>ENA-ORUW01002313-ORUW01002313.1-human-gut-metagenome-genome-assembly--contig:-NODE-2313-length-10988-cov-20.080490_pt1 | contig 10988 bp, 8 predicted proteins | sample MGYA00242088_ERZ509227 | MGnify/ENA primary metagenome ERZ509227 (study PRJEB26280, sample SAMEA2338816) | human gut metagenome | biome: human gut; feature: human-associated habitat; material: faeces... | reverse complement strand
TAACCAAGTCTTCAAGCCACTCCGGGATATAGCCAGGCCTCCTAAAACCCCTCCGAGCAATAAGGAGATCACTCCCACCGTACCATAAGCGAACCCGACCTCACCGGTACTGAGCGCCAGCCCGCCAACTTCCCGCCCATCCAGCAGGAAAGGAGAAGCCAACTTTACCAATTGGGATTCCCCCAAACGATACGTCAGCATAAAAAGCAAAGCCGGGACAATCCCTTTCTTGTTGAAAAAACTCACGAAAGTATTGCCAAACTCCACCAAGATGGTATGAGGGGTGATATTCGTACGTTGCGCGTCACTCGCCGGACGGGGTAAGATATACTTATGCCACAAGGCCAAGGCGATAAAGGTACCGGCCAATACGAAAAACACCAGGCTCCAAGCAAAGGAAATCCGCCCGGTACTCTCCTCCAAAAGTCCCGCCAGCATAACCAGCAGACCTTGTCCGGTTAGCATCGCCACCCTGTAGAACGTATTTCGGATACCGATGAAGAACGCCTGTTGCTCCTCCGTCAAGCCCAGCATATAGAACCCATCTGCGGCGATATCGTGCGTAGCGGAACTAAACGCCATCAACCAAAAGAAAGCCAAGGTAAACCGCAGAAAGAAATCCCCGGGAAGGACGAACGCCACACCTGCCATTCCCCCACCAATCAATAACTGCATGCCATAAATCCACCAACGCTTCGTTTTTATCAAGTCTACGAACGGGCTCCAGATGGGCTTGATCACCCAAGGAAAATAAAGCCAACTGGTAAACAAGGCGATATCCGTATTCGAGACGCCCAAACGTTTATACATGATCACAGAAAGCGTCATGACTACCACATAGGGCAAGCCTTCGGCAAAATAAAGAGACGGGATCCAAGCCCAAGGATTACGTTTTTCCATAATAAGAAGGAATTAAACGATTAGAAGTCAATACTAAATCCATCCGCATCCTTCCACGCCGGGAACTTAGCCCGGAATTCATCCAGCTCGCTCTTCTTCAAGGTACATGTCCGGGTGATTTCCTCCCGTTTTCCGGCATCCGCCAATTTCTTTCCCTTAGCGTTATAAATCATGGAATCCCCTCTGAAAAGAAAACCTTTCCCATCTACCCCCACACGGTTCACGCCACAGACATAAGCCATGTTCTCGATGGCACGTGCACGCAACAAAGCTTTCCAGGCTTCCACTCTGGGCGAAGGCCAGCTGGCTACATAAATCGCCGCATCATAATCGCCCCGGTTACGTGACCATACCGGGAAACGCAGGTCATAGCAGACCTCCAGCAGGAAACGCACGCCACGGAAGTTCACAACCACCCGTTCCTGTCCGGCTGTATAGTGTTTGTCTTCCCCTCCATACGTAAACAGATGCTTTTTATTGTACCACTGCACGTTTCCGTCAGGATGCACAAAGTAGAAGCGGTTATAGAATTTTCCATTTTCCTCGACTGAAACACTTCCGGCAATGGCACAATTACGTTCGGCAGCTTTTTGCTTCATCCACTGAAGGGTAGCACTATCAGATGATTCGGCAATGCCTTCCGGCGAAGTACAAAATCCGGTGGAAAACATTTCCGGAAGAACAAACAAGTCTGTATCTTGTGCGTGGGCACTGATGAGTTTATCCATGTAAGCCACATTGGCTGCAGGATCGGCCCAACAAATATCTGTCTGTAGTAAAATAACTTTCATGCTTTTCATTCATTAGAAACGCCCAAAGGTAACAAATTAATCATAGAAACCAAAAATTAGCATCAAAATACTTTAAAGGCATACGTATTTGTATATTTTTGCAAACGCTTATACAAAAATACCTCGACACGTTGCTGTCAAGGTCTCGACTCGAACGTGACGAGACATCCGCACGAACGTGTCAAGACCTCGTCACGTACGTGTCGAGGTAAAAACGTCAAGAACATGATGATAAAACCCCAGCCTGCTGTCTGTTTTTCATGAAATAGTCGTGGCTTTTTATCCTAAAAGAACCTTATAAATAGGGATTATTTGCAAAATGTTTTTTATTTTTGTGCCCAGAATGAGTTAATATACTAACAAATGAACGTATTAGAATTAAGCGAACAGGAAATAATCAGACGCAACAGCCTGAATGAGTTGAGAGCAATGGGGATTGAACCATACCCTGCTGCCGAGTATGTAACCAACGCTTTTTCGACTGACATAAAAGCCGAATTCAAAGATGATGCTGAACCTCGCAAAGTATCCGTTGCAGGACGTATCATGTCTCGTCGTGTAATGGGAAAAGCGTCTTTCATTGAATTACAGGATTCTAAAGGCCGTATACAAGTATATATAACCCGCGATGATATCTGTCCGGATGAAAACAAAGATTTATATAATGTAGTTTTCAAACGTTTGCTGGATTTAGGTGATTTTGTAGGAATCGAAGGTTTTGTATTCCGCACCCAGATGGGCGAAATCTCTATCCATGCACAAAAACTGACAGTATTGTCGAAATCAATTCGTCCGCTCCCGATTGTAAAATACAAAGACGGAGTAGCTTACGATAAGTTTGAAGACCCTGAACTCCGTTACCGTCAGCGCTATGTAGACCTGGTAGTAAACGACGGAGTTAAAGAAATCTTCCTGAAACGGAACAAGGTCTACAACTCTATGAGAGAGTATTTCAACTCTAAAGGATATATCGAAGTAGAAACTCCGATTCTTCAGTCTATTGCCGGAGGTGCTGCGGCACGTCCATTTATCACTCACCACAACGCATTGGATATTCCATTGTACATGCGTATTGCCAGTGAGTTGTACCTGAAGAGACTGATTGTGGGTGGTTTCGAAGGTGTGTATGAAATCGGTAAGAACTTCCGTAACGAAGGTATGGACCGCACACACAATCCGGAATTTACCTGTATGGAAATCTACGTAGCTTACAAGGATTACAACTGGATGATGAAGTTTACAGAAAACATGATTGAAAAAATCTGTCTGGATGTAAACGGTACTACAGAAGTACAGGTAGGCGACAACGTAATCAACTTCAAAGCTCCGTTCAAACGTGTAACCATGCTGGATTCTATCAAGGAATTCACGGGCTATGACCTGACTGGTATGAACGAAGAGCAGATTCGTGAAGTTTGCAAGAAACTTAACATGGAAATTGATGACACCATGGGTAAGGGCAAGCTGATTGACGAAATCTTCGGCGAATTCTGCGAAGGCAACTACATTCAGCCGACTTTCATCACTGACTATCCTATCGAAATGTCTCCGCTGACAAAAAAACACCGCAGCAATCCGGATCTGACAGAACGTTTTGAGCTGATGGTGAACGGTAAAGAACTGTGTAACGCTTACTCTGAATTGAATGACCCGATTGACCAGCTGGAACGCTTCGAAGAGCAGATGAGACTGAGCGAAAAAGGAGACGATGAAGCGATGATTATCGACAAGGACTTCGTTCGCGCATTGGAATACGGTATGCCTCCTACTTCAGGTATGGGTATCGGTATGGACCGTCTGGTAATGCTGATGACTGGCCAAAGCACTATTCAGGAAGTGTTATTCTTCCCGCAGATGCGTCCGGAAAAAGTAATCCCGAAAGATGCACCTGCTAAATTCATGGAATTAGGAATCGCAGAAGAGTGGGTTCCGGTAATTCAGAAAGCCGGATATAATCTTGTGACTGATATGAAGGAAGTGAATCCGCAGAAACTTCATCAGGACATTTGTGGCATCAACAAGAAATACAAACTGGAACTTGCCAACCCCACAGTAGACGAAGTTGCTGGCTGGATAGAAAAGATTAAATAAATGAATGAAAGTGTATGAAGGACAAAGCACATGTCTTGTCCTTCATATCTGTTTTTCATTAAATATAAGAGTATGAAATTACCCGGGAAAATAGCGATTATGGGGGGAGGCAGCTGGGCTACTGCTATAGCTAAAATCATTTTAACCCAGGCTGAATCCATAAACTGGTACATGCGCCGTGACGACCGAATTGAAGAATTCAAGCGTCTGGGTCACAATCCAGCCTATCTGACAAGTGTGCGTTTCGACATGAAATGCATCAACTTTTCATCAGACATCAACAAGGTAGTGAGAGAGTCAGACACACTGATTTTTGTCACCCCCTCACCGTATCTGAAAAGTCACCTCAAAAAGCTAAAAACCAAACTGAAGGATAAATTCATCGTTACTGCTATCAAGGGTATCGTACCCGACGAAAACCTTATCGTATCCGATTATTTCCACAAGATTTATGACGTCCCAGAAAACAACATAGCCGTACTGGCAGGCCCCTGTCATGCGGAAGAAGTGGCATTGGAACGACTTTCTTACCTCACCGTAGGATGCAAAGACATTGAAAAAGCCAAGATGTTCGCACGGCAACTGGCCGGTCACTACATCAAGACTTCGGTCAATACGGACGTAGCCGGCATTGAATATGCTTCCGTGCTGAAGAATGTATATGCCATTGCAGCCGGAATCTGCAGCGGTCTGAAATATGGAGACAACTTCCAGGCCGTACTGGTATCCAATGCCCTACAGGAAATGAACCGGTTCTTAGACACCGTACATCCCGTAAACCGTTGTACAAACGATTCGGCCTACCTGGGCGACCTTCTCGTGACTTCTTATTCCAATTTCAGCCGTAACCGCGTGTTCGGTACCATGATTGGTAAGGGATATTCCGTAAAAAGCGCACAGATTGAAATGGAAATGATTGCCGAAGGATATTATGGCACCAAATGTATCAAGGAGCTGAACAAGCACCTGCATGTCAATATGCCCATTGTGGATGCCGTCTATAATATTCTTTACGAACGTATATCACCAATGATAGAAATCAAATTATTAACTGACTCATTTAGATAAAATCAGAAAACAGTTATGGAAAACATTAAACTGAACATTGAAAAGACTTTAGATTTTATATCTAAGGAAAAATTGGCTTCTTATGAACCAAAGGTAAAAGCTTGTATGGAAACGCTGGAAAAAGGCACAGGCTTAGGAAACGACTTCTTGGGTTGGTTGCATTTACCTTCTTCCATCACAAAGGAACACTTGAATGACCTGAAAGCTACTGCACAGACACTTCGCGAAAACTGTGACGTAGTAATCGTAGCTGGTATCGGAGGAAGTTACCTGGGCGCACGTGCGGTCATTGAAGCGATGTCAAACAGCTTTGCTTGGTTGCAGGAGAAAAAAGCCGGACAGCCTACTATTATTTTTGCCGGACACAACATCAGCGAAGACTACTTGTTCGAACTGACTGAATTCCTGAAAGACAAAAAATTTGGTGTAATCAACATATCTAAATCTGGAACAACTACAGAAACTGCTCTTGCTTTCCGTTTGCTGAAAAAGCAGTGCGAAGACCAAAGAGGTAAAGAAATGGCTCGCAAGGTTATCGTAGCTGTTACAGATGCAAAGAAAGGTGCAGCCCGTACAACAGCCGACAAGGAAGGTTACAAATCATTTATCATTCCTGACAATGTAGGCGGACGTTTCTCTGTATTGACTCCGGTAGGCTTGCTTCCTATTGCAGTAGCTGGAATCGACATTGACCAGCTGGTTGCCGGTGCTTGCGAAATGGAAAAAGTTTGTGCCAACGAAAACATGTACGAAAACCCGGCTGCTTTGTATGCTGCTACTCGTAACGAACTGTATCAGAGCGGAAAGAAAATTGAAATCTTAGTAAACTTCCAGCCGAAACTTCACTACTTCATGGAATGGTGGAAACAGCTGTATGGTGAATCCGAAGGTAAAGACCTGAAAGGTATCTATCCGAGCTCTGTAGACTTCTCTACTGACCTGCACTCTATGGGACAGTGGATTCAGCAGGGTGAACGCAGCATCTTCGAAACAGTAGTTTCTGTAGAAACTCCAAGCCATGAACTTCACTTCCCGAGCGATGAAGAAAATCTGGATGGTCTGAACTTCCTGGCAGGCAAACGCATCGATGAAGTAAACAAGATGGCCGAACTCGGTACACAGCTTGCACACGTAGACGGTGGAGTTCCTAACCTGCGTGTAAGCGTTCCTTCACTGAACGAATACTACCTGGGACAGCTTATCTATTTCTTCGAAAAGGCTTGCGGAATCAGCGGATACCTGCTCGAAGTAAATCCGTTCAACCAGCCGGGTGTAGAAGCTTACAAGAAAAACATGTTTGCTCTTCTGAACAAGCCGGGATACGAAAAAGAATCTGAAGCAATCCAGGCTCGTCTGAAAAAATAAATAAACGAGAGTTTATCACTCCGTTTTTTGATTGACAGGCACGAATTACATGAAAAGCACTCTTTCTTCTACAAGGAAAGTGCATTCATGTAATGCGTGCCTGAATATTATAAACCATATCATCATGTTCCAACAAGAAATCAACCAATATCTTACCACCCATCATTATACACGCATTAATTTAAAGGCCGTATTGTTCGATATGGACGGAGTATTGTTCGACTCCATGAAGAACCATGCCACCGCCTGGCATGAGGCAATGAAGCAATACGGAATGAGCCTTAGCAAAGAGGAAGCCTACCTCCACGAAGGACGTACCGGTGCGGCAACCATCAACATCGTCAGCCAAAGAGAAAGAGGCTATGAGGCCGATGAAAAAGAAATCAAACAAATCTATCAGACAAAGAGTGATATATTCAATCAGTTGCCCAAAGCCGACCCTATGCCCGGTGCTTTCGAGGTGCTGAAGAAAATAAAAGAAGCCGGACTGACTCCAATGGTGGTTACCGGTTCCGGACAACTTTCCTTATTAGATAAACTGAACCATTATTTCCCAGGCATTTTCCAGCGGGAACTGATGGTGACTGCTTTCGATGTAAAATACGGAAAACCCAATCCCGAACCTTACCTGATGGCTTTGCAGAAAGCCGGCATACAAGCCAACGAAGCAGTAGTCATTGAGAATGCGCCGTTAGGAGTCAGAGCGGGAGTAGCTGCCGGAATCTTCACCATCGCATTGAACACCGGTCCGCTTCCAGACAACGTACTTCTGCAAGAAGGTGCCAACATCTTGTTTCCGTCCATGTCTGCGTTTAATGAGAATTGGGAAACTTGCCGCCAAAGTTTACAAGAAGTATCTCTATAAAGAAAAATCCACGGAAAACTAAAACTAACATTTCAGTTTCCCGTGGATTTTTTATGCCAAATAAATTACTTATTCCAAAGCAAACAGCTTGCTTCTTGACAGTAGAGAAGAGCCTATAACATTTGCCTTTTCTTTCAGTTCAGACAACACAATATCTGAGTCTTTATACATCAAATTCAACGTATACTTACGAACTGCAGAAATAACCGGTGGCAACAAATACTCTCCCACCTTCGAGAATTCTCCTCCAATAATTACCTGTTCCGGATTGAAGACATTAATCAGGTCACCAATATGGCGTCCCAGCTTTGCACCGATTTCTTCCACCAATTCAATCGCCAGCACATCTTCACGACGAACAGCAGAAATAATATCAGCCAATGTAATCTCATCGATTGTCTTTTCTTTCAACAATACAGAGTTCTCTCCCTGACGCAGACGCGCAATAAACTTACGATACAAAGCAGAGCAAGACACTTCCGTTTCAATACATCCTTTTTTACCGCAATAACAAATCTGCTGATTGTCATATCCGTAATTATGACCAAATTCTCCGGCAAAGCCAGACATACCAGAATACAACTTACCATCTATAATGATAGCAAGCCCCAGCCCCCAGTTTACATTCACATAAATCAGGTTTTTCGGACATTTTTCTGAACGCATGATGTATTCTCCGTAAGCCATTGCACGGCTATCGTTATCAATACATACATTAATACCCATTCTTTCTGTGAACATCTCAGCCAAAGGTTTGTCACCATAAGTCAGATGCGTGTAGCTGCAACCTGTTTCCGGATTTACTCTTCCGGTCATACCAATACAGATATTCAAAATCTTTGATTTATCACACGGAAGCTCATCGATAAACGTTTCTATCTCCTGACAGATACGCTCCAAACATTCCGGTGTATTTTCCAGCTTAAATGGTATTTCCATTTTGGTCTGAAGTACTTCTCCCTTAAAGTTGATAGCCCCCAAACTTAATGACTGTACAGCCAGAGCGACTCCTATAAAATAGGCAGAATCCGCATTCAAGCCATACAAACTTGGATGGCGTCCTCCACTGGTTTCCAGTTTTCCACAATCGTTCACATATCCTTCCTTGCACATTTCATCTACAAATTTTGTCACGGTAGGAACACTTAGTCCCATCGACTTGGACAAATCTGTAATTGTAATGCTACCCGCATAAATCAAGTGCGTAATGATACGTTGCTTCACCAATGCACTTTTAACGCCTTTCTGTATATTCGTCAATAGAGTCTGACCCATATTTGTTATTTTTTATAGAAACATTTACAAATGTAGAATTTTTCTTTAAAAACTCATACATAAAAAATCTATTTTTTTATTTGCCTTTCTGAATAAGCTTTGATATATTTGCATAGAGTAAGAATTTCTTATCAATTAAGGAACAAGTTAATTTAATTTCAATATTCAAAATTCTAACCACCATGAGATTAATCATTGAACCCGATTACAGTTCTCTGTCCAACTGGGCAGCAAACTATGTTGCAAAAAAAATCAACGCAGCTAATCCAACCAAAGAAAAACCGTTTGTATTAGGACTTCCCACAGGTTCATCTCCTCTGGGTATGTATAAAGCCCTGATTGAATTAAACAAAAAGGGAGTGGTATCATTCAAGAATGTAGTGACTTTCAATATGGACGAATACGTAGGTTTGCCGGAATCTCATCCTGAAAGCTACCATTCATTTATGTTTAACAATTTCTTCAATCATATTGACATCTGCAAGGAAAACATTCACATCCTGAACGGTAATGCAGCCGATCTGGAAGCTGAATGCGCCAACTATGAAAAAGAAATTGAAAAGTTCGGCGGCATCGACCTGTTCTTAGGAGGTATCGGTCCTGACGGTCATATTGCTTTCAACGAACCGGGATCTTCACTGACTTCACGCACACGTGTGAAAACACTGACTACAGATACCATCATCGCTAACTCACGTTTCTTTGACAATGACGTAAATAAAGTGCCTAAGACTGCCTTGACTGTAGGAGTCGGAACTGTACTTTCTGCAAAAGAAGTGCTGATTATCTGTAACGGTCATAACAAAGCACGTGCTCTACAGCACGCAGTAGAAGGCGGCATCACACAGATGTGGACCATCAGCGCATTGCAGATGCACCAGCACGGTATCATCGTATGTGACGAAGCTGCTACCGATGAATTGAAAGTCGGCACCTACAAATACTTCAAGGATATTGAAAAGAACAACCTTTAATTCATTGAATCATGAGAACCAATCTTAGCTCTCAAATTTCACTGAACCGCGTTTCCCCACGCTACTATCGTCCGGGAAACGCCGTAGAACGTTCTGTCCTTACACGATTGGAAAAAATCCCTACCAATATCTTTGAAACAATTGAAGAAGGTGTAGAACAAATTGCCAATGAAATCGTAGCAAAAATACAGGACAGACAACGTGAAGGAAAATTCTGTACAATCGCCATAGGGACAGGAGCTTCCCTCCGTCCACTGTTCACAGAACTCATCCGTAAACATAAAGACGAAGGTGTAAGCTTCCGTAATGTAGTCTTCTTCAACCTCTATGAATATTATCCGTTGGTTGAAGGTGCAGGAAGTAGCTTCAACCATTTAAACAAACTTTTCCTTTCACAGATAGACATTGACCACCAAAACATCTTTACGATGGATGGTAGCATTCCTCAGGAAGCTATCATTGAACACTGCCGCTTGTACGAACAGCGCATACAGACTTTTGGAGGTCTTGATATGGTCATTATGGGTATCGGTCGTGAAGGAAACATCGGTATGAATGAGCCGGGCTCACATGCCAGCTCTACCACCCGTCTGATTTTGGTTGATGCCACTTCCCGTTCTGAAGCCGCACGTAATATCGGTGTAGACAATCTTCCTCCCTGCTCCATCACCATGGGTATCAACACCATTATGGGAGCAAGAAAGATTTACATGCTGGCTTGGGGAGAAGACAAAGCAGACATCATCCGAAGCGCGGTAGAAGATAAAGTAAGTGACACATTACCGGCGTCTTACCTGCAACTTCATACAAATACTACCGTTTGTGTAGACCTGGCAGGAGCAGCCCATCTGACCCGTATCCAGCGTCCATGGCTAGTAACCAGCTGTGAATGGAACGACAAACTGGTGAGAAGTGCTATCGTATGGTTATGTACTACTTTGAACAAACCTATCCTGAAACTGACCAACAAGGATTACAACGAAAATGGCTTAAGTGAACTGCTGGCTCTTTACGGTTCTGCTTACAATGCCAACATCAAGGTATTCAATGACCTTCAGCACACCATTACCGGATGGCCGGGCGGAAAACCGAATGCTGACGATACATACCGTCCGGAACGTGCCAAACCGTTCCCGAAACGTGTAGTCGTATTCTCTCCGCATCCGGATGACGATGTAATCTCCATGGGAGGTACACTGCGTCGCCTTGTACAACAGGGACATGAAGTACACGTAGCTTACGAAACTTCCGGAAACATTGCCGTAGGCGATGAAGAAGTAGTACGCTTCATGCATTTCATCAATGGCTTTAACCAGCTGTTCGAAAACAGTGAAGATAAAGTAATCTGCGACAAATACGCTGAAATCAAGCAGTTCTTCTCTACTAAGAAAGAAGGCGACATGGATACACGCGATATTCTGACCATCAAAGGTCTGATTCGCCGTGGTGAAGCTCGTACCGCTTGTACGTTCAACCATATTCCGCTCAGCCGCTGTCACTTCCTTGACCTTCCGTTCTATGAGACCGGAAAGATTGAAAAGAATCCTATCAGCGAAGCCGATGTAGAAATCGTACTGAACCTGCTCCGCGAAGTAAAACCTCATCAGATTTACGTAGCTGGTGATTTGGCTCCCATGATGGCCAGACAGCCGAGACAGA
>ENA-ORUW01002311-ORUW01002311.1-human-gut-metagenome-genome-assembly--contig:-NODE-2311-length-10994-cov-13.515038_pt1 | contig 10994 bp, 18 predicted proteins | sample MGYA00242088_ERZ509227 | MGnify/ENA primary metagenome ERZ509227 (study PRJEB26280, sample SAMEA2338816) | human gut metagenome | biome: human gut; feature: human-associated habitat; material: faeces... | reverse complement strand
GCTCAGGGCAGTCGGTGAGGCGTATGCGAAGGCGGCGGTCAGCTATCTTGGACTGAAGAAAAAGGCGACGGCCCCCGCAAAGCCATCCACAAGCGGCAAAATCGATAAAGGGGACATTGTGCAGTTTGCAGGAGGCGCGGTCTATAGCGCGTCGAATGCAACGGCAGCAGCCTCCACACGGGGCGCAAGCAAATGCAAGGTGACAGCAACCGCACCGGGCGCAAAGCATCCCTTCCACTGTATTAGCGAGGATGGCAAGGGCGTGTATGGATGGGTTGATGCGGCGGCAGTTGGGCAAGGCGGCGGAAGCGCCCCTGCCAACCCGTATGCGGCAGGGCGGAAAATCGCGCTTTCCAATGCCCCGCTTTACGCTTCCTCCACCGCAAAAAACGCCGCGCGGAAGCTCAGCGGTACTTATTATCTCTATGACGGCAAAATGTTCAACGGGCGTTACCGGATCACACCGCGCGCAGATATGGTAGGCAAAATGCCCACGGGTAATTATGTGACTGGCTATATCGGCCAGGCGGATATCCGATAACCGGAGGTGTATGATGGAGCCGGAAATCATGGTAGCGTTGCTTTCCGCGACCGGAACACTGATAGGGTCACTGGGTGGCATATTAGTGTCCAACAAAATGACTAATTTTAGGCTTAACAAGCTAGAGGAGAAGGTTGATAAACATAATCATCTGGTGGAACGGATGGCCGCTGTCGAGCAGAGCGTCAAATCAGCACACCACCGTATCGATGATTTGCGGGAGGAGGATTGAAAATGCGTATTTGGGTAAGCGCAGCAGTGATCATTGATGCCATCGCCCTGGCGCTGTTGGCATTGTCAACGTACATACCAGGACTATGGGTATAAGGTACGGAAAGGCCCTCCGTCGAGCGGCGGAGGGAAAAGTCTAAACTATGGAGGTAATATATCATGAACATCAACTGGAAAGTGCGATTAAAGAGTGGCCCATTTTGGATGGGTATTGCATCCGCCGTCATCATGGCCGTGTTTTATATTTTAAACCTTTGCGGCGTTGCGCCGGAGATCACAGGCAGCCAGATCATAGAGGCCGTGCGGCTGCTGCTGACTATCCCCGCCGCCATCGGCGTCATCTCCGACCCCACCACCAAGGGCGTAAAGGATAGCCAGCTTGCCATGACGTATGACGCGCCGAAGGATGACGGCAAAAAAGTCGAATAAAAATGGCGATCCCCGGAATCCGTTGTGGGTTCCGGGGCCTGTCGCAAACTTAATGTCCAAATAACGGTTTTGGGGTTGAGTTGTGGGCCACTACTTCCCGAAACAACACATCTCTTGAATCGATTAACTCGCTTTCTACATGGCGCTTTCTTTCCTCAATTTCTAGTTCTTTCTTTATTGTTTCCATGTCGTCAGTTGATTTTTTAATTTTATCTAATTGAAAAGACACGATCTTACATAAGAGAATTACCAATAAAAAATACATTTTAATTAGAAGATCACGTACCCAGTATTGCTGACGCATATATTTGTTTATTTCTTTAAATATTTCACTTGAAATCTCATCAAGAACAGGATCGCTTTTTATTTTTTCAAATAACTGTTCCGTTTCGCTATCTAATTGTACTTTTCCCGTCATTACCTTCCAATATCTCTTTATGCTCACCTTCGAATCATCTTTAAAATAACATATTGCGCAAGTTGCATATTGTTCAATAAAATTATATTCTTTGGAACGCCGATTAATCCCAAACCTTATAGAATTGATTTCCAGCTTATCTTTAAGATACACTAACTTTTCTATCCGTCTCATTTTGTAACGTTTAATAATAACAGTATCAATAATCAGTGCAATGCCCATAATAGATATCAATAAAATACAAATGTGTAACATAATATCACCTTTTAAATGCGGTTTTTTGTGGTTGTCGTTTGACTTTCATCTCTCTGCCGCACGGCTTTCATAAGCTCATTTTTTGTTTCTATTGCTTCTTGCATTGCCTTTTTATCACATCTATGAACGTAAAGAAAAGTTACAACTACAACTATAAAGACGATCGTTAAAAGAATACTATAAAAAAATGATATTGGGGTTTTATCAAGAGCATTAGCCAGCACGTCAAAAAAATGTAACGCAGATTCATAGAGAGCAGGGGTATCTTCGCTGCTTACGCGCGTACAGCTTTTGTAAAAAGCAAAACTTATTATTAAAAAAGCAACCCCCATTAAATTTCGAAAATTAACTAAGCCGGTCAATTTTGCTACTAAAAATTCTAAAAACTCATACCCTGGGCCTTTTCTCACCGTCTTTTTATTTGCCAATCTCTCTGCACCCTCATTCTACATTATCGATCATCCTGCATTATCCAATCGAATCAAACTAACTTTCGAATAAATAATCCCAAATGTGACAAAGATATGATAGTACAGACAAGAAATAATGTCAATATTTTCTTATAGTGTTTATTTAAATTTCCTTGCATCTTTATTATACTCAATTTTTATCAAAATGCAACATCTGGAAAAAATATATTCACATTAAATTCATTTTATCCCATAAAACCGATCCCATAAACATGAAATATGCAAGATTTTTATTGTACTTATACCAAAATTATAGGCGCCGTCAAGAGTTATGCGTAAATTAATCCTATCTCTTTCGGTATATCTTATTCCATTAACTGATTTTAGTTTAACTATTATCGGTGATGTTTATGGATTCTGCGATCCGTCGATGATCACAAAATAACGCTCCCCGGAATCCAACAAGGGCTCCGGGGATTATTAATTCCATCCCTGTTTTGATAAAAAGCGATAAAAATATCAAAAATAATTCCATTTACGGATTCATACCATACGTCTTGTGCCAAAAATCTCCTAAATTGAACATATACTTATAGTATCTATGATTTAAAATAGGAGAATAGCAATGAGAAAATGCAGCAAGCCGGATGGCAACAAGAATTGGGCGGGAAAGCGGATTGCCGAGCTGCGCCAGGAACGCGGCATGTCATAGAACGATCTTGCGATTCAACTTCAAAAATGCGACCTTGACGTTGATAAAAATGCAATTCAACTGCTTGAGCATGGCCATCGGTATGTACGAGATATGGAGTTGTTTCTGATTGCAAAGATTTTAAAGGTCCATATGGAGGATTTATTTGTGGGCGTTCGGATAGATTTAAATTAAAAGCAGTAGCCCCACCAAGGATTTCTCCCTGGTGGGGCGATTCAATATTTTGACTTGCATTCTGACTTGCATTTCTGTTCGAAGATGGCCGAATTTAGCCTATTTTAAAGCCGAAATAACAAAAAGAAAACCACGTAGTAAAGGCTGTAAACCTTATAACTACGTGGTTTTCTTGTGGCCCGCCCGGAGGGATTCGAACCCCCGGCCTTCAGAATCGGAAGCCCCCATAAAATTGCTAACGCGACTTATAGCTACGTTATTTATCAAAAGTGCTGACTTGCATTTGACTTGCATCCAGATATTGATCCAACTTATCCATCGTGCGGCGTTTATACTCCCGATCTAGATGCGTGTAGATATTGAGCGTGGTTTTGATATCGGCGTGGCCGAGCTGCTCCTTTGCCGTAAGTACGTCCACGCCTGCTTTATACAGCATCGTCGCATAGGTGTGCCGAAGGTTATGCGCGGTGAAACGGTCAATCACCATGAGATTGCCACGCGGGTCAAATTTGTTCCGTTTAACAACCGCATTTCCATATTTTAGATTTAGATCGGAGAGATAGCTTTCCCACATCCGGCGCCAGGCGGTATCTGACATCATACCGCCGGATGCCGCCGGACAGACGAGGAAATTATCTCTCTTTTTGCCTGCAAGGAAATCAACCAGAATTTGCGGGAGGTCGATCACCCGCATACCGGCATCTGTTTTTGTATGTGCCTTCAGCTCCGCACGGGATCCAACGAATTCCACAGCTTTATTTACCGTAATTGTTCGCGCTTTTAAATCCACATCAGACCAGGTAAGAGGAATCACCTCTCCTCTTCTTAGGCCAGCAAAAAGCATAATCATGGCGGCTGTCTGCGCCCTGTGCGGCGTATCGATAATCCAACCCTGTTCCTCATCTGTCAAAGCTCTGCGGCCGCTTCTGGGAGCTCCCTGGGGCACTTCCGCATATTCTGCCGGGTTGAAATCCGTCACCCGGTTCATGATTGCAAGCCGAAAAACGCCTGAAGCCGCGTTTTTGATATCGTTCAGTGTCTTTTTTGACGTCGGCCGTCCGGTGGAGGGGTTCTCTATGCTTAAATTCTGCAAAACATCCTGTATGTCAGATGTGCGTATTTTGCTGATTGGAAGATGCGCGATCGGCTGCAGGTGATTAATTTCAGATTCAAGGGAGGCGTAATGCTTAGCAGATACATTCCCTTTTTTCAAGCCTAGCCACCGCTGTGCCCAGTCTCCGAACGTATCGCGCTCCGCTGTTACGTCAATCCCCTTGCGCAGAGCTAGCTTAATCTGCAAAGCGGCCTCGTCGGCTTCCTTCTGCGTGTTACCGTATACGGTTTTATACCGGCGTTTTCCGTCTACCTTGCCAAGATAGACCTGCACGGCGATCCGGCCGTCTGCGCGGCGCTTATTTTGCTTTCGTGGCATTTCATCACTTCCAACTCATGTGGGCGCAAAAGTGCCCGGACTTGATTTCTCAGCCGGGCTTTGGTACAATATGGTTGCGATTCATGTCGCACCGCTGGCCCTGCTGGTGGTGGCCGCTCTCTGGTGCTGCTAACGCCGGAGGGCGGTTTTTTTATTTCTTCAATATCTTTTTTGTAGCACGGTCAAAATCAGATATGTATTGCTTATCCTGAATGACTCGAAATTTTTCATATTCCTGCTGGGCGAGCGCATCAGCAACCTTTCTTTCTACCTTCCCTTTATGATGCAAAAGTTCATATTCGTTAAATTGAAGGAATGCATCCAGCTTTTTTGCCCAGTCATCCATCGACATCAGACGTTCCCGTTTTGCTTGGTTCTCAGCATAGTCCAGATACATATTGACGATATCGTTTAGGCCGCTCATCTCTTTTTGGGATAAATAGTTTTTGGACACGGTAACGTCCGTGCGCAATATCTTCCCTTTTGGAGCATTTTTCCATGTAGTCAGCCCCATATGCTCCTTGTCGGCGTTTGCACGGGCTGCCACCAATTCCGGAGCGGTATGGCCTGTAATTGCAAACAAAAGCTTGTTTTGTACTGTTTTGAAGAAATTCGTTGTGGTCTCACTATGAGAATCATAATCGTAGCTGCATTGCGCATAGATATCCGTAATTTTTTGGTAAAACCTTCGTTCACTTGCACGGATTTCTTTGATGCGCTCCAGCAATTCATCAAAGTAGTCCCTGCCAAAAGGCCGACCGTTTTTCATCATATCATCATTGAGCACAAAGCCTTTGATGATATACTCTTTCAAAGTTTGTGTCGCCCACTGACGAAACCGCGTAGCGCTCTTGGAATTTACGCGATAGCCTACCGCTATGATAGCATCGAGATTGTAGAAGGTTACCTCCCGGCGAACGTCTCTTTCGCCTTCCCGGCGAACTACCGAGAATTTCTCGGCAGTTGAACGCGCGTCAAGTTCGTTTTCGGAATAAATATTTTTTAGGTGTAAAGAAACGTTATCGGCCGTGCAGTCGAATAATTCCGCCATACTTTTCTGCGTCAGCCAAAAGGTTTCGTCTTCAAAATATACATCTACGCTGACATTGCCATCTTCGGTTGTGTAGAGAATAATTTTGTTCTGTTCCGGCATTTATGCTCACCCCTTTATTTCCCCAGTCGTCCGTTTTTCAACCCCAAAACTTTACTTGCGATAGATCGGTACCAGTTTCTTTTACCCGCTGAATAATTTTTTGATAGTTTTCCGTATTCCCCGATTTCATTCTACGGTAGCCGCTAAAAGATTTGGGGGCAACAAACTTCATATTTTCTAAAAGCCAGTAATACTCTTCACGATCCCTTTCTTCTGCTATTGCCGGCTTAATTACTCGTTCATCATATTCGATTTCTTCTTTTACACTGTTTGATGTAAGGTGTTTAAGGTCTTTCAAATGATCTATTAAAGTGCCTACTAACTGATCTAATCGTTCATGTTCCGCACGCGCTTCATCAAACCTGTTTGCAGCTACTAAATAATTGACTAGTCTTTCATAATCTGATCGCTGATATGAACATTCTGCCGTTGGCAACAATTCATTTGCTTTTTTTAAGCACTCGATAGCCAGGTTGTAATCTCCGTTCTTTTTATGTTCGGTGGCTTTTTTAAAAAGTATTTGTTCAGGTAACGATGGAACACCATCAGCGCGTCTTCCCCACTCCTTAGCATCCTTTTGAGTGATAGACCGAATACTATATGGATCGTCAAGGTCGTATCGTTTTTCAAATTCATATATATTATCGTGAATTTTTCTATCATATTCTGCATAATCAAAACCATCGACTTCTGCGGGTACAGATTGCTCGGAGCCCCCAATACCAATAAAAGCATTCTTTATCTTTTTAAAAAAAGACATCTCTATCACCCCAACATAAAATTTTTAAGTAGAAGACTACTTTTTAACAATCCACTCCGGTTTCAATTTTCCAATAACCTTCCCGTTACAAATAATGCTTTCATCCATTGGTATGGGTTCGTAGCAAGGATTCAGAGAGATCAATTCGCTTGCTCCTAATTGTTTAACATATCCATTGCCCTGAAGCGTGAATACGCCGATCTCTCCCACCTCAGCGGGAGCTTTATCAACCAAAAGGATATCTCCATCCTGAAACTGTGGCTCCATGCTGTCACCGGAGACCGGAACAGCAAACGCCGCTTGAGCTGCCAAAGAATCTTTACGCACATAAATGATTCGAAATGCTTCCGGTCCCAAATATGTACCGCTACCGGCAGCCGCAGACTGCTCGGACAGGTGCAAGGGGACAACCGATATCTGTTCCTCCTCGGTCGGCGTGTTAGAGCAACGTTCGTATTCTTTCAATAAGACCGTTTCTACTATATCTTTACCGTGTTCGTCGAGAGCACGGTATTTTTTTATGTGTTGATACTCTGTCAGTACCAATTTTTCATCAACCGATCCCTTATAGTCAAAAAAATCATTTGCAGAGACATCATATAGTTTCAATAGTTCTCCCAATGTATTGATATCCGGCTGAGAACGCCCTACCTCCCATGCGCCTATCGTCTGTTGGGGCCTTTTTATTCGCTTTGCGACATCTTGCTGTGTGAGACCTGCGGCAGAGCGTGCAGCTTTAAGTTTATCGGCAAAGATCTGTCGATTCATGCAATCACCACTTTCTGGATTCATTGTACTTGTAAATTCTTTATTAGTCAAGATAAAAACTAAAAAAATTAGTAAATTGATCTTGACAACTCTATATTTGAGTGATATTCTTAATTTATACTCAAAATATTAGTAAAAAGGAGATGAAGAAATGACTAATGCTAACGATAATGAAACGGTCCAAGAGCGTATCTATCGCATCATGCGCAGCAAGAAGATGCAGCAATCCCTTGTCGCAAAAGATGCCGGTTTTGCGCCCAAAGACTTCAACAATATGTTGAAAGGTCGCAAGCTGATCAGACCGGAGCATATTGTACCACTTTGCAAAGCTCTTGGCGTCTCCGCAGATGTCTTATTCGGATTTCCGCCCAACGCTACACAAAAATAAAAGAGAGGTGAAAACAACATGTTCAACCGACAGCTAGAAAAAAGAATTTCCGCTATCGAGCGGCAACTCAATAGCGGAAAAGAAGAACGGGATTTGTTTCAAGAGACATGGCGAACGGTGCTTAAACGCTTCGCCGATGATTTCCAGATCAACATTTCTGATCTGCGCGCTCTAGAGGAAGGTGTCAAACAAAAGGAATCGCCCCAATGAGTTTGCCGATCCAGTCCAGTACGTTTTTCACGTTGTCTCCGAAGCGGTTCTCTAAGTAGATAATCCCACTATTCGTTAAATCGAAATCGCCCGTAATATAACGTTTTATGTAGCCTGCGTCATTTAATTCTTGGAATGCCGTTTCAACGTCTGCAGGATTCATAGCGGATAGCTTCGGTAAAGACATGCAGAATTGATCGGAAAAATCTCTGGCATCTTCAATGGATGCTCCGGAATCTCTACGATCCAAAAACTCTTTATAGATAAGGCAAATCACCTTATCTGCCGACCTTGTTATATCCATCACTCTCACCTCCCTTCTCAACAAAATTCTACCATAGAAGGGGAACAAGGTAAACCATGATTTTACAAGAATCGAGATGAAAACAATGGCATCCGAAAAGATGATCAATGAAGTCCTGCCCGCCTACCGTGCTTTGACCGAATCGGATAAGCGGTTTGTTGAGGGCCTTATGCAGGGTATTATGCTAGCACGGGAATCCCCGGAGGGCCACCGACCGCCGGAAGACGAAAAGAAAGCGTCTTGACGCAGCTGCGTCCAGCGCACGTGAAAGAAGGTGATCTCCCTTGACCAGAACCCGCACGTTTACCAACTGGAACAGTGTCCCCCTCACATTCGGCATGGAAACAGCCTGCATCATACTCGATAAAAGCGATACCTGCCTCAAAAACGAAATCGATGCAGGTCGGTTGAAAGCGATCAAGTGCGGGCGGGAATGGGTCTTTGAAAAAACCAACGTCATGAAGTATCTCGGCGCGGAACCATCGCAGAACGAATGCATACGCCAATTGGAAAGTCAAGTCAATAGCCTACAGGATTTGCTTTTCAAGGCGCTTGAAAGGAAGAACACCCCATGAAACAATATAAAGTAACAATCACCAACGGCGATTACCCGCTATCTTACACCTGTGACGCGATCTCAGATGCATTTGAATGCCTGAGGACATTTTGGTGCAGATACAAGATGCCGGCCTCAGACCTTGATCTGGACGGTCTCATGGAGGCGCTAGTGCGGATGCGTGGCGGCGCGCTGCTTGGAGGCGAGTGCAGCGCTTACTCGATTACCGCACTTGAGGAGGAGGATTGATGCCCATCTGGTTAGAGGCCATCCTTGGGTTACTGGCCATCACCCCTTGCGTCGCAGCGTGCTGGCGGGAGGACGTGCTGGTGGAGTGGGAGAGTAGGGTGACCAAAAAGATAAAACGGAGGAGAAAGGAGGACGAAAATGCGCGTGGGCGAAAAGGAAATTGCGAGAGTTTTTCCGAGAAAGACGAAGGCCACGCCGGATGATGATCTGGCCTTCACGGGCCCACTTCCGCGTGCTATCAGCGAAACCGGAGGAGGAATCGACGAAGTACACGTCAGCGTGACCTTCACCTATGACATACCAAAGGCCGAAAAATTGGTCAAATCCTGGGAACGTCTAGGCGTACCGGTGAAGATCGGTGGGCCGGCTTTCGGAGATCGGAATGGCGACTTTACGCCAGGGCTTTACATCAAGCCCGGTTACACGTTTACAAGCCGTGGCTGTAATAATAAGTGCTGGTTTTGTTCAGTCTGGAAGGACTGCAACGGCCTTCGGGAGCTGGAAATCAAAGACGGCTGGAACGTCCTTGATGACAATGTTCTGGCGACATCAGAAGGCCATTTTCGCGCCGTGTGCGAAATGCTGAAGCGTCAACCGGAACGTCCGGTCTTTACTGGCGGAATCGAAGCAAAGATTCTGAAGCCTTGGCAAGCGGAACTTCTCCGGGAGATCAAGACAAAGCGCCTATACTGTGCATACGACACGCCGGACGATCTTGAACCCCTGATAGACGCCGGAAAAATGCTACGCAACGCTGGATTCACGGTGGCAAGTCATTCCTTGGGCTGCTACGTCCTGATTGGATACAAGGGAGACAGCTTTGAAATGGCTGAAAAACGTCTGATTCAGACGATCAAGGCGGGTTTCTTTCCCTATGCTATACCGAGACAAAGAAGGGAGAACCGAAGAACAGTGGAGGGCATTTCAGCGCGAATGGTGCCGTCCGATCATCGTCGGCGGGAAGGTGAAGAAATACTGGGCAAGAATTGAAGGTGGGGGCGCTGGTGAATGATAAAGCAAACACCAATCCATGCAGGCGACCGGGTGGTGATTGTCCACGGCCCGGATGCCAAGCGACATAGAGGCAAGGTGTGGGTGGTGGAGATGGCCCCTGACCCTTGCCCGGACTGCGAGCCAGTCGTGACGCTTAAAGGGTACAGCGGGTCCATACCGGCGGCATATGTCGCCAGGATCCGGGATGATGCGTACCCGGGATATCGTTAAAGCGAAGATGGAAGGAGAATGATTATGCCGTTCACCGCAGAAGAGCTGGAAGCAATGCGCATTGCGGATGAAGAGATTGAGCGAGAGTTTGAGGAGTCCTACTCCGCACAGTACGCGGATGCTGAGATCAGTAAGTGGCTGGATGACTTAGCGGTCAATGATGCGTTGGATCATGAGCAGCTACATAACAAACGGTATTGGCGTGCCTACTATGAGGCGCATAAGGACGAGGCCGCAGCCTACCAGCGTGCCTACTATGAGGCGCATAAGGACGAGATTGCAGCCTACCAGCGTGCCTACCGTGAGGCGCATAAGGACGAGATTGCAGCCTATCAACGCGAGTATCGAAAGCGGAAACGCAGGGACGCAGAAATAAAGAACGCTGCCCCTGACAATTGCAGTGTCAGAAGCGGCACGTAAGAAAACCCGAATCAAAAAGGCGGTCCTTACAGCTACAGTGTAGCATTTGGGGGCGCTGGAAGTCAAGAATGGAGGCGGAACATGCTGGTCGAATACAGCTGCGCGGATGAACATATCTGCGACTGCATCTGCCCAAACAAAGATTGCATCCACCATCCAAATAACATACATAAGGAGCGAAAAAACCATGTCAAACTTCGTCATCGAGATCAAAGCCCCGGAGCTGGCAAACGCCCTGCAGGCCCTCGCGGCCGCAATCGCCGGCAAGCAGATGGACAAACTTTCCTGCCCGGCGCCTAAACCCAAGGCGGCAGCGCCCATGCCCACGCCAACACCTGCAGCCGTTGCGGCATCCCCGCA
>ENA-ORUW01002308-ORUW01002308.1-human-gut-metagenome-genome-assembly--contig:-NODE-2308-length-11037-cov-4.913222_pt1 | contig 11037 bp, 12 predicted proteins | sample MGYA00242088_ERZ509227 | MGnify/ENA primary metagenome ERZ509227 (study PRJEB26280, sample SAMEA2338816) | human gut metagenome | biome: human gut; feature: human-associated habitat; material: faeces... | reverse complement strand
CGTTTCCTCCCGGCGAGGTCACGCCGGAGGAGGCAAACAAAATCGGCTATGAAACAGCCATGCGCTGGACAAAGGGCAAGTACCAGTTCTTTGTCTGTACCCACATTGACAAAGGGCACATTCACAATCACATTTATTACAACTCCACCGCCCAGGACTGTTCCCGGAAATTCCATAACTTCATCGGCTCCAGCTTTGCGGTGCGGAGGCTCTCTGACCGGGTGTGCATTGAGCACGAGCTGTCTGTCATTCAAAATCCGAAGCAGCACAGCAAAGGTCGCTTTCTCCACTATGGACAATGGATCGGGGAAAAGCCGCCCTCGGCCCAGCAGCGGGTGCGGCTGGGGATCGTGGCGGCCCTGGAGCAAAAGCCCGCCGACTTTCTAGCGTTCCTACGGCATATGGAGGAGTCCGGCTTTCAAGTGAAGCATGGGCGGGGCGGCGCGATCTCATTCCTGGCCCCTGGGCAGGATAAGTACACCCGCCTGCGGGCTTCTGTCCTGGGCCCCGGCTTTGATCCCGATGACATCCGGGCGGTGATTGCCGGGGAGCGTCCAATCCCGGAGCTCCCGAAGGACGGCCCGGCTCCGCCCCGGCGCGTCAATCTGATTATTGATATTCAAGAGTGTATGGCCCAGGGCAAGGGCCCGGCCTATGCGCGGTGGGCGAAAGTCTATAACTTGAAACAGATGGCCGCCGCGCTCCAATATCTCCAGGAGCACAAGCTCACAGACTATGAGGAACTGGCGGCCAGTACCGAGGCGGCGGTGGATCGCTTTCACGCCCTGGCTGGGGAGCTTCGGGAAACCGAGGCGGCCCTCTCCCATACAGTACAGCTCATGGGCGCTACGGTGGATTTTGCAAAAACCCGGCCCGTGTTCGATGGCTATAAGGCGGCCCGATACAGCAGAAAATATCTGGCCCAGCATGAAGCGGAGCTGGCCGCATACCGGGCGGCGAAGGCGGCCATGAATGATCTTTTAGGCGGGGCGAAACTACCGAAAATGGACACGCTGAAAAAGGAGCGCCGGGAGCTCTCCGAAAAGAAAAAAGCCCTCTATGCCGAGTACCGCAAAGCCCAGGCGGATATGCGGCAGGCCGTGGCGGTCAAGGCAAACATTGATTATCTGCTCGGCCATACGGACGGGCGTGAAAACAAGGCCCAGGAGCGTTAGGCCCGGGCCGCATCCAACAGGCGCTTGCGCCAGGACTTTGGGACAATTTGTCCCGAAGTCCAGCGGGTTTGGGGAGCTCCCCAACAAGCATTTTTGCGGGCCTGCGGCCTGCAAAAATTTCGGAGTGTGGCCACACCCGAATTGCTTGCCATTTTGTGCAAACTCCGAAAATAGCGCGAAAAAACGGAGGTTCGCGCTTCTCTTACGCATCCTCCGTTTCTTTAGCCGCTTTCATCGCTTGGATCGTGGCTTCTACAATTTTCAATTCTTTTTCGTCCAGGGCGTTGAGCATGGCATCAATCCGCTTTCTGCACTCGCTCCCTTTATTCTTGGACGGATAGAAATATTGATCTACCGATATATCAAACATTGTCACCATCTGATAAAAGGTGTTGAGGCTGGGGTGCTGGCCGTCATTCTCGTTATACATGATGGTACGCGGAGCCCGGTCAACAATATAAGCCAGTTGCTCCTGCGTCATCCCGCTGGCCTCCCGCGCCCGCTTGATGGCGAGCCCTATATCGTGAAAATCAAATCGTCGTTCATCTCTCTCAATCTTCATAATATCACCTAATGTAATTTTACATTTCAGGTTTTATTATTTGAACGAGTATGTATTTCATACTACTGACTATTTATTTTCATATCCCGCGCAATTTTAGACAGCTTTGCTGACTTGACAACAAGGGGAAAACTGATTACAATAAATTTGATATGACTATGCAAGAGGTGAGTACGATGTTGTTCGGAAAATTTTGTATTGACTTCGGCTCCACACAAGTTTATACCACGAAACATTGTGCGGAGCCTTTTCGGAAAGTTGATCTATAAAGCGGAAAGGCCAAGGCAGAGATAGGACTGTCTTTGGTTTTTATACCCTTTTTATCAGATCAACGATAGATAATTGACTGTTTAGGCCACAGACAATGTTTTGTTTGTGGCCTTTTGCTATGCTTATTGTTAAGTGACTATGCAAAGGGCGCACGATGTAGTGTGCCCTTTTTCTTTTTGGAGGAAATAGATATGACTGAAGAACATAGTTTGTTGACCGGAAGTGTGCCGAAAAAACTGGCCGCTTTCGCTTTCCCGTTGCTTTTAGCAAATATACTGCAATCGTTTTACAATGTAGTAGATATGCTTGTAGTCGGCCAAATTGTAGGCGATACGGGTCTTGCGGCCATTGGTAACGCTTCTAAATTGTGCTATATCATCAATTCAATTTGTATTGGTATGACGATGGGCGGAGCCGTGTTGATTGCTCAATATAAGGGGGCAGACGATAAAAAGGGACAGACGGAGTCTTTTCAAATGCTGGCCTTGCTCTCGCTGGTATCTTCTCTGCTTGTGACTATTGTGAGTCTGGCAACCTACCAGCCGTTATTCAAGATGTTAAATGTTCCAGCAGACGCATATCAAGATGCCTGCGACTATATGAAAATTATTTGTTGTGGGACTGTGTTCGTCTTTGGATATAATGCTGTCTGCTCTGTGCTCAAAGGGCTGGGGGATTCTAAATCTCCCCTCTATTTTGTGGGAATTGCTACCGTCATCAATATCGTTTTGGACATTATCTTGGTGGGCCCTTTAGGAATGGGAACGGCAGGGGCGGCTTACGCAACGATTACCGCGCAAGGAATTTCCTTTGTGATTACTCTATTCTATTTGAAGCGACACAAAATATTTTTCTCTATGGAAAATCACAGAAAGTTTACGCTTCAATGGGATAAGCTGGCCGCCATCGTGAAAGTCGGACTGCCCACAGCGATCCAAATGGTCGTAGTCAACACTGCCTATCTGCTCGTGGCGGGGATGCTCAATCAGTTTGGTACTGCTGTATCTGCTGCATCGAATGTAGGTTTGCAAATCAACACCTTTGCTGGTATGCCCTGCTGGGCTATTGGACAGGCAGTAACAGCGATGGTAGGCCAGTGCATGGGAGCTGGACAAATTGAGCGCGCCCGGAAAGTGGTAAAAATCAGTTTAGTGATGAATGTTGCTGTAACGCTCGTTGTCGTAATTGGCGTACAGTTTTTTGCTGAACCATTGATTTTGCTTTTCGGTAGTAGCAACCCGGAAGTAGTAAACGATGGAGTTTACTATCTGCGTGTCTGTTGCAGTATAAATAGTTTGATTTATGCCGTTATGTACACTTTGGATTCCTTTGCTATTGGTGTCGGTGCGGCAAATGTCGCTATGATTAACGCTTTACTGGACGCAGTTATTGTGCGTTTGCCTATGAGCTGGCTCTTGGCCTTTGCACTTAATATGGGCTTTTCCGGAATTTATTACGGCCAGGCGCTTTCTCCAGTCTTACCTGCTATTGTAGGCTTACTCTATTTCATAAGTAGAAAATGGGAACACAAAACGCTTATTCAATCAAGCCACAAGGGGGAAAGTCTATGATGGATCGAATGGTATGGCTTCTATGCCCCGTATGTGGGAACAAGACCAGACTTAAAGTGCGTCAAGATACAGAGCTTATCAATTTTCCACTGTATTGCCCGAAATGCAAACAGGAAACTTTAGTGAATGTCAAAAAATCAAAACTATCTGTCATTCGCATGGCTAACTTGATTTCTAAGGAGGATAACGAATTATGATGGACAAACAAAAAATTTATCCCCGGTCAAAAGATCGGGAAACTGTATATTTGAAAAATGTCGTTACTGATCCCAGCATCATCGTGGGCGACTACACCATGTATAACGACTTTGTAAATGATCCTGTTGATTTTCAAAAGAATAATGTTCTTTACCATTATCCCATTAACCATGACAGGCTGATTATCGGTAAATTTTGCTCTATCGCTTGTGGCGCTCGTTTTTTGTTCAACAGCGCCAACCACAGCATGACTTCACTTGCGACTTATCCATTTCCTATCTTCTTTGAGGAATGGGGGCTTGATGTTAGCCACATAACTGAGGCATGGGACAACAAAGGCGATATTGTTATTGGAAGTGATGTTTGGATTGGATATGAGGCCGTGATCTTCGCTGGAGTTACCATAGGGGATGGTGCCATTATTGGCACCAGGGCTGTTGTAACAAAAGATGTCCCGCCTTATACCATTGTGGGCGGTGTTCCGGCTAAACCTATCCGAAAACGCTTTTCTGATGAAACTATTTCGGCGTTATTGACAGAGCGGTGGTGGGATTGGCCGGAAGAAAAAATTGCTCGTAATCTTGCGGCAATCCAATCGGGCCGTGTCAGTCAATTTAAGTAAATATTGAAAAGAGCCAGACGCACAGACGCAGAGCCATCACAACGAAACCGTTGTTGATTGGCTTGCGGTGCAAGAAGAACGGCGGTTTTGAGTTTATCAAGCCGCCGTTTCTTTATGAGTATATAATCTAACGGAGTACGGCGGCCCCCTTTGGAGGTGTCGCTGTGCTCTCGCTCATTTTCCATCCCCCTAACCTGTCAAAAAAAGCCCACCCGCCCAGCAGGATCAGTCCGGCGGTGGATATGCAGTTTGGCAGTACATAAATGAATATATAATTTCGTGCGCTTACGTGACCTTGTGTCGCGCAGGCGCTTTTTGTTATCCATACTTCGAGACAAAATGTCCCGAGGTACGGAGCAGCTCCCCAGGGTGCCGCTCCCCGCCGAGCCCCGTTTCGGTCACTTATCCACCCAACACCGAAACGGAGGTTTATTATGGCTACAATCAATCTGAAAGATTTTTATTATTGGTACACGCAGGATCAGTTTATCGAAGTTACTGACGAGGTGGCCGAAGTATTTCTGGCCGATACCCGCCATGAGATGGCTTATCAGCGGCGGCTCTCCCGGCACAAAGCGCAATATTCCCTGGACTGTGAGGACGGGATCGAATACTCGGCCTGCCTGCATGAGCCCACGCCCCAGGAGCTTTTGGAGCGCATGGAACTTTTTATCCGTCTGTGGAACGCGCTTAACTCTCTGCCCGAAGCCCAGGGCCGCCGTGTGGATGCCTGCGTCATTCTTGGCAAGACCTATTCTGAAGTGGCCGAAGCGGAAGGCGTTCACGAAAGCGCGGTGCGGCGGGCTGTGGAGCGTGGTTTGGAAAACATGAAAAAATATTTGAAAAAATCCCGCTGAACCAGTCCGAATATCATCCAAAAATGTCTCGGTTTATGAGAGGAGGTTTTCTTTTCTCCGCAGATGAACAAGGGCGGCCCCGAGCATGATCCGGGGAGCCAGGTGGCGGGTGCGCGGTGACTTTTCCCAAAGGAAAACGAGCGAACAACACCAGCGCCGCAAGTGGGCCGGGCCATCCCACGGCCACGATCCGGCAGTGGACAGGCTGGCCGCCTGTCCCTCCGGGCCGTCCTCTCGTCTGCGTGGGAACGCCGCGCCGAGTATAGATGTCTTTGGACAGGTCAAGGAAATGGGCGCGGCGTTCCCCAAATTTTATCAAAGGGGGAATTAGAAAATGAAATACGATCCCGTATTGGCCGCTATGCTGGCCGAGCCGTGGAGCAACAACGCCTGCCGGGGATATGTGATCTATGCGATGGAAAACTGTGGTTTTTCCCCCGAGGACATCCGGCGCGTTGTCGGTGAGCTCCACTATGTATTTGATTTCAAAACGCTGGACGAAGCCCAGCACCATTACGAAAACGGCCCCTATTAACTTCGAGACATTGTGTCCCGATGTGAGGACAGGCCAAAGGGCGGCACTTGTGCGGTGCCGCCTTTTCGCGTTTCCCCACAGGACAACCGAGAGGCGTTTATCAATCTGAACAAAGGAGGTTTTACCGTGAGATTAACCGCACAGGAACTGGAACGAATGAAAAGCGTTGACATTGGCGCAGTCTCCCCCGAGTCTCTGCCCGATGTGAGCGGTATGACCTTTGATAACACCCTTTCCCGCAAAGAGCGCGTCACAAGGTTTTTGCAAATTGCCAAAAATTTGTACTGCTTCAACATCGGCGGAGTCGGTGTGAAAATTGAATTTGCGGAAGGTGGGCCGTCTTTGCAGGACACCTTGACGGACTATTTGATCCGGCAAAAAAGCGGGCTGTGACTTCGGCTGCGGCCCGCCCCAACTTCGAGACAAAGTGTCCCGAGACGGAGCCATCCTTGTTGTCCCTATGGGACAGAGTTATAATATAAGTGTAATGTGATAGGGAAGGAGGAACAATGTCACGAACAAAAAACAGAGGGTTTCAACAGAGTTTCTCTCCCTCTTATACGATCCGGCGCTGGCGGCTGGGCGAGTATATCCGACTTTCCAAAGAAGATTTGAAAAAAGGAAAAGACGATAGCAACAGCGTAAAAAATCAGCGCGACCTGCTGAATGACTTTTACCAAAAGCACATTGAGGAATTTGAAAGCGTTTCCGAATATGTGGACGATGGACACACGGGGACGGATGCCAACCGCGAAAATTTCCAGCGGCTCCTGGCCGATGTAATGAGCGGGAAAATCAACTGTGTTGTAGTAAAAGACCTTTCCCGTTTTGCCCGGAATTACAGCGATGCGGGAAGTCTGATTGATAACCTGTTTGTGCAAATGGGTGTCCGTTTTATCAGTCTTGCTGAAAATGTGGACAGCTACCTCAACCCGGATAGTGTTTCCAGTATTATTGTTCCAATCACAAATGTAATGAACGATCAATACTGCTATCAGACTTCAAAGAAGATCCGCCAGGTGTTTGACTATAAGCGGCGCAACGGTCAGTACATCGGCGCATTTGCTCCTTATGGCTACATAAAAGATCCGAAAGACAAGCATCAGCTACTTGTTGATCCCGAGGCCGCCGAGATCGTAAAGCTCATTTATGATATGACCTTAAAAGGGATGACAAGACGGGCCATTGTCTACCACCTAAACGACCACGGCATCCCCAGCCCGACAACCTACCGAAAAAATAAGGGCCTGCCCTATTCCTGTTCGGTATCAGACAATCCCATGTGGGGAGATCGGGTGCTTACAAACATTCTTACTAACCCTATTTATACCGGGGATTTGGTGCAGGGCCGCCGCCGCGTGAAAAGCTATAAGGTACATGAGATTGAGGCAGTGCCGGAAGATGAATGGGTGCGGGTGGCCGATACCCACGAGGCGATTATAGACCGGGAAACCTTTGAAAAGGTGCAGGCCCTATTGAAGCGGGATACCCGGACGGCCCCACGGAAAAAGGAGCTCCATCTGTTTAGTGGTTTTCTCCGCTGTGCGGATTGTGAGAAATCCATAACACGGAGCCAGAGCGGGAAAAATGTGTATTATGCCTGTTCTACCTATAAATACCGCTCCCGGGCCGCCTGCTCTATGCACTCAATCAAGCATGAGCGGCTGGAGGCCGCCGTTCTGTTTGCCGTCCGTCAACAGGTACATCTGGCCGTTTCCTATTCGGAGATACTTGCCCGTATCAATTCGGCTCCAGTCAAAAAAAGCCAGTCATTCCGACTGGACGATCTGATTGCCGCAAAGGAAAAGGAACTTGCGAAAATTACCCGATACAAACAGTCCCTTTATCAAGACTGGAAAGACGGGGAAATTACCCAGCATGACTACCGAACTATGAAAGCCGACTATGAACAGCAAACGAGCACTCTCTCCGATGTGCTGGAACGGCTGACCGCTGAACGGGCGGAGCTGGCAAACGGTGTAAATAATGAGCATCCTGCTCTTGTAGCCTTTATGAAGTACCAGAACATTGAAACACTCAACCGGGAAATTCTGATTGAGCTTGTAGACCATATCAAGGTTTACGAAAACGGCAATATCAGTGTGAAATTCAAATTTGCTGACGAGCTCCGCCGGATTGCCGAGTACATTGAAATCAACACCACTCAAAACCCCGCTGTGGCGGGCTGATACCCGCCACATACCTTTCTGACAGTGTGTATTCCTAATAAGAAACATTCATATTATTGTTATACCAACGCTATAGATAACAACTGCCCAAAACGAAATCGTCTGTGAAATCAGGCGTATTTTTAATCATGTCGAAAAGTTGTACTTTTTGACGAGAAGCTGCCATTTACCCCCAGAAGCTGCTTCCTTATGCTTTTGCATAAGAAGGTGTTCTAATGAAAATAGAGAGAAACATTTTCAGCCACATTAAGGAAAGAACTGGACAAAAGAGGGGTGGGGTTTCAAGAGTTCGCGCAGGAATTGGGGATACCAAGGACTACATTAACGGACTATATGAAAGGTACGTCCCATCCGCGGGCAGATTCATCGGAATATCTGGCAGAAAAGCTGGGCATTTCACTGTCTGAACTGGTATCCGGTGATGGCAGCCCACACAACGATGGGCTTCCCTGTATAGAGCCTGTGCTAATGGAGATACCAGCCTTGCATCCACGAACCATACCGATCGCGAGGGATGCGGTCTCACTGCTGCAGGACGCATTCCGGCTCTCTGATGACCTGTACGGTTTGAAAGAAAATGAGACAGAGGATGAAAGCAGCGACGAAGTATATAGATACTTCCTGCATGAAATGATGGTCCCGTCCTATCATTCCCCAGCTTATGGGATACTGGCAAAACAGCGGTTCGGACAAGGCTAGGTGACCATTACGCTTGTATCTGCATTTTCTCATGATAAACGTGCAGTTGAACAACTCGCTGCACGTTGTACGAAGTTTCAGCTCTCGCCCGTCCATCTTCTGGACGTGATCCATGATTTCCTGATAGGGTGTACGTTGTCTTATGATTGATACCGCACATCCTACGGCAGGCAGCGCTGGCAGGACGAGTACATACGAAACAGGCAGAACAAACGGGGATACAGAAGCGATCCGCAATCTGTTATTCAGGCTTGGTGTAACTGCAAAATACAAAGGCTATTTTTATGTAGTCCATTCAGTATTCCTGTGTATGGAAGGACCGGAACGACTCCTGTCCGTAACAAAGCGGCTTTACCCGGAAGTTGCCAGAAAGCACAAGACGAATTGGAAGGCCGTGGAACGGAATATCCGGGCAGTCTCTGTCGCTGCATGGTCTGCTAACCACCTGTTTCTGGAAACACTGGCCAACAGGCCGCTGGATAGGTACTTATACGCTGCTGAATTTATTTCTGTGATCTTGAACGCCGTTTTAACCGGCGGTATTGTATTGTCCTGGAGATAAATGATTTTTCCCTTCGAAACGAGGAGCTGGCAGCAATCTGCCAGCTCCTTTTTCGTCTTTGATATGCTGTTTGACAGCAAAACCTCCCTGACAGGTTCTCGTTGTAGGATTTGATGCTTACAGTAAAAATAATGTATTATACTCCATTGGAACACAAAAAGAGCGTCTGCCGTTCACAGCTCATGTTGTGAACGGCAAATGCCTTGGCAAATGCCTTTTTGTAAGTGTCATCTCTTTTCACTGAGTTTTCTTCAAAAGAATCTCCAACTGCTCTACTTTGGATATAGGCTGCAAGATGTTACACCGGCGCCCCGTATACTTAAATCCATGCCCTGTTAATACGCTAACTACAGTAGCGCCCTTTTTCAGGAAACCCTCATTCCACAGCTTGCTTACCGCGCCAATGGCCGTCGCGGAAGTGGGTTCGCAATAATATCCTACTTTTGTCTCCACCATCTGCGTGGCCTGCCAGATCTCACCTTCTGTCAGACAGAGCATCATGCCGCCGGATGCACGGGCTGTCTGCAATGTTAATGTTCCATCGTTCTCGTAGCCCACCAGAGGATCGCTGATTCCTCCTGCAATGGTCGAGATAGTGCCATCCCAGCAATGCACCTGCGCGTCTCCGTTCAGATAGGCTCGGGTAATGGGCATGCATTGTTCACTTTGAACGCCCACCATGGCTGGCAGCGGCTGCTGCGCAGGTACACGTCCCAAATGCCGCAGTTCGTCAAACCCCTTGTAGGCTCCGATCATCAGCGGACCGGACGCAATGGGAATGATAACCACATCAGGGAAGCGGCCACCCAACTGCTCAAATATCTCATAGGCAACCGTTTTATCCGCCTCAACAGTATAGGGATTCAGAAAGGTAGAGGTGATGTTGGGCCATCCAAACCGCTTCGCGCAAAGGTCAGCCATATCGTAAGAGTGGGAATAATTTCCCGTTACGGGAATCACTGTTGCACCGTAGGACGCGGCTTGGATCACTTTTCCGGGATCCGTGCTTTCAGGCACAAACACCACGCATTCCATACCGGCTCGGGCCGAATAAGCGGCCGTGGCCGCCGCAGCGTTTCCCGAAGAAGCAATCACTACTTTCTCGGCGCCGGCTTCCTTTGCGGCGGATACACCCACGCTGGAAGGCCGGTCTTTAAAGGATCCAGAAGGATTCAGATGCTCCGCTTTGATGTACCACTCTATCTGCGCACCGTAAATATCCGCCATCCGCTGGCAACGAAGCAACGGCGTTCCTCCCTCGCCTAAACTAACAATATTTTCTTCCTGCTGCAATGGTAACAAAGGCAGGTATTTCCACAGACCCGGCAACTCCGGCAGGGTCAGCCGCCCATCTTGGGCAAGAGCATCGTAATCGTATTTCACTTCCAAAATGCCCCCGCAGTGAGGGCAGGCATATTGCAGTTCCAACGGGAATTGTGACCCGCAGGAGCGGCAGGCGAGTCGGTGCTCGCAAGAAAGAGATGAAATGGCTGCAGAAGTGCGGCGTGAAGGGCTTGAAGGTGGACTTCTTCGGCAGTGACAAACAGCAGATGATGGGCTTGTACGAAGACATCCTGACCGATGCCAATGAATACGGCCTGATGATAATCTTCCATGGCTGTACGATTCCTCGCGGTTGGGAACGCATGTATCCCAACTATGTAGGCAGTGAGGCGGTATTGGCTTCTGAAAACCTGATATTCAACCAGCATTTCGATGATATGGAGGCTTACAACGCCTGTCTGCATCCGTTTATCCGCAATACCATCGGCTGTATGGAGTTTGGCGGTACGCTGC
>ENA-ORUW01002302-ORUW01002302.1-human-gut-metagenome-genome-assembly--contig:-NODE-2302-length-11054-cov-2.699700_pt1 | contig 11054 bp, 12 predicted proteins | sample MGYA00242088_ERZ509227 | MGnify/ENA primary metagenome ERZ509227 (study PRJEB26280, sample SAMEA2338816) | human gut metagenome | biome: human gut; feature: human-associated habitat; material: faeces... | reverse complement strand
GAATGTTGTCCCGTACATGATCGTGGGCAGAAACGTAGCGGAAAAAGTAACAGGCGGCGAATGTGATCGCGGTGTTGTGATGTGCGGAACAGGAATGGGGATCAGCATTGCAACAAATAAAAATAAAGGCGCTCGCTGTGCGTTGTGTGAAAGCTGGTATGCGGCACGCGAAAGCCGAATTGTAAATGACGCCAATATCATTGCATTGGGAGGAACGACGACCAGCCTTCGTATGGCATGCGAGATGATTGACGTTTTTATGAAAACAGAATGGGGGCAGGGTTTGCCGGAGTTCCGCGTACAGCGTATCAAAAATGGTGCTAAGGATCTTGCTACTTATGAAGACGAGCAGTTTGGCAAATAAAATACGGCAAAGCGGATAACAGGCGCTTTCGGCAGGGGAATGTAAACGGCTTCAGAAAATGACCGGAACGTAGCCGGAAAAGTCTTTGTTTTGAAGCCATGGTGGGCGAGGTAGCGTATGAAAAATGATGAGCGCAGGGAAAAAATATATGACATGCTGGTGCGGGAGGAAAAGATGTCGGTGAACGACATTATCCGCAGGGTCGGAGATTCACCCGCTACAATTCGTCGCGATTTGACGTTTCTGGAAAAGAACGGATATATTTTGCGCACGCACGGCTACGCCAAATATATCCAGCCTGAAATAGTACATATGAAGGAATTTTCAGCCGATAAAATTGCGATTGCCCGTGCGGCAGTCAAGCTGGTTGAGGAGGGGGACGCTCTGCTGCTCGATTCTGGTTTCTCAACCCTTGCGCTTGCCTATCAGATGGTTGGAATGAAAAACCTGTCCATTGTCACAAATTCCATCCCAGTCGCACATTTGTATTCAACGCATGGAGAAATACAGACCTATCTGACCGGCGGTTTTCTGCGGGTGCGGGAAGCCGCGCTGGTTGGAAGAGAAGTGGAGGAGTATGTAAGCCGGATTCATGTTTCTAAGCTGTTTTTATCCACAACCGGCGTGCGGGGGACGGAGGGACTGAGCTGCGTTACACCGTTTCAGGCCGAAGTCAAACGGGCGTTTATCCGTGCTGCGGACCAGGTAATCTTGTTGATTGAACACGGAAAATTTGACATTGACGCGCTTATGGTATTTGCGCGATTTGAGGAGATAGACTGCATCGTTACCTCCGAGCCGATCGCCTCCCCAGATCTTGCCACCCATTTGGATAAGCTGGGCGTTAAGGTGATCGTGGCAAAGTAAATAAAATCGAAAAGGAGAGGAAAGCACAGCATGAAGATGATGAAGGCGCTGGTCTATGAAAAGGCCGGCAGAGAAAACGCTTCTGTCAAGCTGGTTCCATATCCATCCTGCGGAGCGGATGACGTGATTATCAAGGTGATGGCGTGCGGCATCTGTAAATGGGCAGAGATCGGGCATGATACCACCGGCACCGGATTGGCGCGTTACCCTGTGATTAACGGGCATGAATTCGCAGGCTATGTGCAGGAGGTCGGGGAAAATGTTACGACATTCCAGCCCGGCGACCGAGTGACCGCGGATAATGCGGTTCCATGCGGCAAGTGCTGGTACTGCAAAAACGGGAAGGCGCTGTTCTGTGAAAACTTTGGCTCCCTCGGACATAACATCAATGGCGGTTTTGCCCAGTATCTGGTTATCCGTCAGGATAATGTTGTCAAGCTGCCTGACACCCTCTCCTTTGATGAAGCAAGTGTGGCCGAACCGGTTGCCTGTGCGATAGAAGCTCTCGATCGAGCGAATATTCGGCCGGGCGAGCAAGTTGTCGTCAGCGGTATGGGACCGCACGGCATCATCCTTGCACAGCTCTGCCATTTCTCCAACGCGATGCGGTCGGTCGCGGTCGGGCTGGTGCAATCAAGGTTGGACACTTTGGCAAGCTATGGTGTACCAACACTGCTGATTGACCGGAATGACCAGCAAGCTAACCTGAAAAAGCTGCGCGCGGCATTCCCAGATGGGATAGACTGCATCATTGATACTTCTGGCGCTTGGTCTATGGTGGAAACCCTTGTCAAGCTGCTTAAAAAAGGTGGCCGCATGATTCAGTATGGCAGCTATCATGCTGCTATTTCCCTGGAAAACCCGGCTCAATTCCTAAATAATTTGCATTATAATAACCAGAGCTATATTGGCGTAAGCTGCCAGGTCAATAATTTTCCGCGCGCGGTCGAATATATGGGGAGTGGTAAGTGCAATGTGAGCACACTTGTCACACATACCTTTTCGTTGGATGACTATTTCCACGCGCTGGACACCAATAAAACAGATAAATCCGCGCTTAAGGTGGTTATTCATCCAAATGGAGACCCAAACGCCCCATTCGTACCGGAGGCTTGAACGCGTATGAAAATGTATGTGCTGGATAACGGTGTGATCCGTATTATAAGTGACAACAAGGTAACAGGCGGAGGCACAGCGGATATACCGATCCACAGCTTTCTATTTGATACGCCGGAGGGATATGTACTGTTTGACACAGGATGCGATCCGGACGGCATGAGCGGCGCCTGGCCTGCGCATATGCAGGTGAACCCTTACATCGCGGGCGAAAACGGGTATGTGCAGGAACGGCTTGCACAACTCGGCCTTGCGTGTGACGATATCCGGTATGTGGTGGTGTCGCACCTGCACATCGATCATGCAGGTGGGTTGAAATTTTTTCCGAATGCCGAGGTAATCGTCAGTAGGACGGAACTCTGCAAAACTCTGCGTGATTATGTCCGCCGTGATTTCTCCGGCTTCCATATGCAGTCGGATATCGAAAGCTGGCTCAAGGCAGAAATCAGATGGAGGCCGGTGCCGGAGGATATAGAGGAATTTACTCTGTTGCCCGGGCTTCGTATCCTGAATTTTGGACCGGGCCACTCCTATGGCATGCTGGGAATCCTGGCAGAACTGGACAGCGGCGCGAAATATCTGCTGGCAGCGGATACTATCTATACAAAGGAGCACATCGGCCCACCGGTACAGATCGCCGGTATCGCATATGATGCCAAGGGTTATGTAAAAACCGTGGAGCGTATTGTCCAGCGTAGTCAAGACGAAGGGGCAGATATCCTGTTTGGCCATGATATGGAGCAGTTCCGCACGCTGACCAAATCAATGGAGGGCTATTATGATTGAAAGGTGGAGCAATATGCAGAACCAAGCAATGGTCATGACGGATGTACGCAAATTTGAGCTGTGCAACGTTTCCATGCCGGAGGTCGGCACAGACGAGCTGGGGATTGCGGTTAAGAGCGTTGGCATTTGCGGCTCAGACATGCATTTCTATGAGGGAAAGGCGTTTTCAATTTTCCCAAATTCGCTGCCGTTTGTTTTGGGGCATGAAGCGGCCGGCGTTGTGTACCAGGTCGGGGAAAATGTAAAGGATTTTCAGGTAGGAGACCGTGTAGCAATCGAGCCGGGTGTCCCCTGCGGAAAATGCGCGTTTTGTGAGAGCGGGCGTTATAATCTCTGTCCGGATGTTGTCTTTCTGGCAACGCCGCCGGTGGAGGGCGCGCTCAAACGCTACATTAAATATCCGGCATTCAAAACATACCGGCTGCCGGATAATCTGTCTATGACAGAAGGTGCGCTGCTGGAACCGCTTTCCGTCGGCATACACGCAGCACAGCGCAGCGGTGTAACGATTGGGAAAACGGTCGCTATATTGGGCGGCGGCTGTATTGGTCTATGCACGCTGCTTGCGGCAAAGGCTTGGGGCGCATCGCGCATTATCGTTTGCGATCTGTTTGACAGCCATCTGAATAAGGCGCTCGCACTCGGTGCGACCGACACGGTAAACTCAGGTACACAGAATACGGTCGAACAGATTATGAAACTGACCGGCGGGGCAGGAGTTGATATCGTTTTTGAAACAGCGGGCAGTCCGGTTACGGCAGCGCAGACCAGCCATATCGTTGGGCGCGGGGGAACGATTGTCATGGTCGGCAACATCATGCCGGACGTGCCGTTCAGCTTTCGCAATCTATATAAAAAAGAAGCAGAGGTGCGCGCGGTATTCCGCTACTGCAACACTTATCCTATCGCGCTTCAGGCCGTTGCATCAGGTCGGATTGATGTAAAGCGGATTGTTTCCGCCTCCTACCCGTTTGAACAGGCACAGCAGGCGTTTGATCATGCGGTGGATGACAAAGTGAACTGCGTCAAAGCGGTTATCACAATGGAATAGAGGATTATTTCAAATAAGGAAAGGACGAAAAACATGAGCAATGTAACAGAAATGAAAAGGCTGGCATATGAGATCCGTATTCATGTGCTAGATATGCTGGCCGAGCACTCGCACGGCCATGTCGGCGGCAGCTTGTCGATTGCGGACGCGATTGCGGTATTGTATGCCGGCGTGCTGCGGCATGATCCGAAAAATCCGCAGTGGGAGGATCGTGATTACCTGGTACTGTCCAAGGGGCACTGTGGGCCGGCACTGTATTCGGCGCTTGCGCTGCGCGGCTTTTTCCCGATGGACTGGTTGTATACGCTCAACCACCTGGGTACGCATCTTCCCAGCCATGTGGATAAAAATCTGACACCGGGCATCGATATGACGGCCGGTTCACTGGGACAGGGTGTTTCGTGCGCCTGCGGAATGGCAATGGGCCTCAAGCTTTCCGGAAAGAAGAACACGGTTTTCGCTATTATCGGTGATGGGGAAGCGCAGGAGGGACAGGTCTGGGAGACTATGCAAATCGCACCCGCACAAAAGCTGGATAATTTCATCATTATGCTGGATAACAACAAACAACAGCTTGATGATTTCACCGATACCATATGCCCGTTGGGCGACATGCGCCGGAAAGCAGAGGATTTCGGTTGGTTCGCACTTGATGTAGATGGCCATGATTGTGCCGCGATCGCGGATGCGGTCGCGCAGTGCCGCGCCGCCGGCAAGCCGGGTTTCATCAACCTGCGCACGGTTAAGGGCAAGGGCTGGCCGGAAAAGGAGGCCGTGAACGGTAACCACGGCGTTAAGGGCATGGATCATGCGATGGTCGCGGGCGCAATCGAGGCGCTCAAGGCCGAGCTGGCCGCGCTTTGAGATTGGAAAGAGGAGGAAAACAGGACATGATCAAGCTTGCAAAGGAAAATATTGTCGAGGAACTTGACCTCAAGGGCGCCTATATGGATGAGTTGCTCGCGCAGGCCGCGAAAAACGAAAATATCGTTGACGTGGAAGCCGATCTGGCCAACTGCATTAACGCGCCACAGTTTAAAGCAGCATATCCGGAGCGTTTTTTTGATATCGGCATCGCAGAGCAATCGCTAGCTTCGGTTTCCGCCGGGATGGCAGCAGTCGGCAAAATCCCATTCTGTCATTCATTTGCCGCGTTTGCGTCGCGCCGCATGTGCGACCAGAATTACATCTCCTGTGCTTATGCGCAGAACAACGTTAAAATCGTTGGATCCGATCCCGCAATCTCTGCAGGGGAAAACGGAGGCACGCATCAGGCGAACGAGGATCTGGCACTCATGCGGCCCATCGCGGGAATTACGATCCTTGAGCCGACCGATACAGTAATGATGAAATGGGCAGTCGATCAGGCAGCGAATACCGAGGGTGTGTTTTATCTTCGTGTCCAGCGCACGGGTAATATTAAAATCTATGAGGAAGGCTCTACGTTCGAGATCGGCAAGGCCAATGTAGTGGTTGAAGGTACGGATGTGACACTGATTGCGGAGGGCAACCTGATGTTGACGACCTGCATGGAAGCCGCGAAAAAGCTGATGGCAGAAGGCATCTCAGCCCGTGTCGTGGATATGTTCTGCATCAAGCCGATCGACAAGGTGTGCATCCTGAAATGCGCGGCCGAAACCGGTGCGATCGTAACCGCGGAAAACCATTCCATAATCGGCGGACTTGGTTCTGCAGTTGCAGAGGTATTGGCCGAGGGCGGCTGTGCTGCACCGCTGCGCCGTATCGGCATACAGGATCGCTTCGGAGAGGTCGCTACCACGCCCGAGCTACAGATCTGCATGAAAATGACTGCGGCCGACGTGGCGGCGGCGGCCAAGGACGCGATTTCAGCCAAAAAATAACCGGGGTTATGTCTCGTGAAGCCAGCCGCCTGCCCAAGACAGGGGCGGGCGGCTGGAACGATCATTGCCTTTCTGTAGGGGAGGAGATATCTATGCAGTTATTTTGTGTCAAGCCTAAAGTCCATTGTATTGATACATTTGCCGCGTTTGCAGCAGAGTTTGCACTTGGTCCGCGCGACCTGCTGCTGACCGAGACGTTTTTGTACGAACGGTTTATCAAAGCTGCGGGCCTGTCCTGCCCGATCATTCTCAAGGACAAATACGATGCGGGGGAACCGAAAGAGGAAACCGTAGATCAGATACTGGCCGATATGCAGCCGTTCCCAATCGACCGCGTGGTTGCAGTTGGTGGCGGCAGCGTGATCGACATTGCAAAGGTGCTGATCATTCGCGATGCCCGGCCGATAGGACGGATAATACGGGGAGAACAGCCCTTTGAAACGGATAAGCAGCTTATTATTCTGCCGACGACCTGCGGCACGGGCAGTGAGGTAACGTTTGGCGGCATTATCACAATGAAAGACACCGGCCTTAAAACCGCGATTATGGATGAACGCCTGAGCGCGGACCATGCGGTGTTGGTACCCGAACTGGTAGCGGAACTGCCGATTAAATTTTTCATTCACTGCTCGGTAGACGCGCTGGGACATTCGATGGAATCCTATGTATCCGCTGCGCGTGGTAATGAGATGGCGCGCGCGGTTGGGGCGCGGGCCGTGCAGTTGATCCTGAATGGCTACAGGCAGCTGATCGAAAAAGGTGCCGCGTATAAAGCGCTGCTGGCAAAGGATTTTATCCAGGCAAGCTGTCTGGCGGGCATGGCGGTGAATAATGGCGGCGCGGGTCCGGTACATGCGTTGGCATATCCTCTGGGAGAAAAGTACAAAATAAGCCACGGTGAGTCTATCTACCAGTTTTTGACCGCCGTATTCTCCATATATGACCAGATTAGGCCGGAGGGGGCGCTTGCCGAGTTGAAAGACATTGTAGAAAAGCCGCTACAGGAAGCGGGCTTTGCCGGGGAAGCACCTGTGTTTGAGCGTTTGGAGAAAATGCTGAACCAGCTGTATCCCAACCGTCCTTTGCGGGAAACGGGAATGACAGAGCAGGATATCAAGCCCTTTACCGAAAGCATTTTTGCCTCAAAGCAGCGTTTACTTGTAGCGAGCTATGTGCCATTCACCCGGGAACAGGCAGCTGAGATCTACCGCCGCCGTTTTTAAGCGGCAAAAGAAAAACTGAACAAAAGCCTTGTGACGATCAGAAAGGTGTGAATTGATTTATGAACAACACAGAACTCAAGGAACTACGGGTTACGGCGGCAAAATGCCGGCAAAAGATCCTCCGCATGTGCAAGGCGCATAAGGCGGGACACTTGGGCGGCGCGAATTCCTGTATTGATATCGTGACTGCGCTGTATTTCCATACAATGAAAGTAGATCCCAACAATCCGGAGCTGGAAGACCGCGACCGGTTCGTGCTTTCCGCAGGACACAAATGCCTTGCACAATATACCGCGCTGTGCCAAAAAGGCTTTTTTCCAGAGGACCTGCTGGATACTTATGGCTGTCTGAACTGCCGCATGCCCGGGCATCCAGATATGAAAAAGCTGCCCGGAATTGAAGCAAATACCGGCGCGCTGGGACATGGCCTGTCGATTGCCTGCGGTATGGCGCTGGCATTACGCGCAAAGGGGCTTGACTCCCGGGTTTTTACCATCTTAGGGGATGGTGAACTTGCCGAGGGGACGAACTGGGAGGGGGCAGCAATCGCCCACCATTATAAACTGGATAATCTGACTGCCATTGTCGATAACAACGGCCTACAGATTGGCGGAGATGTGACCCGCATCATGGATTTTTCACCGATTCGTGCGCATTTCGAGGGCTTTGGCTGGGTGGTTCGTGAGATCGACGGACACGACATGGCACAGATCGTGCAGATATTGGATGCGCTGCCGTTTGAAAAGGGAAGACCTTCGCTGATTATTGCGAAAACCATTAAAGGAAAGGGCTTTTCCAAGGCCGAAAATGTAGGGAAATACCATTTCTGGCTGCCGACTCCTGAGGAGATGGAGCTGGCGGAACAGGAAAATGCTGCAGAATTGGAGGCGCTTGAGAATGAGTAATCAGGTAAAGAGCTTTAAAAATGCGCTTAGTGACTGCATGATGGCGGCGGCGGAAAAGGACCCCAGCATTGTTCTGCTGTCCGCGGACAGCGGACCGAATTCCGGTTTTGGGCCGTTTATTGAAAAGTACCCTGACCGGTTTTATGAAATGGGTATTATGGAGGCCGGTGCGGAAAGTGTGGCCTCCGGTATGGCGACCTGCGGCCTGACGCCAATCTTTTGCGCCCCCGCCCCATTCGTCACTGGCCGACCGTATGAGTTTTTCCGCATCGATCTCGGCTATATGCACCAGAATGTTAAGGTGATCGGCCGGAATTGCGGCTTCAGCTATTCAGATCTGGGACCGACTCATTATGGACTGGATGATATTGCACTGGTACGGGCGATACCTGATGTGATGATTCTTGCACCGCAGGACGCCTATGAGCTGGAGGATTGTTTCCAGGCCATGCTGACCTATCGCGGGCCAGTCTATATGCGCGTTCACAACTCCGCGTTGCCGGTACCGGAAGTGCGCCGCCCTTTTGAACTGGGAAAAGCGGTCATTTACGAGGAAGGATCCGATATTTCGATTATTTCGACCGGAAACCTGACACCGAATGTACTGGAGGCTGTGGAACAGCTCAAAGCCTCCGGCCTGCGTCCGACAGTGGTGGGGATCCACACACTGCGGCCGATCGACCGTGATGCCATCCACAAAGCGGCAGAGACAGGAAAGATCGTCACGGTGGAGGAGCATTTTACCGTCGGTGGATTAGGCTCGATCGTGGCCGACATATGTGCAGAGGACTGTCCGGTCCGCATCAAACGCATCGGCGCTCCGCATATTTACACCAGCTCCGGCGAATATCCCGATATGGCGCAGCTATACGGCCTTGACGCGGCAAGCATTGCCCAAGCCGTGGCCGCCTTTGCGCAAGCATAAAAATACCCCCATCCGAAGCATTCGCTTCGGATGGGGGCATCCCTTTGGCGCAGGCTCAGGCGCGCTTTTTCTTTTCCGGCATGTTGTACTGACGGATCAGATAGCGCACATAGGTATTGTTCTCGATCGAGCGCTCACTCATGGTGCAGATCGCCTGCAAAAACTTGTTCATGTTCTGTGGCCTCCCTTGCGGTTTGATTTTTGGATGGTATTTATCATACGCGGTTTGAGAGGAGAAAACAAGACGATATTTAAACAAATAGCACAAAAGTAAATATATTAATTGGTATAATATGATGAAATATACGCTGTAAACCCGCATCTCCTGCCGCAGATCATATTGACTTCTGCGCCTGCATATGGTATGATAAAGCGCAATAAGGGAGTAGTCGGCACGGAGCGTTCCAGCCGTGCGGCAGGGCCAACATACTGGGGAGGACGCTCCTCTGGCTTTGCATGAAATGACGAGACTTATCTGTTCGAGGAGGCAGATGGGTCTTATTTTTTATGCTTTTCTGCCGCCCGTGTACGACAAGGAGGACAAGAAATGGGTTTGTTGGAGCTGTTCATTATCGCGGTGGGGCTGTCCATGGACGCGTTTGCGGTATCCATCTGCAAGGGGTTGAGCGTACGCACGCTCAGGCTGCGGCATGCGCTGGTCACGGGGCTGTATTTCGGCGGTTTCCAGATGCTCATGCCGCTGATCGGGTTCGCGCTCGGGGTGCGGTTCCAAACGCTGATTACCAGCGTGGATCATTGGATCGCGTTTGTGCTGCTGGCCCTGATCGGCGGCAACATGGTCCGCGAGTCGCGCGCGCAGGAGGAGGAAAGCCTGAGCGATTCCTTTTCCTTTGCCACAATGCTGCCGCTCGCGGTGGCGACCAGCATCGATGCGCTGGCCGTGGGCGTGACGTTCGCGTTTCTGCAGGTGGATATCGTGTCGGCGGTGTGCTTTATCGGGGCCACGACCTTTAGCCTGTCCTGCGCGGGCGTTAAGATAGGACACGTATTCGGGGCGAAGTATAAAGCCCGTGCGGAGCTGTTTGGCGGCGTTGTGCTGATCCTGATGGGGCTCAAGATCCTGCTTGAGCATCTGGGCGTGTTGGGGTAATGGTCGCCAAAACAGGAGAAAAGGACGCCGGAAGGCGTCCTTTTCTGCAAAAGCGGATCAGCGGTGGTCTTTGGGGATAGTGTACGCGGTCAGCCCGCGCGGGCAGCCGTTTTTCTCATAAAACGCCTGCGCCTCCGGCTGCGCGCCGAAGTACAGCATGGTCGGGGTATGCGCTTGGGCGAGCCGGAGCAGCCGGCTGCGGATCCCCCGCCTCTGGTGCGAGGGAAGGACGAGTAGCTCGGTGATGGTCCCAAAGTAATAACCGTCCGAAAGGATGCGCAGGCATCCCACAAGCGTCCCGCTGTCATACGCGGTGATATTGATGGTTTTGGATAACGCGGTCTGCGTCCGCTCCCGATCATATTCCCCCGGCCATACCGCATTGACGAAAGGGAGAAACACATCCGCGCGCAGCGTCCGGTCGTCCACCTTGTATTCCATATTCATCCTCCTCTTATCATATGGGAAAAAGGGCGCCTAAACAAGCGCCCTTTTTCCTGAAACCGGCTGCCGCCGTTATTCGCTGAGCAGCATGCGGTCGTTTTCGATATTGAACTTTTCCAGCAGGTCGCGCACGGTGAGGTTTTTCTTTTCCTCCCCGCGGATATCGACGATCACCTTGCCCGCGTCCATCATAATCAGGCGGTTGCCGTACTGGATCGCGTTTTTCATGTTGTGCGTGACCATCAGCGTGGTCAGGTTGTCGCGCGCGACAATCTCCTCGGTGAGCTGCAGCACCTTGTCTGCGGTCTTGGGGTCGAGCGCGGCGGTGTGCTCGTCGAGCAGCAGCAGATCGGGCTTCTGCAGCGTCGCCATCAGCAGCGTCAGCGCCTGACGCTGCCCC
>ENA-ORUW01002300-ORUW01002300.1-human-gut-metagenome-genome-assembly--contig:-NODE-2300-length-11064-cov-27.186302_pt1 | contig 11064 bp, 7 predicted proteins | sample MGYA00242088_ERZ509227 | MGnify/ENA primary metagenome ERZ509227 (study PRJEB26280, sample SAMEA2338816) | human gut metagenome | biome: human gut; feature: human-associated habitat; material: faeces... | reverse complement strand
CGGCCAAAAGCTCGGCGGAAAGCTCGGCGAGCATACCCGAGCTCAGGAAGATGACCATAGTCGAGCCACTTTCCGCCATGGTGCGCATGCCCTCGCCCGCGGGCATGGGGGTACGTCCGGAAAGCCGCGTGATCACGACCGACTGGCTGATTCCCGGCAGCGTGTATTCCTGGCGAAGCGCCGCCGCGGCACCGCAAAAGCTCGACACGCCGGGCACCACCTCGTAGTCCACGCCGCGCGCGTCGAGCGCGTCCATCTGCTCCTGGATGGCGCCGTACAGGCACGGGTCGCCCGTGTGCAGGCGCACCACTTCCTCGCCCCGCGCATCTGCCGCGCACATCACGTCGAGCACTTCCTCCAAGGTCATGTGCGCGCTGTCGTAGACGATGCAGGATTCCTTGCACTCAGCGAGCAGCTCGGGGTTCACAAGGCTTCCCGCCCAAACGACCACGTCGGCTGCGCGCAGAAGGCGCGCCCCGCGCAGCGTGATAAGGTCGGCGGCGCCCGAGCCTGCGCCAACGATATGAATCATCCGAGCCTTCCCTTCCCGTTTCTCATCGCAACCGTTTACGCCGCCATTCGCGCAGCGGGCAAAACACGGCGCCTGCGGCGGCAATCGGCGCAAATACGCAGGCAGGAGGCGCAATGCCGCCCGCCCTGGCTTTGACACGTTCACAAGTGCCCACTATCATAGTAAAAGTTTCGGCAACGAGCATATGACAATCGGATAAAAGGAAATGACCGGCGCGGCGCCTGCACAGCCCGTGCTGGCTTGCGGAGGGAACCAGGTGGGAATCCTGGGCAAGGGACATTACTGTATAGGACGCGCGGGCGAACCGCCTCGCGCCCCAAGCCAGACTGCTTCGCCTTTTCCTCACGGCATCGCCGTGGCGTTAGCTCCTTGTGAACCCCGAGGGGTGCGCTTTTCTTTCGCTTGTGCCGACAAGCAACTGTCGCCGGGGGACCGGCAAACCGAGGAAAGGAAAAACCATGTCCGACCAGATGTCACGCCGCGGCTTCATGGGCGCCGCAGCAACCGGAGCCGTCGCGCTCGCCGGATTCGCGCTCGCGGGCTGCTCCAACACCTCCGCGAGTTCCGAGAAATCGAGTGAAAAGGAGAAGGCCGTGAAGCCGGTCATCCTCGTCACGAGCTTCGGCACGAGCTACAACGACTCGCGCCACATCACCATCGGCGCCATCGAAGACGCTATCCGCGAGAAGTACTGGCAGGACTACGACATCCGCCGCGCCTTCACCGCGCAGATCATCATCGACAAGCTGAAGAAGCGCGACGGCATCACGATTGACAACATGACCGAGGCGCTCGACCGCTGTGTGGAAGACGGCGTGAAGGAAATCGTCGTGCAGCCGACGCATCTCATGGCTGGCCTGGAATACGCCGACGTGAAAGACGAGCTCGACAAGTACGCCGACAAGTTCGACAAGATCTCGCTCGGCGACCCGCTGCTCACCTCCGACGACGACTACAAGAAGGTGGCCGCAGCCATTAAGGAGAACATGGCGTCCTTCGACGACGGCAAGACGGCGCTGTGCCTCATGGGCCACGGCACCGAAGCCGATTCCAACGCCGACTATGCCAAGATGCAGGAAGTGTTCAAGAACGAGGGCTTGACGCAGTTCTTCGTCGGCACTGTCGAGGCTGAACCGACCTGCGAGGATGTTATCGCCGCCGCGAGCGCCGCAGGGTACAAGAAGGCCGTGCTCGCGCCGTTCATGGTGGTCGCGGGCGACCACGCGAACAACGACATGGCAGACGAGACCGACCCCGACAGCTGGGCTGCGAAGTTCGTGGCCGCCGGCTTCGAAGTGACGTGCCTGCTCCAGGGTCTGGGACAGAACGCCGCGGTCGATGACATCTACGTCTCGCACGTGGACGACGCCATCGCCAAGCTGTAAACTCGCCGCGCACGGGGGCGCCGGTCGCGTCCCCGTGCAACGGGCATGCGCCTTCCCCGACTGACGGCGCATGCCCGTTGCATTCGCATCCCGCCCGCCCACCGCACGGCGCGGGCGGTCGAAGCGATTGAAAGGAACCACTCCATGTTGAAGAAAACCCTCGCCTTCGCCTTGTCGGCGGCGCTTTTCGCGTTCTCGCTCGCCGGCTGCGGCGGAAATTCAATCGACAGCGCAAAGGCAAGCGATGCCGATTCCCAGGAAAAGACCGAACAGGCGGCCGATGCGCCCGAGGGCGCAAGCGCTGCCCCCATCACCGCCGACAAGGTGGCCGACGGCACCTATCCGATCACCGTAGATTCCAGCTCGAACATGTTCAGGATTGTGGACGCCCAGCTCATCGTGGAAAACGGCTCCATGCACTGCGTGATGACACTTTCCGGCACGGGCTACGGCAAGCTCTTCATGGGCACGGGCGACGAGGCTGCCGCCGCGAGCGAGGCCGACTTCATCCCCTATGTGGAAAACGCGGAAGGCAAGTACACCTACGACGTACCCGTTGAAGCGCTCGACGAGGACACCGCCTGCGCCGCGTGGAGCATTAGAAAAGGGCAGTGGTACGACCGCACGCTCGTGTTCGAATCCGCCGGCGTCGATCTGCGCGCCGACGCGCTGAAGTAACGCCATGCGGTCGATTCTTCCCAAGAAGGAAAGCAGGAAGCGCCGCAGCATCGCGGCGCGCGCGATCACCTGCGTTCTCGTCGCCCTGCTCGCGCTTCCCTTCGCGGGGTGCAGTGCGAGCCCGAACGCGACCGGTGGCACGGCGGGCTCTCAGGAATACACTGTGAGCGTCTCGCTTTCCGGCGGGTCAGGGCGCGCAAGCATCGCCTCACCCACCACAATTGTGAAGGATGGCGACACCTACACCGCGACCATCACCTGGTCGAGTTCGAACTACGACAAAATGACCGTCGACGGCGTGGACTACGCGCCTGTAAACGACGGCGGCAACTCCACATTCGAGATACCCGTCACGCTCGACGAGGACATCGCCGTGTCGGCCGAGACCGTCGCCATGTCGACGCCGCACACCATCGACTACACGCTCTACTTCGACTCATCCACCATGAAGGAGAAATCGGGCGACGATGCAAGCGGCGGTTCCCCTGCGGTAACGGCTTCAAGCGCCGCGGCTGACTTCCACAACGCCGATTTGGGCTGCGGCTGGGAGCCGACGGGGGCGCTTCAGCTTGAATACGCCAAGCACTTCACTGTCGACGAGTACGAAGGCGGCCTGCGGCTTATCTGCGTTTCGAACGGGGAGCGCTTCCTCGTGGTGCCGCAAGATGCGAAGGTACCTGATGGGTTGAGCTCCGACATCGCGGTCATAAGGCGCCCCGCCGACAAGGTGTACCTCGTGTCGTCGGCAACGATGTGCCTGGTCGACGCGCTCGATGCGAACGACAATATCTTAATGTCGGGCACGAAGGCCGACGATTGCTCGGTCGCGCGCTTCAAAAGCGCGCTCGAAAGTGGGGCGATCGCCTACGGCGGCAAGTACAGCGCGCCCGACTACGAGCGAATATCGGCCTCGGGCTGCACGCTCGCCATCGAGAACACCATGATCAACCACACGCCCGATGTGAAGGAAAAGCTGCAGAAGCTCGGGCTCGTCGTGCTCACCGAACAGTCGTCGAGCGAGCCCGAAGCACTCGGGCGCGTCGAGTGGATTAAGCTTTTCGGCGTCCTGTTCGACAAGGAAGACGAGGCCGCGCACCTGTTCAACGAGCAGAAGGCCCGCGTCGAGCAAACGTCGGGGCTCGCGTCGTCAGGTAAAACCGTGGCGTATTTCTACATTAACTCGAACGGGGCCGCCGTCACGAGGCGGGCGGGCGACTACGTGGCGCAGATGATCGAGCTTGCAGGCGGCAGCTACGCGCTCGATGACGCGCAGACGGCGTCGACGTCAGGTTCGTCAGTAACGCTCGAAATGGAGCGCTTCTACGCGACGGCGAAGGATGCCGACATCATCGTCTACAACGGCACCATCGACGAATCGGTTGCCACCTTGAACGACTTCGTAGGCAAAAACGCGCTATTGTCGCAGTTCAAAGCCGTGAAGAACGGCAACGTCTGGGTCACAAGCGCCGACATGTACCAGCAGATGACTTCTACCGCCGACATTATCGACGAGCTGCACGGGGCGTTCACCGGCGATGACGCGAGCGACTTCCATTATCTGAGGAAGCTCGGCTAGCACCATGAAAAGCCGACTTTCCATGACATACGACGAATCGGGGCGCGCCGCGCGGTGTCGCGTCGTGACGGCGCTGCTCGCTGTTGCCCTCATCGTGCTCGTCGGGGCCAACCTGTGCATCGGGAGCGTGCTCGTGCCAGCAGACCACATCCCCGGCATCCTTTCGGGCGGCGCGGCCAATTCCATGGAAAGCCAGGTCATCTGGGAGATTCGCCTGCCGCGCGTGCTTTCAGCCGTGCTTCTCGGCGGGGCACTTTCGCTTTCCGGGTTCCTACTGCAGACGTTTTTCAACAACCCCATCGCCGACCCGTTCATCTTGGGCGTCTCCTCGGGCGCAAAGTTCGTCGTCGCGCTTACGATGATCGCACTTCTGGACGCGAACCAGGCCATGTCCTCGCCGGCCATGGTGGCCGCAGCGTTTCTGGGCTCGCTTATCACCATCGGCTTCGTGCTCCTCATCGCACGGCGCATAAGTTCCATGGCCATGCTCATCGTGGCGGGCGTCATGGTGGGATACATCTGCTCGGCGGCGACGAACTTCCTCATCGCCTTCGCCGACGACCAGTCCATCGTGAACCTGCACAACTGGTCTTTGGGTAGCTTCTCGGGTTCGAGCTGGAACGACATCGCGGTCATCGTGGTCGTGGTGATCACCGTGAGCGCATGCGTATTCGCGATATCGAAGCCCCTTTCCGCCTTCCAGCTGGGAGAAGCCTACGCGAAAAGCGTCGGCGTGAACGTCGCACGCTTCCGCGTGGTGCTCGTCCTTCTAGCGAGCATGCTCTCTGCCTGCGTGACCGCGTTCGCTGGTCCGGTGTCGTTCGTAGGCATCGCGGTTCCGCATCTCGTGAAGTCGGCGTTGAAGTCGTCGAAGCCCATCCGCGTGATTCCTGCGTGCTTCTTGGGAGGCGCCATCTTCTGCGCGGGCTGCGATTTGATCGCGCGCACGCTGTTCTCCCCCGTCGAGCTTTCCATCAGCGCCGTCACCGCCATCTTCGGCGCGCCGGTGGTTATTGCACTCATGTTGAAGAAGCGGGTGAGGTAGATGGGGGAATTCGTGCCGCGGACCAAAACGCTCGGAGGGAACATTCCATGCTTGGCCAGTCCTGAGCTCGCACGAAAGCGCCAGAAGGCACTTTCGGCTCGTGCGGAACTGCGCGCGGAACGCCTCCTCCGAGCGCAGTCGAACCTCGAAACCCCGGTCGAAACGCAGGCTGACGGAGCGCCGCTTTTCCGCATAAGCGACCTGTCGGCGGGCTACGACAAGAAGGTCGTAGTCGAAGGTGTCGATCTGGAGGTTCGCGCGGGCGACGTCGTGGCGCTCATCGGGCCGAACGGCTCGGGCAAGTCGACCATCTTGAAAACCATCACACGCCATCTTGCACCGCTTGCCGGCGCGGTCGAGCTCGACGGACGGGAGATTTCCCGATGGAAGACGGCGGAGTTCGCAAGGAACCTTGCCGTTATGCTGACAGATCGCCCCCGGACCGAGCTCCTCACCTGCCGCGATATCGTAGAGGCGGGAAGACATCCCTACACCGGGCGAATGGGCACACTCTCGCCCGACGACCATAGTCGGGTCGACGAGGCAATGAAAACCGCACATGTGGAAGAGCTCGCCGAGCACGGCTTCATGCAGATAAGCGATGGGCAACGCCAGCGCGTCATGCTCGCACGCGCCATCGCGCAGGATCCGCGTGTGCTCGTGCTCGACGAGCCCACGTCGTATCTCGATATCCGCTGCCAGATCGACCTGCTGCGAATACTTCGCCACCTTGCGAAATCGCGGAATGTGGCTGTCATCATGTCCATCCACGAACTCGAGCTCGCGCAGAAAAGCGCCGACAAGGTGATTTGCGTGAAGGACGGCCGGGTCTTCCGCGCCGGCGCACCCGAGAACATATTCACGCGCGAGACAATTGGCGAGCTCTACGGCCTTCAGCATGGCACCTTCAACGAGCGCTTCGGCAGCGTGGAAATTGGGCGCCCACACGGTGATGCGCACACGTTCGTCATCGCCGGCGCAGGTACGGGGTCGGCTGTGTTTCGCCAGCTCATCCGGCAGGGCAAGGCGTTCTACGCGGGCGTTCTGCACGAAGGGGACATCGACTGCGAGCTCGCGCGCGACCTGGCGACGGAATGCGTGGCCGAGCGCGCCTTCGAGCCGATCGGGGATAAAACCATAGCCCGCGCCAAAGAGCTCCTCGTCCACTGTGCGCGCCTTATTGTGTGCCCCGCCGCCTTCGGCACCATAAACGCCCGCAACGCAGAGCTCGTCGAGTTCGCACGCTCGCATGGTATCGAGGTCATGCGAGCGTGCGAAGGCGCATCGGAGGATTCCAATGGATACGCCTAGGCGCGGTCCAAGAAATCGTCCGCATCCCCATCTGACACTATTTCACCGCAACTTAGAAGGTGTCGGCGTATAACGCTTCACCCCAAATTAAATTGATTCGTTGAATAGGCACATTACAAATCTTTAGACTTCGTTTAATCCACAAGTGGGTATTATCACACATGAAGCACACGTGAAAGGATATACCCATGTCGCTTACACAGTCAGCAGAGCGTGCAGCGCTTAACAAGCTCATCGATTATCTCGACGACAACCCGCAAGAAAACATCGACAAAATCATGGATCTCGTGAACAAGCTGGTCCCCAATCGCGTATTTCCTGTACAGCGAGAGGCATTCACCAATGTCATCAAGAGCCGCGGCAATTGGTATGACCTGATTATGCGTGTGTTCAGCCTTAATCCCCAGATGCGAACCAAGCTGCTTAAGACCCTCATTGTCGACGCCAACCTGCTTGCTTGGCCAGAGCAGGAAAAGAACCGCGAAAAGTACCAGTGCAACGTTCCGTGGGCCATCCTGCTCGATCCCACGAGCGCCTGCAACCTGCATTGCACGGGCTGCTGGGCCGCCGAGTACGGCTACAAGCAGAATCTCTCGTTCGAAGACATCGACTCTATCGTTACGCAGGGCAAAGAGCTCGGTACGCATATCTACATCTATACCGGCGGCGAGCCGCTCGTCCGCAAGCACGACCTGATCAGAATTTGCGAAAAACATCAGGACTGCGTGTTTCTCTGCTTTACCAACTCCACGCTGATCGACGAGGCCTTCTGCGACGACATGATTCGCGTAGGTAATTTTGTCCCCGCCATCAGCGCCGAGGGCAATGAGCACACAACCGACGCCCGCCGCGGCGAAGGTACCTACGCAAAGATCGAGCACGCCATGAAACTCCTGCGCGAGCGCGACTTGCCGTTTGGTATCTCCACCTGTTGGACCAGCGCCAATGCCGATACGGTTGCTACCGAGGAGAACATGGACTGGATGATCGGCGAGGGAGCACTCTTCTGCTGGTACTTCCACTTTATGCCGGTTGGCCGCAATGCAACCTCCGAGCTCATGCCCACGCCCGAGCAGCGCGAGCACATGTATCACTTTATCCGCGAAATGCGTGAGAAGAAGCCGCTGTTTACGCTCGACTTCCAAAACGACGGCGAGTTTGTAGGCGGATGTATCGCCGGCGGCCGCCGCTACCTGCACATCAACGCCGCCGGAGACGTGGAGCCGTGCGTGTTCATCCACTACTCAAACGCCAACATCCACGATGTGAGCTTACTCGACGCGCTGCGCTCTCCCCTCTTTATGAAGTACTACGAGAACATGCCGTTTAACGACAACTACCTCAAACCATGCCCCATGCTCGAGAATCCCGACGTGCTGCCCAAACTGGTCGCCGAGAGTGGCGCAATGAGCACCGACCTAATCGAGAAGGAGTCACCCGAGCAGCTGCGCGAAAAGACCCAGGCTGCCGCCGAGGCATGGTCACCTGTCGCCGACCGCATCTGGAACGACTCCGACGATCCGTTATACGCCAAGCGTCACGAGGACAAGTCGCAGGGCATGGCCGATAGCGACATGCACAAGTTCGAAAAACAGGGCCGCATACTCAAATACGGCGATTAATGCTGCCCTACACGACAAACGCTCAGAAATGAAGCGGAGCAGTCTCGAGGCTCATCTTCGAGGCTGCTCCGCCTTACCATCAAAACAGTTTTACTAAGTTGCGGTGAAATAGGGACCAGAACGGCCTTCCAATAACCAAAACAATCCCTATTCCACCGCAACTTCTATAAGTTGTTGAATTATCGATGCTATTCGAAGCGAGATTCCAGACTCGACAGACCGTTGAGAGTCAGGTCGTTGGCGACCTCAGAGACACGCTCGATAGGAACCGAACCGTCAGACAGCGCCCACGTGCGATAGATACCGATAATACCCGACAGCAAAAACGCCAGATAGTAATCGAACATCTCGTCCTTGAGACCTTGGGGCAGCAGATCGCGCTCGGCAATCTCGTGCTCGAGCGGCGCACGAAGACGAGCCATAAAATCATCGAGCGGAATGTTCTCGATCAGCTGACGATTGAGCACCAAGTTGTTGCACAGTGCCTCGTTAACGGTTTTAAAGAAGGTCGCCGCCGCGCCAAGAGCGCGCTCGTTGGTGTCACCGTCCATAGAAGCAAGCGTTTTCTCGACCGAGTCGACAATCATCTCCACCACATCGACGGCAATGGCATCGAGCAGGCCGTCAACAGTACCAAAGTGAACGTAAAAGGTCTTGCGGTCGACATTGGCCTCGCGCGCGATGGCACTCACCGTAATGTCTGCCAGCGGCTTTTCCATGAGCAGGCGCTCGAAAGCGGAAAGGATGGCATTACGGCTGCGAATGATGCGACGATCAAGACGCGGTTTGCTGGTTGCCATGGGCGTGTCCCTTCGATATGCGAGCATTCATCAACAGATGAGAGATAATCTACGTAAGAGGATTATCCCCCATACAGCACAAATATGCCCCGCACCATGAAGAACGCACGACTGCCCTACTGCGACTTGGGATGCTTCTTCTTATTGAGTGCCGACGGAGATACGCGAATACCATCGCCTGTCTGGCGCACATAGGCTTTATGAGCCGGCTTAGCGGTCCCAGAAGCCTTCTGAGCGCGCTTCTTGGGATCAACGGTAACAGCATTCGTGGGGTGCGGCTTAGTGGGCGCAGAGGGCGTCTGAGGCGTGCGGCCGAGCTTGTGCATCACACGATCCCAACGCGCATGGATGCTCTCGTTGTGGGCGCTCTTAAGTCCCAGCAGGGGCGCAGCCAAAATGGTCGGCGCAATAAACGTAATGAGGCGCCACAGCAGATAGCCGGCGGTCGAAGCCGACCCAAAGAAATGACCCAAGAACAATGCAAAGCCGCCCTCAGCGCCACCAGTTCCACCGGGCAAGGGAACCGCAGAGCTCAGCAGCTGGACAAAGGCGCTCGCGGCCATGACCGAAAAAAAGTCGACCTCGTGGTGGCCAAAGGCAAGCATCAGGAAATACGGAACCAGATAGAAAAACGCGAGTTGCAGCATGGTGATAAACACGGTGAGCAGCATGGAAGAAAAATGTCCGGCCGAAAGCTTGAACTTCTCGGAGAAGGAGTAGATCTCGCCGTCGACAAACGTGCGCCATCCCTCGATCTTAGTGGCCGAGACACCTATGCGCTCCAGCCAATTGATGATGCAATGGGCGACGCGCGTGACGGTCTTAGGCATGAGCGCGACGGCGAAGATGCCAAGCAAGATGCAGCAGTGCCCACCAAAGCTAAAGACGCACAGCAGCGTCATGTCGCCATAGCGCTCGGCAAAAAACGGCATGCGAGCAAGCAGTAGGATAGCGCCCCAGGCAACGAGGCCAAACTGATACACGATAAAGCGCGTGAATTGCGTGGCTCCGGCCTCGCCGACATTTTGGCCCGCCTTGGTCAGGCGGTAGATCTGAGCAGGAGTCGAGCCCATCATCATAGGTGTGAGGTTGCCAAAGAAGATGCCGCTCGCCTCGACCGAAATGAGGTCGCGAATGCCGACGGGTGAATTGGGGTCGAGCCAGACAGCGATCGCATAGGCCACAATGCCAAAGAACAGGTACAGGAACATGCAAAAGCATGCAGCAGCGAGCCAAGGCGCCTGGACGCTCGACATTGCGGCCCAGAACTGCCCCATCTGCCCGGTTACCACCAGATAGACGATATAACCCACCAGCACGACGCCGATAAAGATGGCGCCGCGGCGTGCGCTCTTATTGTCATCTCCGCCCGAGGCCTCAACCTCGACCTGGGGCTTAGACGTATGCTGAGAGGACTCCGTCATGAGACTCCTTCTAACAGTCAAAATATCTTGGATATTGTACCCGTAAGGGCCATAAGCAGAACGCAAAGCTCTGGTTCAAACGGGAATTGCAGACGGTTGTTTGAAAATAAAAAACCCGGCCTTCCATGGGAAGTCCGGGTATCAGATGCGTGGTAGCCCGTACCAGATTCGAACTGGTGATCTCCGCCTTGAGAGGGCGGCGTCCTAAACCGCTAGACGAACGGGCCACATGACATCTGCACTGCCGTGCTGCGAGGAAATATATTACGGGACAAAAAACGTCAGCGCAAGAAGAAATTCCAAATTGCCGAAAAATTGTCGCCTTGATTATCGACTTTATCCGAACACCTCCCACATTCATCCGCACATGTACGGATGAATGTGGGAACCCGATACCCTGAGGGCCGGATCGGTCGGCCCCGGGAGATCGGAGGACGGCATGTCCGGAAAGAAGAGGAGTGGCTCCGCGAGGGCGGTCCCGAGGGCCTACGGAAGGCTCACGAGGCACGAGCGGGACACGGTCCAGAGGATGCTGGAGCGCAGGGCGTCGTGCAGGGAGATCGCGAGGGAGCTGGGCAGGTCGCCCTCGACGGTGAGCGCCGAGGTGGCGTCGCACAGGTTCGCGACGGCGCCGAAGTTGGTCCAGCCGAATTCAGCTTTTACTTTTTTGGCGGTTGCTTCATTATAGGCA
>ENA-ORUW01002297-ORUW01002297.1-human-gut-metagenome-genome-assembly--contig:-NODE-2297-length-11085-cov-3.600000_pt1 | contig 11085 bp, 10 predicted proteins | sample MGYA00242088_ERZ509227 | MGnify/ENA primary metagenome ERZ509227 (study PRJEB26280, sample SAMEA2338816) | human gut metagenome | biome: human gut; feature: human-associated habitat; material: faeces... | reverse complement strand
GGATCCATTCGAACAATTCGAGCGCCTATGAGGCCCAGAAGCCCGCTACTGCCGAGGATATTTATCAGTTCACTGCGGGCATCGTGCATAAGTTCTGATAAATAAGCCTTTAAGGCTAAATTTCCGAGCATTGATCTCTTGAAAGCGGTCTGCCCTTGCGGTTGAGACCGCTTTTTTTCGAACGGCGTTTTTCTGAAGCGCTGCCTTCTTTTCCATGCGCCCTGACCGAACAGCGCAGCATCTCTATGCCGCAGGACTTGAAAATCAAGAAGCCGTCCCCATATAGCCCCTATTGATCGGGCTTTTCGGCGCTCTGCGTGAGGACGTGAATACATGAGAAGCCCGCCCAAAAGCATTTTTCGGAGATACAAGAAGAAAATGGCTGCAGAAGTTCATGCTTTTCAAACCAAGGTGAGCAAGCTCCTTAAGCTCCTCGCCAACTCGCTCTACTCCAACAAAGAGGTGTTTCTGCGCGAGCTTGTCTCGAACGCATCTGACGCCATCGATAAGCTGCGGTTTGAATCCATTTCGCACCCTGAACTCCTTCAGGGCGATCCTGCTTTTGCCGTCCGAATCCGTGCTGACAAAGAGGCCGGCACGCTCACCATTTCCGACAACGGCATCGGCATGGACAAGGAGGACCTGGAGAACAACCTGGGCGTCATCGCCTCCTCCGGCTCCTACAAGTTCAAGCAGGAGGTGGGGGACGACGCCAAGGACACCGACGTCATCGGCCAGTTCGGCGTGGGCTTCTACTCCGCCTTTATGGTGGCGGACCACATCACCGTGGTGACGAGGAAGTACGGCACCGACGCCGCCTGGATGTGGCAGTCCTCCGGCGCCGACGGCTACACCATCACCGAATGCGAGCGGGATGCCGTGGGCACGGACATCATCATGCACATCAAGCCGGACACCGATGATGAGAAGTACAGTGAGTTCCTGGAGTCCTGGCGGCTCCAGGAGCTGGTGCGGAAGTATTCCGACTACATCCGCTTCCCCATCCGAATGGAGGTCTCCAAGACCCGCCGGAAGGAGGGCAGCCCCGATGACAAGCCGGAGTACGAGACGTATCAGGAAGAGGAGACACTGAACTCCATGGTGCCCATCTGGCAGCGGCGCAAGTCCAGCGTGAAGCCGGAGGAGTACAACAAGTTCTATCGGGACAAGTTCCACGACTACGCCGACCCCCAAAAGGTCATCGCCGTGTCCGCCGAGGGCGCCGTCACCTACAAGGCGCTGCTGTTCATCCCCGGCGCCACCCCCTTCGACTACTACACCAAGGAGTATGAGAAAGGGCTGCAGCTGTACTCCAATGGCGTCCTCATCATGGACAAGTGCGCCGACCTGCTGCCGGAGCACTTCCGCTTCGTCCGGGGGGTGGTGGACTCTCCCGACCTGTCCCTGAACATCTCCCGGGAGCTGCTCCAGCACGACCGGCAGCTGAAGGTCATCGCGGCCAACCTGGAGAAGAAGATCAAGAGCGAGCTTGGTAAGCTGCTGAAGGACGACCGGGAGGGCTACGAGAAATTTTGGAAGAACTTTGGCCGGCAGATCAAATACGGCGTCGTCAGCGAATACGGCGCCCACAAGGAGCTGCTTCAGGACCTGGTCCTGTTCTATTCCTCTACGGAGAAGAAGCCCGTCACCCTGGCGGAGTATGTCTCCCGGATGAAAGAGGACCAGAAGTTCATCTACTACGCGGCCGGCGAGAGCTTGGAGAAGATCGACAAACTGCCCCAGACCGAGGGCCTGCGGGAGTCCGGCACGGAGATCCTCTACTTCACGGAGGAGGTGGACGAGTTCTGCGCCCAGATCCTTCACACCTTCCAGGACAAGGAGTTCCGCTCTGTCCTGGACCAGGAGATCGAGGAGGGTGCCGAGAAGAAGGCCGAGGAGGCCGCAGACGCCCACAAGGCCGTGTTCGACTTCGTCAAGGAGACCCTGGGAGATCAGGTGAAGGAGGTCAAGGCCAGCGCCCGGCTGAAGTCCCATCCCGTGTGCCTGACGGCAGGGGAGGGCCTGAGCTTTGAGATGGAGAAGTATTTCCAGGCGGTCCAGCCGGACAGCGCCATCCGCGCCGAGCGGATCCTGGAGCTGAATGTGGAGCACCCAGCTTTCCAGGCCCTGGAGGCCGCCGTGACGGCGGACCCGGAGAAGGCCAAAAAGTACGCCACGCTGCTGTACGACCAGGCTCTGCTGATCGCAGGTCTGCCCCTGGAGGATCCCTCCGGCTACACTGATCTGGTGTGCGAGCTGATGAAATAAAATACCATGCGCAAAAGCGGCCCCGGGTAAAACCCGGGACCGCTTGTTTGATTTGCTTCAGGACGGATCTCTCTGCCATCCCGGCGTTTTTTCCATCGGGTAGGGGCGGCCGCCCGAGAAGACGGCCGCGTGGATCGGTACCGCCCTCACCGCCGCTCCACCAGACGCTGGTAGTGCTTGTACAGGGCGGAAAACCGGCCCTGATAGCTGTGGTTCCAGGGCTTGCGCTTGCCGCAGAAGTGGAGGATGGCCGTGTGGTCCATCACCCAGTCCATGTCCCGCTCCCCTTGGCTCAGCAGCAGGTAGCGGTCAAACCGCCGGGCGTCGTAGTTCCACAGGCTGTCGTCCACCCCCAGGATCTGTCCGCCGTACAGGCCGTTGAGCACGTCCTGGTCCGGCAGCAGCAGAATGTCGGCGTGCTCCCGGGCATAGTCGAAGATGTCACCCGGCCGGACCTCCCGCCGCATGGCGGACAGATCCATCACCAGCACGCCGGAGTTGTAGTAGGCCTCCGCCTCATAGTTCTCCAGCCGCAGCCGGTTCACCGGGTCTGTGATGCCCGCCAGCAGCCCGGTGTGGGTGGCGGCGGCCATCAGGTCTCCCTCCAGGTCCGTATCATACAGGGCCCGGACAGGATTGATTACCAGAATGTCCGGGTCCAGATACAGCACCCGGTCCAGAGAACGCGGCAGCAGCTCCGCCGCCAGCAGCCGGTAGTACATGGCCCGGGTCCAGTACCGGGCCACCGGCGCGTCGGCGAACAGGTCCGCCGGCACCTCCAACGGGTGGATGTGCCCCCGACCGGCGCAGAGCTCCTCCAGTGCCGTCCAGTCCTCCGGCAGCAGGCCGTCTCCGATGGCGTAAATCTCAAAGGTCTCGCCAGGATCATTCCGCAGCAGAGAGCCCAGCATCACCCGCAGGGGCGGGAGATAGTTGCGGTCCAGTGTCACCAGAATGTTCATGTGGTCAAGCCCTCCGATCCGTTGGTCCGGGCCGTGTCCCGGTAATAGGCCACCAGCAGGTCCACCACCGTCCCGTAGGAGCGGATGCCGTCCTCTTGGCCGTAGCCCTTCAAAATCGTGTCGTACACCTTCTGGCTGGCATCCGCCGCAGCCCCCTCGAAGGATGCCCAGTAGGCGTTGTTAGATGCCAGATCCGCCCGCACCGTGTCCGGAAGGCTGTCCCGGATGGCCTGCCAGGCCGCCGGATCCGCCTGGTACAGGGCGTTGCCCAGGTGGATGTACCCCATCAGCCAGCCGGAGTATTCGTACACCGGATCGCCGCTGGTGGTGGAGGCCAGCACCGCCAGGAAGTTGCACTCCTGCTCCGAGGCGATGCCCCGCTGGTGGGACAGCTCGTGGGCGATGGTGGAGGGAATCAGGCAGGCGGGGGCGTCCACGTTGATGTTGGACTCCCCGGTGAAAGCAAAGTAGACGCCGGTGAAGTTCATGGCGCTCATGACCCTGGAGAAGAACATCCGCTTGGGCGCCCGGTCCTCAAATTCCAGGAAGGGGAACAGGTCCTCCGCGCCCTGGTAGATGTCCGTGCTCCCGGCAAAGATCTCGTTCAGAGACGCATTGAACGTCCCCGCCTCATCCCGGGGCACCTGGTCGGCTGTCTGCGCCAGATTTTCCGCGAACCACGCGGTCACCGCCGTCAGATCCGGGAGCGATACCTCCTCCGCCCGGATGCCGGACCGGTCCTGGAAGGTGTCCGTGTAATAGCACACCCCCCACAGCAGGCAGGTAGCGGCGCAGACGCTCAGCCCGGCGCAGACCGCCCCCAGAACCGCGCTGTAAGCCCGGCGCTTCCGCCGCCCTCTGGCCCTGACTACCGCCGTGATGTTCCATACCACATAGGCCAGCACGAGGACGGCCGCCAGGACATACAGCACCTCCATCACAGAGAAGGAGACCCGATAGCACAGGCTGCCCAGAGATCTCCGGATCGGGGCGGATACAAATCGCTCCAGGGCGTTCATCCAGTCCCGGTGCTCCCGGGCGATCCAGAAGGCCGCCAGCAGGACCAGGTCCGCCAGCAGCCAGATGTGCAGTTTTTGGTGGGACTTGAAAAATGTCATGCTCACTCCGCTGCCGCCAGCAGCTGGCGGGTATAGTCGTCTTTCGGGTGGTCGAAGATGTCATCCACTGTTCCCTGCTCCACGATGCGGCCTTCTTTCATCACCAGCACCCGGTCGCAGAGCTGGTACACCACGTTCAGGTCGTGGGAGATAAAGAGATAGCTGAGATCCAGCTCCCGCCGCAGCGTCCGCAGCAGGTCCAGGATCTGGGCCTGGATGGTCACGTCCAGGGCGGACACCGGCTCGTCGGCAATGAGGAACCGTGGCCGCTGGATCAGCGCTGCGGCAATGGACACCCGCTGCCGCTGTCCGCCGGAGAGCTCCGCCGGTTTTGCCGCCAGACACTCCTCCGGCAGACCCACCCGGTCCAGCATCTCCCGCACCCGGCGCTTACGCTCCGGGGCGTCATACTTGCCGTAGACCCGCAGCGGCTCCTCCAGGGTCCACTCCACCGAATAGGCGGGGTTCAGCGCGCTGTACGGGTCCTGAAAGATCATCTGGGGCCGCTTGGTGTAGTGAATCACCTGCCCCTGGTCGGGCTTCACAATGCCCAGGATGGTCCTGGCCAGGGTGGATTTTCCGGTGCCGGACTCGCCCACCAGACCCAGGATTTCCCCATGGCGCACATCAAAGGTCACGTCGCGGAGGACCCCCTGATAGGGGCCGCGGCGGAAGAGCCCGCGGTCCCGGTATCCGCTGGTGACGTGCCGGACGGAGAGCACCAGCTCCTGTTCGCTCATGGCGTCTCCTCCTTCCGGTGCCGGGTGGGAATGGCGGCGATGAGCCGCTGGGTGTATGGGTGCCGGGGATGGCGGAACACCGTCTCGATGTCCCCCTCCTCCACCAGCACGCCCCGCTGCATCACCGCCGTGCGGGTGCAGAGCTTCCGCACCACGTTCAGGTTGTGGGAGATGAACAGCATGGAGATGCCGGACTCCCGGTTCAGCTTTTTCAAAAGCTCCAAAATCTGGGCCTGGATGGTCACGTCCAGAGCGGTGGTGGGCTCATCCAGCAGCAGCAGCTTGGGCCGTGCCACGACGGCCGCGGCGATCATGGCCCGCTGCAGCATCCCGCCGGAGAGCTCGTGGGGATACTTCCGATACACGCCCGCCGGGTCCGGCAGCTCCACTGCTGCCAGGGCCGCCAGGGCCTGGTCCCGCCGCGCCTCCCGGGAGAGGTCTGTGTGGATACGCAGCACCTCCTCCACCTGGGGGCCGATACGCATCAGGGGGTCCATGCAGCTCTGCGGCTCCTGGAACACCACGCCGATCTCCCTCCCCTGGACCTGCCGCAGCAGCGTGCGGTCTGCGTGGAGCAGCTCCGCGCCGTCCAGCAGGATCTCCCCGGAAAAGTCGCACTGCTTTCGGGGCAGCAGTCCCGCCACGCTCATGGCGGTGACAGACTTGCCGGAGCCGGACTCGCCCACCAGCCCCAGGATCTCCCCGTTGTGGATGGTCAGGGACGCCCGCCACGGCCTCCCGCTGCCGGGTGTGGAATTTCACATGCAGATCTCGGATCTCCAGCATCAGGACACCCCCCCGTTCCGGCGCTGCAGGCCCTCGCCGATGAGACCCACGCCGAAGATCAGCAGCACGATGGCGCCGCCGGAACCCAGGGCATACCAGGGGGCGCTGGTCAGCATCCCCTGCGCCTCCGAGAGCATGTAGCCCAGGGAGGCGTCCGGCGGCGTGACGCCGATGCCCAGATAGCTCATGGAGGCCTCCGCCAGCACCGCGTTGTTGAAGCCGATGGTGATGGCCGGCAGCAGCACCTGCGTGGTGTTGGGCAGGATCTGCCGCACCAGGATGCGGCCGCTGGAGGCCCCCATCAGCCGGGCGCTCTTCACATAATTCACGTCCCGCAGCGCCGCGAAGGCGGTGCGGGTCACCCGGGCAAAGCTGGGGATAAACACGATCCCCAGGGCGATCACCACGTTGTATTTATTCCCCGGCCCCAGGATGCTGATGAGAACCAGGGCCAGCAGGATGCTGGGAAAGGCGGTCAGCGCGTCATTCAGGCGCATCAGGACCTCGTCCACCACGCCGCCGAAATAGCCCGTGAGGGCGCCCGCTGCCGTGCCGCACACCGCGCCGATGGCCACGGTGCTCAGGGCGATCAGGAAGGTGGTGCCCGCCCCCTGCAGCACCCGGCTGAAGATGTCCCGGCCGAAGCTGTCGGTCCCCAGCCAATGGGCCAGGGAGGGGCCCTCCAGCTTGGGCCCCGCCAGCAGGGCGTCCGGGTCGTAGGGCGTCCACACCAGGCCGACCAGGATCAGCGCCGCCATGAGGCCGGTGACAATCAGCCCGGCCAGCAGGTATCCGTTCATCCGCCGCTTCATGACGCACCTCCCAGCCGCAGGCGGGGGTCGATCCGCTGGTTGACAATGTCTGCCACGGTGCCTGCCAGCACCACCCAGAAGGCCAGGATCACCACGATGGCCTGCACCACGGGGTAGTCCCGGTTGGAGATGGAGGCCACCAGCAGCCGTCCCAGCCCCGGGATGGCAAACACCTGCTCCACCACGATGCCAGCCGCCACGATCTCCGCCATGGTCTGGGCCAGGAAGGTCACCACCGGCACCAGGGCGTTGCGCAGCACATGGCGCCGCAGGACCGCCCCCCGGTCATTGCCCCGGGAGATGGCGGTGCGGACATAGTCCCGCCGCATCTCCCCCTGAATGGTGCTGCGGAGCATCCGCACGGTCATGGCGATCCGGGGGATGGCGATGGCCGCAGCCGCGAAAAACAGATACCGGAACGCCCCGGTCGGGTCCGCACCCAGATCCGGGAATTGGCCGTGGACAAACCAGCGGAGGGTGATGCTGAACAGCCAGGAAATCAGGATGCCGGTGAAAAACGGCGGCACCGCCATGCACAGCTGGTCCAACACCGTCCCCACGGCGTCCCCCACCCTGCTGTGCCCGCGGGAGGCCCACAGCCCCAGGGGAATGGACACCACGGCAATCAGCGCGAAGCTGAGAAGGCTCAGGCACAGGGTAATCCCCACCTTGGGGGCAATCAGCTCCCACACCGGCTGGCTATAACTGTAAGAAATCCCCAGGTCCCCGGTGAAAAAGCCCGCCAGCCACTCCAGATACCGCACCGCGAAGGGGCGGTCCAGCCCCAGCTCCGCCTCCAGCTCCGCCACGCGCTCCGGCGTGGCCTGGGTGCCCAGCATGATCTCCGCCGCACTGCCGTGGATCAATTCAAAGGCCGCAAACGCCAGAAGGGAGACGATGACCATGGTGACCAGCAGCATCAAAATCCGCTTGCATACGTACTTCATGGCATCATCTCCCTTCCGGGGCAGCGGCAGCATACCTGCCGCGCATTGGATTTACTGGGCGTAATGGACCGTGGACAGGTCCATCACATAGATGGGATAGAACTGGTATCCCTCCAGCCCGTTCCGCAGAACCACCAGGTCCGCCAGGTCCTGGATGTAGACATTGGCGGCGTGTTCCGTCAGGTTCCGCTCCATCTGCTTGTAGAGCTCTGTCTGCTCTGCGTCGTCGGCCGTGGCCTGGGCCTGCTGGAACAGGGCGTCATAGTCCGTGTTCTGATAGTTGATAAAGTTGTCGTCCGCCGCAGAGGTGAACCGCTCCAGCAGCGCCCGGGCAGTCATGTTGGAGGCGTCTACGCCTACCACGGTGGACTGGAACTGCCGGTTTCCGTACACCTCGCTGAGCCAGGCACCCCACTCCACAGGCTGAATCTCCGCGGTGATGCCCACGGCCTTCAGCTGCTCCACCAGCACAGTGGCCGTGTCGATGTGGGGCTGATAGTTGGAGGGGACGGTGATGGTCATGGAGAACCCGTCGGGATACCCGGCCTCCGCCAGCAGCTCCCTGGCCCGCTCCGGGTCATAGGGATAATAGTCTGTCAGGTCCTCCACAAAATATTTCTGAAACGCCGGGTACATACTGGAGCCGATGGGGCTGCCGTACCCGTCGAAGGCCACATCGATGATCTGCTGTTTGTCCACGGCGTAGCACAGGGCCTGCCGGACCTTTTCATTGTTGAAAGGCTCCGCGGCGTTGTTCAGATACAGCGCCTGCACCAGATTCATCGTGCCTTCCAGCACCTGGAAGTCATCCCCCAGCTGGGCGGCCTGGGTGCTGGTCAGGTGGGCGAACATGTCGATGGCTCCGCTCTGCAGGCTCATCACCAGGCTGTCCGCGTTCTCAATGATCCGGAAGGTCACCTTGTCCAGCTGGGCCGGGGTGCCCCAGTAGCCGTCAAACTGCTCCAGAACGATGGAGTCCTGGGCTGTCCGGGAGACGAATTTGAAAGGCCCCGTGCCCACCGGGGCGGTGGCCTGGTCCGTATAGTCCTCCGGCAGGATGGCCAGAGTCAGATAGGATAAAAACTCGCTGTCCGGCTGATCCAGGGTAATGGTCAGCGTGGTGTCATCAGCCTGGATGCTGGAAATAGCAGAAAGCGCCGGGATCAGAGGCGTTCCCTCCGAATCGTCGGCGCAGCGTTCGATGGAATATGTGACATCCCGCATCTCTACCGGGTCCCCGTTGTGGAACTGCACACCCTCCCGCAGGGTAAAGGTGTATGTGGTCTGATCCTCAGAGATCTCGTAATGGTCAGCGACCGCGGGCACCAGGTCTCCGTCAGGCGTGGGCTTCACCAGGCCCTCAAATACGTTGAACATGACTTCCTTGGTTCCTGCCGCCACCGCCAGGTGAGGGTCAAGACTCTCGTCCAGGTCCTGCGCGATGCCCACCACGATCTCGTTCGCCTGGGCCCGCGCCTCGGTAGAGCCGTCCGCTGTCTGTCCGTCCTCTGACGCCTGCTCTGTGCTGCCGCCTCCGCAACCGGTGAGTGCGGCGCTCAGGAGGCCCGTCAGAAGAAGGAGCGCCAAAAGCCTCTTCTTCATGGTTCTCTCCTTTGCATCACTGCTCATTTCGAGTCAGTGTTGGGCGGAAACTGTCCGCCCTGACAGAAATGTTCGGCTCTATTCAATTTTAAAAGGAGCCTCACAGGGCATGTTATTTTTATAACGCTTGCCCTGCAAGGGTGTATTGTACACGAACGCCCCGGGGATTGCAAGGGCTTTCGCAAAAAAACAGCCTGTTCGGGGGAGAAACATTCACAAATCCGTCACACCTGCGGAATTGAATTTCCGGGGGCGGCGTGCTATACTAATTTACATCGCTTTGGATGGGGCCGCCCATCCCAGTCAGGAGGTGTCACTCTTGAAAACGAAGAAACTGCTGTTCATTCTCAATCCCCGGGCCGGGCGGAACAAGCCCCACGGTCCGCTGTTTGACGCGCTGGCCATCCTCTCCGGCGCGGGTTACCTCATCCGGATCCACGAGACCTCCGCCCCAGGAGACGCGGCCGATACCGCCGCCCGGGAGGGCGCCGGATACGATCTGGTGGTGGCAGCCGGAGGAGACGGCACCCTCAACGAGGTGATCTCCGGCCTGATGCGGCTGGATGCCCCGCCGCCCCTGGGCTATCTCCCCCAGGGAACCACCAACGACTTCGCCTCCAGCCTCCAGATTCCACGGACCCCGGCGTCCGCCGCGAAAAACATTGTACAGAACCGCATGCGGGAACTGGACATCGGCCGGTGGAATGAGCGGAGCTTCATCTATGTGGCCTCCTTCGGCGCCTTCACCCGCAGTTCCTATGCCGCCTCTCAGGCGGCCAAGAACGCCCTGGGCCACTTTGCCTATATTCTGGAGGGGATGAAGGACCTGAACACCCTCCGCCCCTATCACATCCGCCTCACCGCTGACGGAGAGGTGCTGGACGGGGACTACCTGTTCGGCGCCGTGTGCAACTCCACCTCCATCGGTGGGCTGATGAAGCTGGACCCGGAGCGGGTGGTGCTGGATGACGGGAAATTCGAGATGCTGCTGGTCCCCAGCCCCAAGACAGCCGCGGACCTGCAGAATCTGGTGCTGGCGCTGCTGAACCAGCAGTACGACAGCCAGGGCCTGGTGTTCCGCCACGTCTCCTCCCTCCGGCTGGAGACAGAGGAGGAGCTGCCCTGGTCCCTGGACGGAGAGTATGCCCCCAGCGTGCCGGTGGTGGACATTGTCAATCGACAGCGGGCGCTGAGGATGCTGTTATGAGAGACTTGGAACATCTGCGTCGCCGGTACGCAGACCATGTGCCGGGGCTTCTGGGCGCCCGGCACAGCTATGCCGTCCTCTGTCCCCTGGTGGAGCGGCCGGACGGCCTGCACCTGCTCTTCGAGGTCCGCTCCGCCGCCCTGCACCGCCAGCCCGGGGAGGTGTGTTTCCCCGGGGGCCGGATGGAGGCGGGGGAGACGCCGGAGCAGTGCGCCCTCCGGGAGACGGAGGAGGAACTGGCCATCCCCCGTCAGGAGGTGGAGGTCCTGGGCAAGCCGGACTTCATCTGCAATCAGGCGGGCTTTCTGATGCAGCCGGTGCTGGGACTGGTCTCGGCCGCCGGTTTTGCGGCGGTGGCGCCCTCCCCTGCGGAGGTGGGAGAGGCATTCACCGTCCCCCTGGCTTTTTTTCGGGAGACCGCTCCGGAGCAGTATGTCTATGCCCTGCAGCCGGACGTGCCGGGGGACTTTCCCTATGAGACCGTGGGGATTCCTGCGGACTACCGCTGGGCCCGGGGCCGGGTGGAGGTCCCCATCTGGTATTGGCAGGGCCACGCCGTCTGGGGTATGACCGCCCGCCTGACCCAGGACATCGTCCGCCACCTGGAATAAAGAGCACAGGCAGGGCCGGAGCATTCGCTCCG
>ENA-ORUW01002282-ORUW01002282.1-human-gut-metagenome-genome-assembly--contig:-NODE-2282-length-11146-cov-15.685150_pt1 | contig 11146 bp, 12 predicted proteins | sample MGYA00242088_ERZ509227 | MGnify/ENA primary metagenome ERZ509227 (study PRJEB26280, sample SAMEA2338816) | human gut metagenome | biome: human gut; feature: human-associated habitat; material: faeces... | reverse complement strand
TTCTGTTTGTTTCGCTCTCTTGCGACAGCTATATTAGATTATCACATCTTTTTATATTTGTCAACAACTTTTTTCATCTTTTTTGAAATCTTTTCTTTTCTACTTTCATAGCTTTTTTCGATTCCATATCTCCGATGCTTTTTGTTGTTTTCCTGTCACACTATTGAGTGCTTTTTATATTAACATTTCCAACAGTACTTGTCAACTGTTTTTATTTTCAACATTTCAACTTCATACCGTCTTCACTTGTCAATCTTTCACCATGTCATCGATCTGTTGATACTTTATGGTAAACGGAGAAAGAGGGATTTGAACCCTCGCACCGCTATTAACGATCTACTCCCTTTCCAGGGGAGCCCCTTCAGCCACTTGGGTATTTCTCCAAAACGCCTTTCGTTCTTTTGGCATAAGAAAACCACCGATGATTGATTGGTGGTTTTCCTAACGCAGAGGGTGGGATTCGAACCCACGCGCCCTTTCGGACAAACGGTTTTCAAGACCGCCTCGTTATGACCACTTCGATACCTCTCCATATTTACAACAGTGAAAATCGGCTTATTGAACTTCCCCTGTGCAACGTACGTTATGATATCACATGTACATTTCCAATGTCAAGACCTTATTTTATATTTTACAGATTTTTTTGCTTTTTTCCATAATTGCAGAGCGTATTTTTCTGCTAAACTGTTTTTTCTGCTTTATATGATATAAAATACCGGCTGTTTCTCGGAAAAATCCGCAATACAGCCGGTGTCCGGCGCAAAATTTGTCTATGACTCTCTGTTTCTATTTTTGAAGAGTATACTTATTTGCCGATAAACGCTTCTGCCACCTTTAAATCTTCGGGAGTTGTGATTTTTATATTCTCATAAGATCCCTCATACAATTTGACCGATTCACCCAACATCGTTTCCACAACCATAGCATCATCCGTTACAGCGCTTTCTCCTTCTTTTTCCAACAGCCGGTATGCACGTTTTATCAACTCCGTATCAAACACCTGGGGCGTCTGAACAATCCACACATATTTTCTTTCCGGGGTCTGGGATACAATATTATTGTCGTCTACGATTTTAACTGTATCTTTTACAGGCATCCCTGCCGCGCAGGCATGTTCCCGCACCACACATTCATATCCCCTGCGAATAATATTTTCATTCACAAACGGACGGGCGCCGTCATGGATGTATACATATCCCGCCTTTGTCTCTTTTAAACCGTTCCAAACCGAATGATATCTCTGTTCGCCTCCGCATATGATTTTCTGTACTTTAAAAAAGCCATATTTCTCCACAATCTCTGTGCGGCAAAACTCTTCTTCCCCTTTTCCGACAACAAGAATGATCTCATCTATAAGGTCGGATTGTTGAAACGCCTGCAGGGAATACGCAAGTACCGGCTTTTCACACAACTGCAAATATTGCTTATGAACTTTTGTTCCCATTCTCTTTCCGCTGCCTGCCGCAAGCACGATTGCTGTACAATACACTTTCGTCATAGTACCATCCCCTTCCGCTTCCACAATCTCACCTTTATCTTCTCTGTCTATGACATTCTTCGGCTTTAACACTCTCTGCGTCTTTAACATTCTATCTTTTTGATATTCTCCGTTTTAAGACTCTCTGCGTCTTTAACATTCTATCTTTTTGATATCCTCTGTTTTAAAACTCTCTGCGTCTTTAACATCCTATCTTTTTGATATTCTCCGTTTTAAGACTCTCTGCGTCTTTAACATCTCATCTCTTTGGTATTCTCTGTCTTTGATATTTTCTGATTTTTCTATCGTTCACCGAGTTTTAAATTCGGCACCGCATTCAGATCCCATCCATGACGCGTACCTGCAAGATATTCATAGAATCCTGCTGCGCCTATCATTGCCGCATTATCTGTGCAATAAATCGGAGACGGATGATAGAATTGAATGCCCCGCTTTGCACACGCCGCTTCCATAGCCGTTCTTAACGCCGTGTTAGATGCAACGCCGCCTGCGATCGCAAATTTGCGCATACTGTAATCTTCCGCCGCCTGCATAGACTTCTCTACCAATACTTCCACAACCGCTTTCTGAAAAGATGCGGCAATATCCGCAGGATCAAAACTTTCACCTTTCATCTTGCAGCCGTTTATATAATTGAGAACCGCCGACTTCAAACCGCTGAAACTAAAATCATATTTTGCACCGTCTACATTTGCTTTCGGAAATTTTATTGCATCAGGGTTTCCCTCTCTTGCAATTCTGTCGATCTTCGGTCCTCCCGGGTATCCCAATCCGATTGCACGCGCTACTTTATCATAAGCTTCTCCTGCCGCATCATCCCTTGTTCTTCCAAGTATTTCATACTTTCCGTAATCTTTCACACATACAAGATGAGTGTGCCCTCCGGATGCAACAAGACACAAAAAAGGCGGTTCTAATTCGGGATGCTCGATATAATTTGCCGAAATATGCCCTTCTATATGATGCACGCCGACAAGCGGAAGCCCCGCCGCATAAGCAATCGCCTTTGCTTCTGCCACTCCGACAAGCAGCGCCCCTACAAGTCCCGGTCCGTACGTAACCGCGACCGCATCAATATCTTTCAATGTTACCTCCGCCTCTTTCAGCGCTTCTTCAATCACCTGATTGATTTTTTCAATATGTTTCCGCGATGCAATTTCCGGAACAACTCCGCCATATAATTTATGCAGATCGATCTGCGATGAAATAATGTTTGAAAGAACTTTTCTTCCATTGTGGACAACTGCAGCCGCAGTCTCGTCACACGAACTTTCAATCGCCAAAATATTAATGTTTCTTATCTCTTTCATTTCACGCCTCTCAATCTTCAAACATCAACTCCGCAGTCATGCCGTCTTTTCCCGCTTTTGCCCTCGGAAAAATACGGCGCACCTCGTCCATATAATACTGCGGTTTTGTCAGCGACGGACTGTAATGCGTCAGCCACATCTCCTCTACTTCGGCTTCCTTGGCAAGTGCCGCCGCCTCATAGAACGTCATATGCTTGTATTCTACTGCTTTTGCCGCTTTTTCTTGTTCTCCGTACATTCCTTCACAAATAAACAGATCAGAACCGGCCGCATTTTCTTTAATCGAGTCCGTAGGCCGGGTGTCTGTCGTGTACGTCAGTTTTATCCCTTTTCGCGGAGGGCCAAGCACAAGATCAGGGGTATAGACTTTATCCTCTGTCTCAATCGTCTCTCCATTTTGAAGCCGGCTCCAATACGGAAGCGGAATTCCCTGTTCTTTTGCCCTCTGAGCATCGAATTTTCCGGCGCGGTCAATTTCCATCGTATATCCGTAACAAAGTACGTTATGATTTACACGGAAAGCTTTCAGTCTGTATCCGTTCATCTCAAATGTCTGCTCAGCGCCTTCTATCTCCTTAAAAACGATCGGAAACGGAAGCTCGGGCGCGATCACTCTAAGGCAGCTCACCACCCGCTCAAGTCCTTTTGGTCCGATCAATGTAAGCGGCTCTGTACGGTCTGCATTTCCCATCGTAAGGAGCAGTCCCGGAAGACCGCTTATATGATCTCCGTGATAATGTGTAAAACAAATCACATCAATCGGTTTAAAACTCCATCCTTTTTCTTTAATCGCAACCTGCGTTCCTTCTCCGCAGTCTATGAGCATACTGCTTCCATTAAACCGCGTCATAAGCGCCGTCAGATAACGATAAGGAAGCGGCATCATCCCGCCGCATCCCAACAAACATACATCTAACATTTATTTTTCTGTCCATTCTTTTTGTTTTAATTTCTCACTCTGCGTCAACGGGTATTTTAAAAGAACTCACAAGATCATCATAACAAGATTCACACAGATCAAAATGATGCCTTTCTCCGTCCTTCTCCGAAAAATACCCCCATTCGCAGTCTGCACTAAATACGCCTTCCCGGGGTTCCCCGTTTCTGACAACAATTTCTTTTCCGCACCGATTGCAGATAATCGCCTCGGTTTCTTTTATCATTTCTCTTTCTTTCAAATAATATCGGCGCATATCTTATCCTCCTGTAAATAGAAATTTACGTTTCCGCTATGCCCAAAGTATATCTGAATTTTTTTCAAATTTCTATCGGAAACCGATTCCGTTTTTGTCGGTTTTTGGCATTATCAATTTTATTTAACTGTTTTGCTCATCAAAACCGCATCTTCATCAGGGTCAGAATAAAAATGCTTTCTGATCCCGTCTTCCGTAAATCCTTCGCTTGTATATAACTTGTGTGCCGCTTCGTTTCCTGACCGCACATCCAACAGTATTTTTTCAATTCCCGACTGTTTCCCTATCTTTTCAAGCGCGCCTAAAAGTTCCCGGGCAACCCCTTGTCTCCGCATTTCTTTCACAACGCCGATACGCGCAATTTCCACTTCTTCCGCAGCCGTATATGCCAAAAGATATCCCGCCGTGCGGTCTGCTTTTTCTGCAATCAGACAAATCGCATTCGGCTGTTTCAGCGTTTCAAGAATTGATTTTTCACTCCATGCATCACAGAACAAACTATACTCCAGTTCCGCGATTGCCGCTCCGTCTTCCATGACCATATGGCGGATTTCCGGAGCCGCATTTTTTTCTTTTGCCGCTCTTTCCCGCTCCGCCTGAGAAACGCGCAGATAATCCGGTTTATGTTCTGCCGCCGTTTCATAACGTCCCATCTTAAAATAGCGGATACCAAGCGCTCCTACCACTGCCGCACGCTGTCTGTTTAAATATGACGGCGCAAAAAAATACGGAACTTTCAGACCCTTTTCCAGCATCTTGCGATATACAGGTACTCCATCGCCCAAGAATACGACTCTGCGTCCATAGATATTCAGCCTTCGTATCAAATCTTCCACTGAAACCGCCATCTGTACACGTATTACCTGAAATGCATATTTCATCTGTCCGTATTCGGAATCTTCACTCTCCTTTTTCGGAACAAAAGAGTAGATTCCTGTATAAACCTGATTTCTTCTTGCATCCATGATCGGACATATAATATCCTCGCACCCGTAGATACTGTATGCCATCGCATCTGCTGTCGGTATATGGATCAAGGGCTTGCCTAACGCAAGCCCCAAACCTTTTGCTGTTGCAGATCCGATCCGAAGTCCTGTAAACGATCCCGGTCCTCCCGCAACCGCGATCGCATCAATCGTGTTCAAATCCGCTTCTACCATTTTCACCATTTCATCAATCATCGGCAGAAGTGTCTGTGAATGTGTCTTTTTATAATTTATTGTAAATTCCGCAATCGTCGTGTCGTCCTCTACTATTGCAACCGTAGCTGTCAGACCCGAACTGTCTATTGCCAAAATTCTCATGCTTTACATCCTGCTTTCCTTTTCGCTTTCTTCCGGCATTCGTCCGCCATTCTCATTCATAACCGCAGTTCACTGCCGCCAAGCTTTATACCGTCTTATCCGGTCTTATCCGATCTTATCTGATCGAACCTCACTTCATCTCATTGATTGTGATCTTCCGATAGTCAAACCCTTTTTCCAAGTCTTTTTCGATGATAACTTCTGTCCGGTTTTCCGGAAGAATCTCTTCGATCAGATTCGCCCATTCGATCAGCGAAACACCGTCGCCCATAACATATTCTTCAAATCCCACTTCATCCATCTCTTCGATATCCCCGATCCGGTACACATCAAAATGATACAGCGGCAGTCTTCCTTCGTCATACACCTGCACGATCGTAAAGGTCGGACTGTTTACCGGTTCTTCGATGCCAAGTCCTTTGGCAAGCCCCTGTGTAAAAACAGTTTTTCCGACTCCGAGATCTCCTGTTAAAGTAATCACCTGCCCCGGAAATGCTTTTTCTCCAAGCTGTCGCCCTGCCGAAAATGTTTCCTGAGGACTATTCGTTTCTAAAATCATGTTACAGCGCCTCTTCTTAATGATGGAATAAACGAATTCCGGTAAATGCCATTGCCATTCCGTATTTATTACATGTAGCGATCACATTATCGTCTCTTACAGAACCGCCCGGCTGCGCAATATATTTCACGCCGCTCTTATGCGCGCGTTCAATGTTGTCACCAAACGGGAAAAAGGCATCCGATCCAAGAGCAACATCTGTCATTTTATCAAGCCATTCTCTCTTTTCTTCTCTTGTAAATACTTCAGGTTTTACTGCAAATGTATTTTCCCATACGCCGTCCGCAAGCAGATCCATATACTCATCGCCGATATACAGATCGATTGCGTTATCACGATCCGCGCGTCCGATACCGTCCTTAAACTGAAGTCCGAGCACTTTCGGGTTCTGACGCAGCCACCAGTTGTCTGCCTTCTGTCCGGCAAGACGTGTACAATGTATTCTTGACTGCTGCCCCGCTCCGATACCGATCGCCTGTCCGTCTTTTACATAGCATACAGAATTTGACTGTGTATATTTCAAAGTGATCATGGAAATAGCAAGATCTATCTTCGCCTGTTCCGGTATCTCTTTGTTTTCTGTAACAACATCAGAGAAGAAGTCCTTATCAATATTCAGTTCATTTCTTCCCTGTTCAAATGTGATGCCGAATACTTCCTTATGCTCAAGCGCTGCCGGAACATAATCCGGATCGATCTCGATAATATTATAATTTCCTTTTTTCTTTTGTTTTAAGATTTCAAGCGCCTCCGGTTCATATCCCGGTGCGATCACGCCGTCGGAAACTTCTCTTTTAATCAGTTTTGCGGTATCCACATCACACACATCAGACAACGAAATAAAATCTCCGAACGAAGACATTCTGTCTGCGCCTCTCGCTCTTGCATATGCGCAGGCCAGCGGAGACAACTCCCCGAGATCATCTACCCAGTAAATTTTCGCAAGCGTATCAGAAAGCGGAAGTCCGACTGCCGCCCCTGCCGGAGATACGTGTTTAAACGATGTTGCCGCCGGAAGTCCTGTTGCTTTTTTCAACTCGGACACAAGCTGCCATCCATTAAATGCATCAAGAAAATTAATATACCCCGGACGTCCGCAAAGCACTTTGATCGGCAGTTCACGTCCGTCACTCATATAAATTCTGGACGGTTTCTGATTTGGGTTGCATCCATATTTTAATTCTAATTCTTTCATCTTCTTATCCGCTCCTTATAATCTTTATTCGTGATCCTTATTCGTAATCCTTATTTCGTAATCTTTATTTGTGATCCTTATTTCGTAATCTTTATTTGTGATTTTTAATTATGATTTTTATTTACGATTTTCGTCTCATACTTTCCTGTCTCTATATCGATATAACGCACGAAAAGAGATACTTTATTATCTTCATTCAGGCTGTTCCATAACGTCTTAGTGAACTCGTCCATATCGTTCGGGATTCCGATCAATTTCGGTTCTCCTTCAAAACTCGGCAAAGGATTCCCGTCACACATATAAGTATGGATAAAATGTCCTTCTCCCGCAACCGGATTCTCATATGCAAATGTATATCTGCAGCAGCTTTCCGGATTCCCGTTATTGCTTTTCAAAATAGACATTGCATAGTTGTACGTTCCGTTTTCTATATGCATTACTCCGGAGATACGCGGCGTATAGTTCGGGCCGTCAGGTTCAAACTCGCGGGAGCGAAGCGACTGCTCGAATGTCATCTGCTTATCCATCCCTTCATAGATCGTGTCTGTCTGATCTCCGTTTGTAACAATCGTTTTATTACCGAGGACACGCACCGGCGCATAAATAATAAGGCTCGGATCTTCCAGTTTTGCCGGATCAAACGCCTGTGTACGGATTCCTTCTCCTTCTTCCACAAACACACGGTTTCTGCTGTTCTCACTTCTTCCCATGATAAAGTAAGCCGTCACAGCCTTCGTTCCATCCTGTGTTTTCCCGATAATGATCCCTCTCCCCGGATAAGAATTGTTCTTCAGCTCTTCTTCAATAGACAGCATCTTCATTACACTGTATCTCCTTTCATCTCTCTGTTCAAATTTTCGTCTTCTTGTAAACTTTCCCATCGTCTGACTCAGACAGGTTTTTATTTCAAGTCTTTCATCCGCAGACGGACTTGCGTGATCCGATTGTCTTTCACTTCTTCGATTTTAAAGATCAGACCATCCGTTTCTATGATATCCCGATCTTCTTTTGCGGGAATATGCCCCAGTTTTTCAATAAGATATCCCGACAGTGTATCATAATTTTCCGTTTCAAGCTTCAGTCCGAGTTCATCGTTCAAATCATCAATGAGAACTCCTCCGTCAATCTTGTATTCATCTTCTCTGATACACTCTATCTCAGGAACTACTTCCTCATACTCTTCGTTGATATCACCCATGATCTCTTCAACGAGATTTTCGATCGTTACAATTCCCGAAAAGCCACCGTACTCATCGACCAAAAGCGCCATATGATGCCGTGTCTCCTGCATGATCCGAAACAGTTCATCCGCTTCCTTTGTTTCCGGAATAAAGAACGGTTGACGAAGCATCTGCCTGACATCTTCTTTCTTCAACGGATGTTTTCGCATCTCGATCATCATATCTTTTACATGAAGCACACCGATAATATTATCAATGTTTTCTTCATATACCGGAATCCGATTATGTCTTGTCTCAAGGATCTCATCGATCATCTCCTCAAACGGATCGTCAATATCAAATGCTATCACTTCTCGCCTCGGAACCATGATCTCTCTTGCAGTCCTTCTGTCAAACTTAAACACCGAATCGATCATCTCTTTTTCGTCATCGTCAAATGTACCGCTTTCATTTCCCATTTTTAAAAGCGCTTTCACTTCTTCTTCCGTCACCGCTTCTTCCTCATCTTCCGTTTTCATCCCAAGAAGCTTTAGCACAAGCTTCGTAGACATGGAAAGAAGTTTGATAAACGGAGACAGTATGATCGATATATAGTGTACCGGCATTACCGTAAACATACAAAACGCTTCCGCTTTCTGCAGCGCGATCCTCTTCGGAACAAGCTCGCCGAACACAAGGTTGAAAAACATCAGCACAAGCGTCACCCCATTGTAAGCGATCTGCGAACTGTACGGAACGCCCGCAGCCTCAAGCGACTGTGCCAGAACAGGCGAAATCCCCGACGCTGCCGATGCCGACGAATAAAATCCCGCAAATGTGATCGCAACCTGAATCGTCGAAAGAAACTTCGTCGAATCCTCAAATAAACCTTCGATCACTTTTGCCTTTTTATTTCCTTCATCCGCCATACTTCGGATCCGGTTCTTATTCACCGATACGACCGCCATCTCCGCCCCGGCAAAAAAAGCGTTCAGCAAAGTGAAAAATAACAACAACAGCAAGTTAAACAAAATAGAATTCCCCGCAGGGTCTGCGTCCATAAAAAATACTCCTCCTGAAATAAATTATTTTCAGGAGAAGTATATCATGTGCCTATCATTTTAGCAAGTTGAGGCCATGTATTTTTGCATTCGCCTTTTTATACATCGACTTTTCTTTTACGATCCGTTAAACTCATCCGGCTGCACATAACTATACGGACTCGTAGCATATCCGTTTTGATATTTAACAGTCATATAACGGATTTCATCATCAACTTTCAGTTCTATATAACAAACATCATCTTCAAATTTATCTGTAATATCAATTTTCTGGTCCAAATAATATACCCATACCGATCCATCCTCTTCGTATACAACTTCAGGCGCGTTCGCTTCACTCCACAATTCTTCTTCCGTCAGAACTCTTTCCGTTCCATCTGCATTAAAAGCAACCCCTCCTCCGCTTTGAGATATTGTCTGACCATCCGCATCTTCATACTCCAAAGTGTATTTCCCACTGTCAACTTTAAAAACCGCGTCCGTCTGTTCCCCGTGAATCCAGATTTGAACGATTCTTTGGATTCCTCCCCAATTCTTCGCATACGCCATACTTCCTGTACCGAGGACAATAACTGCCATTGCAATTACCGCCGCAATTTTATAAGGAAAACATTTCTTTTTTACCGGAGCATTTCCTTCTTTTTTCGTCATTTCCATTACCTCCTCCAAAACATCAGGAGAAGCATGAAGTTTTTCAAAGGTACTTTTAAATTTTTCCCGATCTGTCATTTTATTACTCCTCCTTCAAATAATCTTTTAACTTTGCCTTTGCGCGAAAAAGTCTGGTACTGACTGTATTTTCAGAAATCCCTAACAATGCCGCCGTCTCCGCGGTAGAATATCCCTCATAGTAAAACAGCATAAGCGGAATCCTATACTTCTTGTCCAATTTCATAACGGCATGAAACAGCTCCAGATGGCTCTCATCTTCAAACCCGAGCGTTTCTGCATAATCATTAATATCTTCTACTTTTTTCCATGGAGAACGAAACATCATCTTGCATTGATTGACCGTAACTCTGATTAGCCAATTTTTTAAATAAGCATCCGTTTCAAATACTTTCGTCGTTTTATATAATTGTATCAAAACATCCTGCGTCACATCATTTGCGTCATGAGAATTTTTCGTCCAGCTATATGCTATTCGATAAATCATATCCATATACTTTTCCGCAAAGATTACAAATTCTTCTTTCAACATATATGTCCACTCCTTAAGGCCTTACATTAATAATATGCACGAGACGCTTTGTTTCTTTCAAAATATTTTAATAAAAACGAGGATATTGCCCGAACTTCAAACTAAAATATACAAAAACCTCCCAAAACAAATGTCCTGAGAGGTTTTGAAGCATCCTGAGATGCAATAAAACGTATTGAGTTGTTCCAACGATTAACATCTGCGTTCATCTTATATTCCTTAAACAAATCACATAAGACCTCTAATGCCTGATAATCCAACGCCGACTTTACATATCCCGCTGTTGTATCATTTACAGCTTTCTGCTTATATAGCATTTTTGCATTAGAAGCAATCTTTTCGCGCTTCTTACGGATAAAAATCATCTCATTCTGTACAAGATCTTTATATGTATCGTCTAATTCATTTTCCAAATCATATAATAATAGTATATACTTTTTTCAACTATTTCCATTACTTTTGTCTCCTAAAAACTTATATATTACCTTAACCTTAAGGCAACATTTCTTTATCCTATCATCCAACATCTGAAGTATATAAAACCTTCTGAAATTGTACATTCCTTAACATTTAGGTAACTGGAAATACTTAACTTTCACCAGATTCTCGTATGTTGGTGCTGTAAATACATTATAAATACAAGGCTTCACATTACTCCGCATTAC
>ENA-ORUW01002280-ORUW01002280.1-human-gut-metagenome-genome-assembly--contig:-NODE-2280-length-11148-cov-3.312720_pt1 | contig 11148 bp, 8 predicted proteins | sample MGYA00242088_ERZ509227 | MGnify/ENA primary metagenome ERZ509227 (study PRJEB26280, sample SAMEA2338816) | human gut metagenome | biome: human gut; feature: human-associated habitat; material: faeces... | reverse complement strand
CTCTTCGAGCAACTCGCCGATATTGTTTTCGATTGTCATCAGCAGGGAGTGCCCGGCCACTATTTTATCGGCCAGATTATCCTCGAGCCCGGATATCCTGGCTCTGAGGATCGTTTTTGCCATCGGATCCGGATGTGTCCCGGAGCAATTCCCGGTTCTGACCGAGGGCCTGTTGTTATATCCGGCCAAGTATGCTCCCACCCACTTTTTCATGTAGCCGGATAGAAGTATGGTGTCCGAACTCTTCAGGCGGAACGTCGGCAAGTTGCGTTTTTCGCTGAAGGCGACTTTCAGGACGGTCTCCATGGCGGGGGAATAATTTTCCCCGGCGTATATTTTGGCATAGGCGATTGCCTGTTCCGTACTCGATTCGTCGAATCTGTATGCATCCGTCATGGCTTTTTTGTTTTAAAATTACGGATTAATCGAATTCGATCGTCAACTGGGACGATGTTTTTTTTCGTTTTCCCGATAAAATTCCGGTTTCGAATTCATGATCCGATGTGCCCTTGTAGCGGGAATAAGGAAAGCCTTCCGGTGCCGCCGTTTCGACTCCCTGGCGGTGGGCGGCGATTGTCCTGCCGATTGCCCTGCCCAGCCCGACGGGAACCGCATTGCCGATTTGCTTGTATTTGTCCAGCAAACTGCCTTCGATCACCCAATCGTCGGGAAATTCCTGAATCCTTTTGTATTCTTGTATGGACAGGGGCCTGTTTTCCGTCGGGTGCGCCAATTCCGTTGCGGGCATGGCGGGATGGGTGACTACCGTGGGGGACGGCGAATCCCAGTCCAGCCTTCGGTAAAAGCCCGTTTTCCCACCGCCCAGATGGTAGGAGTTTCCCATGGCTTCCGGCTGGAGTTCTTTGGGCAGATTCCGCCAGTTTTCCCCCGGTTTCAGCATCTTTATGTATTTCAGCCGCTTCTCGGAAAAGTCGATGTGGTCGCATCGGGCCGGATCCAATCCGGCTACTGCATCCCTGAAAGTCCTCCACCTTTCAAGCCCGAATACCTCTTCGTTCGAATGGGTGGGACGGAGGTACGGAACCGGGTTCGGGGATTTGGTGCATGTTATGACGACCCTCTCCCTGATTTGCGGGGAGCCGAAATTGGCCGAATTGTAAAGGTTGAAAGTTACGTTGTAACCTGCGGCTTCCAGCTTCTTTTTGATATAAAAGAGTGTCGGCCCCGGTGTCTTTGCCCAATTGATGTCGTAGCTGCGGGTAATTTCATCGTCGATGTCTATCGAAAGTGCGGACGAAAACAACCCTCTTACGTTTTCTATTACGGCGTACTGCGGTTGTATCTCCCGGATGACTTCTATGTATTTCAGAAAGACATTGCCCCGCTCGTCCTGGAAGCCGAGCCTTTTCCCGGCCGTGCTGAATGCCTGGCAGGGCGGCCCGCCGACGACGATGTCGACCTGCCCGTTTTCCCGGAGGTTGGCGTATTCCAGGATCTCCCCGACCGTGTAGTCCCTTATATCTCCGATCAGTCCGATGCCGGGTTCGTTGGCGACGATCGTCCGGCGGCATGCGTTATCCGTTTCGCAGGCCAGCAATATGTTGATGCCCTCCTGCTCCAGTCCGATGTCCAGCCCCATCGCCCCGGAGAAAAAGGAGAGGCAATTCAGCGCGTCCTGTTTTGGCGCTTTCTTGGATTTCCGATCCGGAACGTCATTTTTTTTCATCCGCAGATCCTTCCTGTCGAAAGATTCCAATGTATCGTCGTTTATAATCCAGGAGTCCCCTATTTTCTGGCCGGCGAGGCGGCCTTCCCTTAAAAGTTTCCTCACATATTGGGCGGAGCATCCCAAGGTCTCCGCCGTTTCAATCACACTCAGCAACATGGTTTGATTATTTCGTTTGCGAAACACTGCAAATATACCCTTTTTCCCGCAAACGGCCAAAAAAACTCCCTCGGGCCGGAAGTTTTTATCCCGATACGTTCGACCCGTGCCGGACGGGGAGTCGCAGGATCCGTAAAGACGGACAGGTTATTTCACTGCTTCCGGTTTCCTGCGTTTGTCCCGGGGACGCAAGGGGCATAACGGGGGCTTATTGACCGTGTCCTTGCCGGGGTATTTGTTCGAAAGCCATTGTTTTGTATCGTTTGACGCAGGAGGGAAAACATGTTTCCAATGGAGAGTTTTATGGAGAGGCAATGGGAGCCAGGGCCATGGAAAGGCGTTTTTGTCTCTTTCCCGTCGCGGGTAAACAAAAAAAATCAGCAACTTCATTTCTGTAAGTTGCTGATTTCGAGAGCGGAAAACGGGATTCGGACTTCGTTTCCGTAATTATTTCTTTTTCAACTAATTCATCCTCAAAATTTCAAGTCCCAAATGAGAGTGGTATATTTTGTCCACAATCCATTTTTACTCTTAAAATTAGACAGAACGGTATTGCAAAGGTAATGCGTTTTCCTTAAAAAACAAACAAATAGTCTGATCTATTCCAGTTTTTTTCGATGGTGGTACCGGATGGTGTATTTGAAAAAGCAACTAATTATTTTAATCTCAAAATTCGATATCCCTCAAAATGCTATTCTATTATTCGGATACGTATTTTCTATCCCCAGCAAACCTAATAATTGAATCGGTAATGCTTGAAAAGACATTTTCTCGCTGCTCCTCGGCAGGAAGAGGTAATATTTTCTGAACTCTTTTGTATTCATATCACGCAATTTTCAGAAAGAGTTAAGCAAGCGTAAAAAATACTACTAAATAAAATACCTATAATCATATGTTGCTCCATTATATTGATGCAATAAGTTTCCTACTTGTGCTAGCGTATTAGAGGTGTCAATCGTTGCTGGCAATTTTGTATATAAGTTGAATGAATTCCAATTCATCTTTGTAAATCCTATTATTTCGGATGCGATAGTCGCGAGATCACCTTTGCCGTAATACTTAGTTATTTTTAGTGGTGATGGAATACACCTGCCACCGGGATAATAGCGTCGTCTATCCCGGATTGAGGGGACAACTCCATGTGTCCACAATAAAGCATTTCTTGAGGACAACTTTATGCAGGTTCCTCGTGAAACAGGATATGAATCATCAGAGATATCATCGTAATAAACATTTTGTGCGATAAATTTGGCATCATATTCATAATTGATGGTTATCAAATCAATATCTTTAATACCAGCTTGACTGAGTGCATGCGTAATACCCTCAATCTCTTCTTTTTTGAATGGTGTTCGTTTATGGATAACAACCCGACGTGGTAATTTATCCATAGATTTAACGAATAATTCTCGTATGGTAATTCCAAATTTGAAAGCTTCCTCATAGGTCAAATAAGGATTCTTTTTCCGGTCGAATTGCGGTTGTTCTACCTTTGATAGTTTATATCTTAATCCCTGACCTTTTGCATTGTATATGTGACTACATCCTAAAACGATGTCCACTATCCCTTTACTGTTCGTTTTGACGCTGTAGCCAATACCTGCATACGCCGTATCAGATTCAAGGTTGGCTAACGCCCAAGGAATGCGCATTGCCTTAACAAATAGTGCTAATGACAGCCACCAACAGATCTCACAGACCATTGGATCACTCAAAGTCTTTTCCTCTATGATTTGCGTTGTAAAACTATGCTGTGCAGCATAAGCCTTTATGTAATTATGCAAATCAAAAGATTCGCCATCATGCTTGAATTGTTTGTGGAGGCTCCAAGATGTAGGTATGAAAATTACAACTACAATTCCGGGATATTTTTCGGCCAAGCTACTTGCCTGATGGCATATTGATTGTGCAAGAGATATCGTATCTTTGGGGGCGTCATCAATGTTTATCCACTTATCTGTATTACTATCAGGGATTTCCAACAATGTTTTGTATATACTATGAAATCCCGTATATTGTTGTATATAATCCGAATTATCGTTGGCTCGTATAGTGGTGTTTAATTGTTGTAAAAATGATTTAAATTTATCTGTTTGTACGTGAGGGCATATCACACCTAATTTTACATTTTTTGGCAAAATATCTTTTTGCCAAAAATCATACGGTCTGTGATTCGCTAATCCTCTCATGGGATTTGAATCTAAAAAAGGTCGGTCTGCAAACGCATTTACAAATTCCAATTCCGGTTCTTTAAGTTGAAGACCCCGATATATGGTTCTCTTATTATCATATGATTTTGAGGAATATCCTCGTTCCGCATTGTCTTGATATTGTATCTCGGAGAAACCACTATGATTACCAATCTGAAACTTAAATCCACTGCCTGAATTCTGTGGAATCTCAAAAATAAGGCGCGAGCCGCTGAATACCAAACCTTCCCATTGGGCAAGTTTAGCACTATATGGTTGATTCCACATCTTATCCAGATAGATTCGGGCATATTCCTGTTTTTTCTCTTTCGCGACCATGCGTGAATTTTCGATGTATATTGTTGGTCGTAAGGAAAGTAGAGCGTATTTTTGCTGTGGTACAAAAATGAGTGAGCATTCTATTGCTTCATGGATCAATGTGCCATTATCATTTCTAAAAATATCAGGACGCCAGAGTGTATTATGTTTAACATCGACATTGAGACCACGAATTGCAGCAATACTTTGTAGGATAGCGCTTAAAAATAATTCTCTATAAATGCTGTTTCTCTCTATCTCTTCTATCGGAACAGGAATCCGTTCAATATCTCCTTTTAGGCGGGAACCAAATACATCAGTGATTATAGAGACCGTTGAAAGTGCATATACTTTCTGCTTATATGGTGCAACCACAATATTTTGTCCCTTAGTAATTTCTCTTAAAAATGCCCAATGCCCCTTTCCTTCATCATATGAAATTTCAAATTGAAATAGTTCTTTGGGAAAGATTACAGGATAAAGATTGCTTTTTAAGTATTTATTGGTTCTCGTTATATGTATTGAAAAGGGAGATATATTATTCTCTTCGGGAATGCTTTCCATTATAGACTTGATTTCTGCTTGTTTCTCAACATCAGAACTAAAGCAATTTGATACAAGAGACAACATCGTTTTATCAAAACCATCGGTATCAATATAAAATGCCTCTCTATTTGCTTTCCGTGCTGTCCTTAATAAGGTAGAAACATCAGAAGAAATCTCATTACCATAGCCACACCAATATATACGACCAGAACCTTTTTCAGAAAATGCTTCGGTCAATGCAGACATCAAAGATTTATCGCGGCCGCTATACCCAATAACTATAAGGTTTTTATCATTGAAGTAACGTTTTAATGCTGCTACAAATGTTGGATGCTGACTATCCAATTCCTTAGAGGTGTTCTTTAACGTGCTATATTTATAATCGCCATGTAATGATATGCATAATAGTTCATTAGAACTCTCTGTTCGATATATTCGATCTGCGCAATCTAAATTTATACAGATAGGTGTAATGAAAGCATTATGTGCTGCACGTTCGACTAAACCATCAAAATTGGTCGTCCATACAGATTTTACGATACCATATTTGTTTAAGAGGCACAAAAGCTTATAACCGATATAGGGTTGTTTCCCTTGTGCTAAATGCTCAAAATATTTCACTCTGTCTCCTTCAATCGGCAATGCCTTTTCTGCATAAACAGAATATTCATTAGAGTCTCCGAGGGAAGGAAATTTGCCTTGACTGTCAAGCCATTCTTGAATTATATTCTTGCACGTGTCGGATTTAGGATCAATAAATGTCGGAATAGATGACTGAGAAGAACAGTAGATCTTTTTCTTCCAGTCCCATATACAATCATTGGCAGATGGTATTCCTGATGTAATAGATGCACCTGCCCCTAATAAAAAAGCAAAAGAGGTATCTCTATTCTGAACAAACGAACGAATAAAAGCATCAAAATCCAAGTTAAATTCTTGCTGAAGCATAAATAATCCTATATTTCCTACAAAGTTAACTATATACTGTTAAAAGTCAAAGAATAGTAAAGATATACTATTTCCATTGTGTTTGAATATTCACGATAAAGGTGATTAATCGCTACCGCAAATTTAACCGAATGAGCTCCGATTTTTATGGAGGGAAGGCGTGGATATAGGGCTATACTTATTATTGAGATAAGAGGACAGAAATGGGTTAGAATATTCGGAAGTTATTTGCTATATCCGATTTTTGATATCTATTTACAAGAGTTGTTTGACGGGATGCAAAGTACACGGAGAAAGGCTAAACCGAGTTCTTCAAAACGCATTTTGGCAAAGTAGATTTGCGACATAGATCCAAGCGTTAGGATATAGTAAAATGGCAATTAATTTAATATACATTAAATAAAATTTGCATTAATAGCTTTTTCTCCTTATATTTGCAATGCGCATTAAGTTAATGTGTATTAAGATATCAGACATGAAGTTTTATAACCGCACACAGGAACTTGAAATCCTCGAACGCACTTGGGAACAGTCGAAACAAAATGCGTGCTTTACGGTAATGGTCGGACGTCGCCGCATCGGAAAGACTTCGTTGTTGCTGGAGTCTGTAAAAGGGAAGAAATACCTTTACCTGTTCGTGTCCCGCACCAGCGAGCCGCTTCTATGCGAACAATTCCAGAAAGATGTGGCAGAGGCTTTGGGAATACAGATATTCGGATCAATTACCCGGTTCAGGGATTTGTTCGAGCAACTCTTGATTTTCGGCACCCATGAACACTATACACTTATTATCGACGAGTTTCAGGAGTTCGCCAATGTAAACCCGTCTATATTCAGCGAGATTCAGAATCTGTGGGATCAATATAAAAGCAAAACAAAAATCGATTTCATAGCCTCCGGTTCCATTTACTCGATGATGATGAAAATCTTCGAAAACCGGAAAGAACCGCTGTTCGGCCGCCTTACCTCCAAAATTACGCTTCAGCCTTTTGCTATCCGCATCATCAAGGAGATTCTGAGCGACTATAATCCCCAATATACACCCGAAGACCTGCTATGCTTTTATATGCTTACCGGAGGAGTTCCCAAGTACATTGACTTACTGATGGAGGCGGGGGCGATCAGGAAAAGCAAGATGCTCGATATGGTTGCAAGCCCTAATTCGCCGTTTATCGGTGAAGGAAAGGATCTGCTTGTTTCAGAATTCGGGAAAGAGTATGGTACCTATTTTTCTATACTTCAGCTAATTGCTTCCGGGAAAACCACCCAAAGCGAAATAGACTCCGTTATCGGTAAAAATACAGGGGCCTACCTTGTCAATTTAGAGAGAGAATACTCTTTGATTACCAAAAACAAGCCCTTGTTTGCTAAGCCGGAAAGCCGGAAAAACCGCTGGAGCCTGAATGATAACTACCTTCGCTTTTGGTTCCGTTTTATCTTCCCCAATCAATCGTTGATCGAGATGGGTAAATACGACCTGCTGCGGGAAATCATCGACCGGGACTACGAGCAATATAGCGGCTTGATTCTGGAGAAATACTTCCGGGCAAAAATCTCTGAAGAAGAACGGATAACCGGCATTGGCAGTTATTGGGATAACAAGGGAGAAAACGAAATCGATGTCCTCGCAATAAACGATCTGGATAAAACGGCCATCGTCGCCGAGGTGAAACGGAATTCCCAAAAGGTCGATATGAATGTACTTCAATCGAAAGGTCGTTCAATAAAAGAATTAGCCAAATACAAGGTGAAATTCCAAGGATTATCGTTGAAAAATATGTAAATTAGTCACCGGTATCTTCCATAATCTGATTAATCGCTCAACGTTTCGTGGGTGAGTGACCGGATAAAACAACAGACAACCGACGCAATAAGGTCTGTGGTCAATCCGATATTATTCAGTCACCTCCATTGCATCCGAAAACACAAGATGTTCGCAGGCTTTTTTCGTATGGAATGACAACTGATCGAATAATACGTGGTCTTGGAGTTGATCGATGGCTGCGGATGCGGAGAGAATCCCCTGTTCGTAGAGTTGGATCGTTGCATAAAGTTTGTCGTTCGCAACAGGCCCCATTACCAGATCATAATTATGCAGTACGGCCCCTCGACGGTTACTTACGACAAAATCCAGCCAGTTGACAGTTGGCCCTGCAAAGTGCATGACCTGCATTGCAGGGGCGTCCAGTAATTTCTCGTCGAATTCATAGCAGGAAACGAGCGCACGAATTGCGGGATCGCTCGCGCGGCTCTGCTTGATGAGTGCCCACTTCCGGGCCTGCTCCTGCGAAGTCGTTGTGTAGAACCCTCGCCCGTAATCGGTATTGGCACGACCTCGCAAAGCAGACGGGTTGCGGACGGCAAATATGGAACCGTGATAAAGAATCATCGCTTGTTTTTCTGATTTCTGAGGTAGGTGTCAATTTCCCGCAGCACATATTCAGCACTCTGTGAGTGAAGCATTTCAAAACCTTTCGTGAGAAACGATAAGACACCTTTATCGCGGAAGACTGAGAGCACGCGCGCTGCATCCATTTTATGTGCTTGCCGGTACAATTCGATGCAGAAGATGATGAACAGGAAAACACCCGGATACTTCGTTTGCTGCCGTTCGGTGCGTTTCTCCGCCTCCAGCGTTCCATAAAGGTACAGGCTACTTTCATACCATAGTTTTGCCGCAGGATCATTCAGCCTCACATACAGTCGGGAAGTATACAGATAATAAAGAGCATCCATTTCGGACAGGTGTTTCTTCTTCTGAATGATCTCTGCCAATTCTTGTATTTTCAATGGCAGCATGGCCGATTCGATCGTCCCTGTCATAATTCTGATTCATTTTGAGCGGATGATACAATTCATACGCCACAGACAAAATTACGAATTTTTCCGAATATACCAATCCGTAAAATAGATATTTTACGCCCTTGCAACTTTGTAATTAATTCTAATCGTTGTTCCCGGTGCAGGCGGAATCGTATTAGATATGCGCGACAATATGTCAAATTGTAATGCCGCAAAATAACGAGAGAGTTGGATTGGTTCCACATACTCTTGCAAAGGCTCGACGTTTCATTCATCTTTGTCGCGCAAACTATAAATCAGCCCAAACGAATGATAGTGAAACATTGTAATTTCAAAGTCGGGAAGGTCTATCTTTTCCATACCGATAATCCTCAATGTCCGGATGCGGAATCCTTATGGGGTCTTTACGACAGACATGACGGGGGCTCGATCTTTCTGGAATCGTGTTCGACGGATCAGAAGCGCTTTTCGAAAGGCCGGCGTTTACCGGCGCAATACCGTTTCTGTCGGCTCTCGACACGCGACGAATTACGTGATTATATGGCGAATAGTATTTGCTCGGAAATGAGTAACTTTAATTAGGATAATAGTGTCCTCATTAAAATTTATCGTACTATGAGCAGGGATAATTATAATCCGTACCGGATAGTCGGCGCCAAAAAGATCGACGTTTGGTTTTATGAAGAAGGCGATATGCGCAGAACGCATCGCATTGTCTACGAGTTAATCATTCTGCCGCTGTACGGAGTCTGCGAAAACAGTTTTCTGGATTACAGGCACCACTCCGACGAACTGCTCGAACTCTATATCCAGCCGCCCTATATCGAAGTTCCGCTGTGGCTGATGGTGATGACGGTCAAGAAAATGCCGCCTCACGAAGCCAACCGTTTCTTCGAACTGCTCCGGACGAAGATGGACCGCATATTCAGGAAAACGTTCCACCCCCTGACGGCCGAGCAGCTCCTCAAACTGCTCATCGAAGCGCTGGCGGAATCCGTATATTGACAGAGTGACGCGACTCATTGCCGGAGGGGAGGCTGTTATCGGCCTCCTCTCTTTTTGCATGCTGGCATGCAGTCTCGCGTTCAGCACCAAGCCCCGGACAACAGCCCCGGCAATGCCATCGCCCCGAACTGAAAATTTGAGAAAACAACCGATATTTTTTATATTTGTAAGGATCGAATGCGTTTTCAATACATTCGGTCCCAGATATATAACATTCGGTCGTTTTAAACCTTTCGGATATGACAATCGAGAAACTGGACGGCACTTCGCCCCGCCTTTACACACTCGTCGCCCCGCTGGTCATGCGGCGCAGCGTGTTGCGTCAGAACAACAACTACCCGTTCTGGACCTCGCGTGCGCACACGTGGTTCGTCGCGTGGGAAGGCGAGACCGTCTTCGGATTCGTTCCCGTTGAGATCACCGACGGCGGAGTGGCCAAGATCAACAACTATTACGTTTCGGGCGACGACCCGCGGCTGCTGTCGCGCTTCCTGCGTGAAATCATCCAATACTACCACCGCGATTATACGATACGTTCCATGACGCTGCTCCGCCACGCCGAAGTGTTCCGCACCGAGGGATTCGTCCCCACGAAGGAGTGGACGCAGTACGTTACGATGCAGTACGGGAAAAAGCGGCAGCCATGAACGTCTACGAACGTACGCAGCAGCGGCTGAAAACCGTCTTCGACCTCTTCGACAACATCTACGTCTCCTTTTCCGGCGGCAAGGACAGCGGCGTGCTGCTCAACCTCTGCATCGACTACGTCCGGCGGCACGGACTGCGGCGGAGAATCGGGGTGTTCCACATGGATTACGAAATCCAGTACCGCGATACGCTCGACTACGTGGACCGCACGCTGGCCGCGAACGCCGACATCCTCGACGTCTACCGGGTCTGCGTGCCGTTCAAGGTCCAGACCTGCACCTCGATGTTCCGGCAGTACTGGCGGCCGTGGGAGGAGTCGAAGCGGGACGTTTGGGTACGGGAGATGCCTGAGGGATGCCTTACGCATCAGGATTTCCCGTTCTTCACCGACGAAATGTGGGATTACGAGTTCCAGAACCGCTTCGCCGAATGGCTCCACGCACGCAGCGGTGCGACGCGCACGTGCTGTCTGATCGGCATCCGCACGCAGGAGAGCTTCAACCGCTGGCGCACGATTTACAGCGACCGCAACCACCATCGGTTCGCCGGAAAACGGTGGATACGCCAGTGGGCCGGCGGCGGCATCTGCAACGCCTATCCGCTCTACGACTGGCTGACGACCGACATCTGGACGGCGAACGGTCGTTTCGGCTGGCCCTACAACCGGCTGTACGACCTCTTCTACCGGGCCGGCGTGCCGCTCGACAGTCAGCGCGTGGCCAGTCCGTTCATCTCGCCGGCCATCGCCAGCCTGCACCTCTACAAGGCCGTCGATCCGGATACGTGGGGACGCATGGTCGGCCGGGTCGACGGGGCCAATTTCGCGGCGCTGTACGGCAGGACGGC
>ENA-ORUW01002264-ORUW01002264.1-human-gut-metagenome-genome-assembly--contig:-NODE-2264-length-11245-cov-2.553441_pt1 | contig 11245 bp, 10 predicted proteins | sample MGYA00242088_ERZ509227 | MGnify/ENA primary metagenome ERZ509227 (study PRJEB26280, sample SAMEA2338816) | human gut metagenome | biome: human gut; feature: human-associated habitat; material: faeces... | reverse complement strand
GCAGCTGGAGCGTCTGGAGCGGCTCGAAATCGAGGAGGAGGATCTTTCGACGCTCAACATCAAATTCCCGCCTGCGCCCCGTTCGGGACAGATCGTGGCCGAGATCAACGAGGCTGGTATGTCGTTCGGGACGAAGCATGTCTTCAGCGGTGCGAATTTCATCATCGAAAAGGGCGACAAGATCGCGCTGGTAGGGCGCAACGGCGAGGGCAAGACCACGCTGGCGCGCATGCTGATCGGCCAGCTGACGCCGACCGAGGGTTCGGTGCGGCTCGGCGCCAACGTCAATATCGGTTACTATGCGCAGAATCAGGACGACCTGATGGACGGCGAATTCACGGTGTACGATACGCTCGACCGGGTGGCGGTGGGGGATATCCGCACCCGCCTGCGCGATATTCTGGGAGCGTTCCTGTTCCGCGGCGAAGACATCGACAAGAAGGTCAAGGTCCTGTCGGGCGGCGAGCGGGCGCGTCTGGCGATGGCCCGCATGATGCTCGAACCGCGCAACCTGCTGATTCTCGACGAGCCGACGAACCATATGGACATCATCGGAAAAGAAGCGTTAGAGCAGATGCTGCGCGAGTACGAGGGGACGGTGCTGTTCGTGTCGCACGACCGCTATTTTATCAGCAGGATCGCCACGGGCATTCTGGAATTTTCCGGGGATGCCGTGAGGCAGTATGCGATGAATTATGAGGAATACCTCGCAGAGAAGCAGAAGTGTGCAGGCGGCGTGGCAGCGAATGCGGGAAGCGCCGCAGGACAGGGAGCCGATGTGAGAGGAGCGGCGGATGCCGGCAGTGTTCCGACGCTCTCGGATGTTTTTGACAAGAAGACCTATTACAATCCGGGCAAGGTGCGCTCCAGGCTGCAGCGCCAGAAGGAAAAGTATGAGCGGATGCTTGCGGAGAGCGAGGAGAAGCTGGCGGAACTTCAGATGCAGATGTTAGATCCGGCGCTTGCGAGTGATTATCCGAAGCTGATGGAACTGCAGAGTGCTGTGGATGCGGAGGAAGCAAACCAGGACAGTCTGCTGGAGCGGATGCTTGAGACGGAGACAGAGCTGGCGGAGTACGAGGAAGCATAAGAGATGAATGCAGTGTGTCTGATTACAAAGACAGCAGGGAGAAACGGGTTACGCTTCTTTTTCCATCCGCTTTAATTCCGGTAGCACCGTAAGCAGCATTGTCATAAAGCATAGGCTTCCACCGATGACGTTTGACACTGGTTCTGCGGCAAAGACACCGTCTGTTCCCATGCCGAAAGCATAAGGAAGAAGATAGGTCAGCGGCACGACGATGAACACTTTGCGCAGCAGGGAGAAAAAGATGGCGTGCTTCTTCTTATTCAGAGATTTGAAGACGGTCTGTCCGATGTACTGCAGATCCATGAAAATAAATGCGGCAAAGTAAAGCTTTAATGAGGGAATGGCGTCAGCAACCAGTGCGGCATCCGAACTGAAAATGCCGATCAGCGCCCGCGGGGCAAGGATGATGCTGCTCCACATGACGGCGGTATAGAGCAGAATCAGGAGGGCGAGGGTCAGGATCGCTTTTCGCACGCGGTCCGGCCGTCTCGCACCGTAATTGTAACTTAAGATCGGCGAGGTTCCCTCATTGATCGCGTAGATCGGTGTTTCCACCATCTGCCGGACGCTTGAGATGATGGTCATGACGGAGATGTAGACGTCGCCGCCGGTTGCACCGAGGACATTGTTGCAGAAAATGGATACCAGACTGTTCGTGAGCTGCATGATAAATCCGGCGGTGCCGAGGCTTATAATGTTTTTTGCTTCGACCAGACTGGATTTCCACTCAGCCGGGCGCAGCAGCCGCACCTTATATTCCGCGCGCCGGTGTAGAAAGCGGATCACATAGAGCGCGGACAGCGTCTGGGAGAGAACGGTGGCAAGTGCGGCACCGGTGATTCCCAGATGAAAGACAAAAATAAAAAGCGGATCTAAGAGAAAATTGGTCACGGCACCGATGGCAACCGAGAGCATGCCGGCGACGGAGTACCCCTGCGCGTTGATAAAGGGGTTCATACCGGTGGCAATCATGGACGGCAGCGTGCCGAGCAGATAGATCATCAGGTAAGGATAGGCGTATGGCAGGGCGGCATCCGAGGCGCCGAACAGCTTAAGAATTGGCGCTGCAAACAGCAGGCCGGCTGCCATCAGCACCAGAGCGCCGGCGCACAGCATGGTAAATGAGGTATTCATGATCTGACCGGCTTTTTTGGTATCTCCGCCGCCGCGGCTGATTGAGAAAAGCGGGGCGCCGCCGCTGCCGAAAAGATTGCTGAAGGCGGTGATGATGACAATGATTGGAAAACAGAGTCCGACGGCGCCGAGCGCTGTGGTGCCGACATCCGGGATGCGGGCAATATAGATCCGGTCTACAATATTGTAGAGCAGGCTTAAGAGCTGTGCGACCAGCATGGGAAGGGCGGCTCCTAAAATATTTCCGGTGATGGTTCCATGTTCAAAATCGATTCGTTTCATATGATAAACTTCCTTTATGTATCTGCGCGGATTTGTTGTTGCTTTACGCTGCAATCCAGTATACCATGATTTAGAACAGATGAAAAATATTGTTTGGATGAGAACTGATCAGACGGGAAGAGAGTGGAAACGGAGGATGGGACGGGGACCGGAAAAGTTACCGTGTACCCGGTGTTTTCCGGAATTGAACTATACTACAATGACATGCACATGGCGTACTGCAACAAGGAGCAGAAGACTGTGTATGGGACTGCCCTGTTTTCTTACTAATAAAAATAGAAAAACAGGGCAGTTTTTTGTGGAGGGAAAGGAGAGAGATATGGAGGTGGAGATAGAATGCGATTGTGGCTCGCATGGAAGAAAGGATAACAGACACAAGTTTAATTGTGGAAAAAAGGAACACCTGTGATGACAATTCTCCGACGGTACCGCTGACGGAGAAGCAGATTGCAGAATTACGTGCGTGTGCAGCAAAGTAGGTTCTGATGTGTCCAGGAGTGCGTTCTTTCTTTTTGCGTAGGAGTGTGCTATACTCGGTGACAAATAAGGTTTGATGAGAGGCTTGCTGCGCAAAAGCGGGAGAGGAGCAACATGTTATATTACCGGGAGATCAGTTTAAAAGATCAAAGAAAATGTCTTTTGAAAAATGCGGAACGGGCGGATGCAGCGGCGTTTCTGCACTATTTTACACAGGCACACGCGGAGACGGATTTTCTGACAACGTATGCGGACGAAGGGACGCACTCGGTGGAGGACATGGAAGAACGGCTTGCCGCGCAAAAGGCGAGCCGCACGGAGATTGAGATCTGTGCATTTGTGGACGGCATCCTCGTGGGATCGGCGGGAAACCATGCGCTTGGCACGCGCGAGAAGCTAAGGCACCGCGCGGATTTCGGCATCAGTATCCTGCGGGAATACTGGGGACAGGGAATCGGCGCGGCGCTGACCGGCGCCTGCATTGACTGCGCGAAAGAAGCCGGATTCCGGCAGCTGGAACTTGAGGTGGTCGGTGACAATGAGAACGCAGTGAGACTGTATAAGAAGTATGGGTTTATGGAATATGGAAGAAATCCGCGGGGCTTTCTGACTCGCGACGGCAGATGGCAGGAACTCGTGCTGATGCGGTTGGAGTTGGAAGATGCGAATGCGCAGAAAAATAATGCGGTCTGAGCTGGAAGTACAGATGCGCGGGAAAGCAGTGCGGTCTGGGCTGGAAGATGCGGATGCGCAGAAAAGCGGTGCGGTCTGAGGTGGAAGATGCAAAGGCGCAGAAAATGATGCGGGGAATGGAGAGAGCGATGTTTTTTAAGGAAGATACGACGTTTAATGATATTCGGGATAAATCGCTGCAGCAGTGGCTGGATGAGATGGAGCAGCATGAGGACGTGGCGGTTCGGGGCGGCGTGAAGCTGACAAGAGAGTATGTGCAGTATTTGAAGGATGAGATCGGAAGACTTCGGCATGAGAATGAAGTAAAGAATGCATATCTGAAAAAGCTGCGGGAGAAGAGGTAGGAGGTACAGAACGTGCCGGAGAATACAAATATCATTTTCTTTGATGAATATAAAAAGCTGGATAAACTTTGTTCGGAAATGTACGGTAAAAACAGCGGCGGCGTTACATGTTATCTGAATGATATGATGGCTGTTCCGGTCATGCAGAGAAACAGGATTCCGGAATGGAATCAGACATATGACAGGCTTAGAGAACTAAGACATATAAGGAATCAGATGGCACACGGGGAAAGTTCGTTTGAGGATTATCCCTGCAGTGAAGAAGATGTCTTATGGCTTTTCGAGTTCCGGAGTAAGATCATGCATATCTCAGATCCGCTGGCTGTATATCGAAGACAGACAGAGGGAAGCACGCATGCCACCCGCGCAAAAGGAGAGCACCAGCTGGCTGTAGATCACTGGCAGACAGAAGAAAATATGCATGCAGCCCGCGCAAAAGAAGATTTCCTGCTGGCTGTAGATCAAAGCCAGACGGAGAGAAATATTGCAGATTATCAAAGAATAAAAATGGATAACGTGGAAGTGATCGACCAGGAAGAAAACGACTCTTTTGAGAAAAAACACAGCATGTTAAAGGAAATTGCCGTTTTCGGACTGATTGTGCTGATCGTTGCAGCTGCCGTGTTGATCTTTGGCAATGTGTATATGAAATATTTTCTGCTTTCATAATTAACGGAGTGAGGAAATGGTAAGCAGGTATCAGAAGAAAGAGGGTTAAAGCAATGAAATATCAGTCGGTTGCCATTCTTGGCGCAGGAGCAGTGGGTTCTTATGTCATGTGGGGGCTTGCAAAAAAGAAAGAGATTGATCTGTGCGTAGTCGCATCGGGAGCGCGGAAGGCGCGCTATGAGAGGGATGGCTTTGTTATTAACGGGCAGGTGTATCACCCTGTGGTCAGGACGCCGGAGGAGGCTGCCGGTGTCGATCTTTTAATCGTTGCCACCAAGTATCAGGCGCTTCACCCGGCGCTCGGCGATATTCAGACCGTGGCAGGCGGACACGCGACAGTGATGAGCCTGATGAACGGTGTGGACAGCGAGGAGATCATCGGAGAGGTCATTGATCCGGTCCAAATTGTCCATTCACTGATCAAGGTTGCCTCGGAGCGAAAGGGCAATCAGGTGGTTTTTGATCCGGAGACGACTATCGGTATTGTATATGGAGAGGCGGATCTTAGCAGAGGCACCGGACGCATTGAGGCGCTGAATGATCTTTTCGCGGATACAGGGCTGCATTACCGTGCGACGGACGTTATCCTCACGGAGATCTGGAGCAAATTCCGCTCAACGTGCCGAACAACCAGGCACAGGCGATGGTGGGCTGCGGGGTGGGCGCCTACCGTGACAGTGAGCATGTGGCATTTTTGCGGGACCGGCTGCGGGAAGAGGTGGACCGGATCGCGGAGAAAAAGGGGATCGATTTTGACAAGGCTGATACCTCATCCACCTTCGGCAGTAAGGTGCGGGATCGGGCGCGCTATTCCACGCTGCAGGATTTGGATGCGGGGCGGCACACGGAAGTGGACATGTTCGCCGGCGCGGTGGTGCGCATGGGGCGTGAACTGGGAATTCCGACACCGTACAATGAGTTTACCTACCATATGATAAAGGCGCTGGAGGAGAAAAACGACGGGAAGTTCGATTATGAGTAGGGGATGGGGAAAATAGGATAAGAAGAATGACGGGAAGTCCGATGGGAAATGATCGGATTTCTCGTTTTTTATTTTATAGGAAAATGCGCCCTATGAAGTAAAAGGCTCCGCGGGGATCGCACTGTGGCGATGACAAAGGATGTCGCAAGAGGCAGGAGCAATCCGCCGCAGGGAAGGAATCCTAAAAGAGGATATGCCTTTTGTCTGGTAATGGGAGAGACGATGCAGGGGATATTTTAGGGCATCGGTAGAAAGGGGGAGATTCTTGGGACTTTTTGCAGGATGCCGACGGAATATGATAATTTTCGACAAATGCGGTATGACAAAGTTTTTTATTATTAGGAAAGAGAAGGTGGCGTATATGGATAAAATGGATAAGGCGATGGAGGGCGTTTTGGAATATTTGAAACATAAGGGAAAACTTACGGAACTGGAGAATGATATTCTTCTTGCAACGCAAATCTGTCAATCAAGCCCATTCGATAGCGAGGCGGCTAAGAAAAGAATAATGGAGTTTAATGCAAAATATAGGGAAGTATGCAGTTCTATTCTTGTAACTCCGGGAATCAAAACAAAACCATTGTTTGACATGAAAGATGAGGAAGTCTGGGAAAGCCTCTGGATACAAGTGGAAGCATTGTGTGGAAGGGAACTGGGGGAGATTGAGAGGAGAAGGATGAGCAGAAAATTGAAGATGATATGATGCATTATACTTGTAAATAGAACGACGATTGAGGTAGAATGGAAGAGAAGAGGAAAAGAGTTATAAAAGATCGATTATAAATTATGAAGAAAATTTTCGTATTGGTGGAAAAATGTAAGCATTAAAATATGCAAGCATAGAACTTGATGTGTGATTTGGTAATAGGGTCAATGGATGAAATAGTGGAAAGGGATGTGAGTTTATGGAAAATGTGGAAATTAATATTACTCCTATGTCTTTGAAAAATGGTGTTATGGGTTTGCCTATACAATGTTGTAGAAATTGGGATGCATCAGGGAGTGTTGAAGGTATTTTTCAGTATGCGGGACGTAAATCTTCTATAACATTTTCGCCTAAGCATAAAAATAAAGAAAGAGGAACAGCTGCAGCGTGGCAATTTACTGTTAATGATTCGATTCAGTTTAATCAGTTAAGGATGGATGGAATTCATACATATGTTGAGGAGATTTCTATTGGAGAAAAGCTGATATGCTCATTATGCGAAAGTGGTGGTTTGTATTTCCTTACAGTTGAAAATGTGATCAATAGACCGGAAACTAAGGCAACACAAAAACTGAAAGCTTTATTGAAACAAGGATTTCGGGAAGAAACCGGAAAAATGTCAAAAGCGCCAGTGTGGAATAGTCCAAGTGAATGGATTTCATTTGATAAAATCAGCAATTATTCTGAAGTGCAAGATTGTCTTTATATTTGGACAGGAAAGAAGACAGGATATAATACGGTATATTTATATGTCGGAATTGTGGGTGATACAAAAAGCGAAGGCCGTAGTAAGCGAAATTTGATGCAAAGGCTGAAAGAAGAACAGAAGAAGTTCTATACGGAATGTGGTGTTAATATTGAGCAATTTAGATATTGTTCGCTTAATAATGCCTTTGATTATTCTGTACCAGAATTACTAAAAACGGTTGAAATGTCACAAATAACGGTTATGACCTCTTTGTTTCAATGTAAAAATGCAAGAGATAATATAGACGCATTGCTGGCGGGGTATGATGTAATTCTTTTGAATAAAATGACATCATATAAATATATTAAGTAAAAATTGCAGATATGAAATTTGATAATTATGAAATCTTCTCATTATGGTTCCGTTCATACCGCCCGGAGGGCGTTACGACTAGCTTTTTGGATGATAATTGATGATGATATTTCGTTAAAGAATCCATTTGGATGTCAGTTTGCTGGAGTATTGGTTAATGATGTAGTCATAAGAGAGGCAATCTCCAAAGACTAAATGAGAAAATTTCTAAATATCTGAATTTTACAAATTGACACAGAAAGGCGTTGATCTTGAAAAGCAAAACATGAATATCGACTACTAGTTGTAGAAAATATAGTATATGCGATATGCTGATAAACTATAGTGATATAATGGTGTTGTAGTTTGATACGGATGTGGCACAACTGTTTCAAACAATCATCATGAATAGGAACGCGACTAAAGTGGAGAAATCTATAGACGGATATAGTGGATTTCCTTTCTGTGATAATGTAATGCCAATTGTGGCCCTGTACTGATAGCACCGATTCAACAGACAGCAATAATATTTATGAAATGTCTAAGAGTACTGTTATTTATTGAAAGTAGAAAAGAATTTCAGTGGAATAAGAATAGCAGAGAAGGGATTTAATGAACTTTAATGAAGAACATAAGCTTTGAAGAATGAGTGGAGATTTGTATGGTATTTGTTCCACGTATGGAATATAATGTATGTAGGAGGGGGTAATATGAATAAGACATATTCAATGAGTATACGTGTTAGTGAGGAAGAACTTGAAAAGCTTAAACAAGCTGCTCGGTTAGAAACCTACGCTTCGTATAGCGAGTTTGTTAGAAGAACTGCCTTGCTAGAGGCATCAAAGATTATTACTGAGAATACTGAGAAGGAGAATAAGAACAATGGCTAAAAAAGATTCTAGCGAGGAAACAACCAAAGGTTTGGTTGCAGATAAACTGAAAGAAATTGATGGCTATCCTATGGCGCAAAATACAACAGTGGATGGGATAACTTGGTTCAAAGAAGATAGCTATAAGGGAACGTCTTATGATTGGCTGAAAGATGTATTTAAAAAAGCATCAAAGAAGCAGACTATGCGTTCAAAGGGAACGCCAGATTATGTTGTAACACTTGATGGTTCAGACATCATTATAGTTATTGAATGTAAGGGCTCTGTAGATGATCATTCATGTCTAGATGACGTTGAAGATTATGTTAAACATGGGTATGGTGGGGCAGATGAAACTGAAAAGTATGCAATAAACGGAGCGTTATGGTATGCATCTTTTTTGAAATCCGATTATGATGTTATATCTATTGGCATTTCAGGTCAAACGGAGCAAACAGCAAGAGTTTCGTCTTTTGTTTGGCCTAAAGGTGAGGAGATTTCGAGTATTGCACTTATTGAAGATGGTTATTTGGATAATTCGCTAGTATCTATTACCCAGTATAAGTCTGATGTTAACAGTGTTCTTGGAAGAATGGGAGAAACAGAGGAAACTGTTAGAAAGCAGTTAAGAAGGTATACGCTTAATTGTGCTAACTTCTTAAGGCAGAATGGCATTGAAGATAATTCAAAAGCAGGATTTGTGTCAGCAATCATTCTTGGCTTAACTAATCATGAATCTGCATTATATAAAAACACAAAAAATGCAATTGACCATAAGAAGAGTACTAAAGCGAAGAAAATGCTTTCTGATCCGATTGGAAAAAGTGCTGTTAATCAGCTTAAAAGCTCATTGTATGGCGATGGCAAAGATATATATGATGAATCATATATAAGAGGAATTTGGGATATAGATGGAATTCCGCAGGGAAAAAGAATATCTCTAAAAAAGTTTTATGATACGCTTCTTGCAAAGGATGAGTTGACACAGGCACCAAAGGGAAAAGATAAATTATTTCCAGACGGAGATACTGTCTTGTCATGCTGCATATATTCTTTGTATGAAAACGTAATTGAAGTACTAGATACTTATACTGGTATTGATGTAATGGGTGAATTTTATACTACTTTCTTAAGATTTACAAAAGGCAATGCAAAGGAAAAGGGAATTGTATTAACGCCCAAGCATGTGACAGAACTTTTTTGCGATATTGCGGAGTTTTATAGTGACAGAAAATTTGATGAGAATACAAAGATATTAGATATTTGTTGTGGAACAGGAGCATTTTTGATTGCTTCTCTTAACAGGATAAAACAAAATATTCAAAGTGAAGTAGTTAGCGATGAAAAGAAGGTATCTAGATATGAGGATGCACAGAAGAACAGCTTAATAGGAGTTGAACGTGATGCATCTATGTATGCACTTGCTTATGCTAACATGAGATTTCACGGGGATGGCAAATCAAATTTATTTAACTGTTCTTCACTGTTGATAGATTCTTACGCTCCGGTAGATGATAGCGGAAAGACATATACAGATACAGGTAAAATTCCTTTAAATGAAGCGTTAAGTGATTTTGGTGATATAGATATTGGTATGATTAATCCACCATATTCACTTGATAAAAAGGATAATTCTTCCAAGCAAGAATATCCTATAGTTAAGCAGATAAATGAGCTAAAAGATAAGAATAAAAGGCTTAATAAAAAAATCAAGGAATATCGAAAAAAGACAGACGGAAAAGATTATTCAGAAGCTATTTTTAATTGCCAAAATGAGATAAAAGCCAATAATGATTTATTAAATAAGTATGAAAAAGATTTTACAAATAGTGGATTAAGAGAAGTTGCAATTCAAAAGGGGCAAGATGAGTTAGATTTCATTGCTTCCATGCTTCATTATTTGAAAAAGGGAGGTATTGGTTTGGCTATTGTTCCTATGTCTTGTGCGGGAAATAGTGGTACTAAATTAAGAGCAGAGTTATTGAAGTATCATACATTACTTGCATGTATGACAATGCCACCGCAATTATTCTATGATAGCCATGTAGGAACAGCTACTTGCATTATGGTATTTAAAGCGCACATTCCACATGATAAAAACAAAGCAACATTTTTCGGAAGATGGCAAAATGATGGATTCAAGGTTATTCCACACAACGGAAGAAAAGACACCGGTGCATGGAGTAGTATACGAGAAGAATGGATAAACCAACTTGATGGTACCGCAGCCATTGATGATACAATTTGGCTTCGTAAAAAGATTAACCCGAATGATGAAGCGTTGGCAGAAGCATATATTGAAACTGATTATAATAAGTTGGATGATTCGGTATTTGAAAGGACAATCAAGAAATATGCATTGTATAAGTACATGGATGAAAAGGGTTTGTTGGGGGATTAAGTATGAAACGGCTCGATGAAATATTCACTGTTACATATGGTGTTAATCTGGAATTATGCTATCTTACTATTGATGATTCAGAAGATGCGATAAACTATGTGTCGCGAACAAAGAGTAAAAATGGTGTATCCGCTCGTGTTTCACGAATGGAGAATGTGAAACCTAATCCAGGCAAAACAATTTCTGTAGCTTTGACGGGTAGTGTGTTAGAAGCGTTTTATCAGGAAGAAGAATACTATTCTGGAAGAGATATAGCATATCTAACACCTATTAAAGATATGGATATGTGGACTATGATTCAGTATTGTACCATTATTCGATATAATCAATATAAGTATTCATATGGACGTGGTGCAAACAGAACAATTGGAAAATTATTTATTCCAGATCTTGATGAAATAAAAACTTTCCCGAAGTATAATCAACTTCCGGATATATCACAGATACCAGATTACTTTTTGAACGAGGGATATAATAAAGCGTGTTGGTATTTAGATAACATTGATAAAGATGAGTTTGAAAAGAAATATGCTAAACCTGCAATTAATAAAAGAATATC
>ENA-ORUW01002259-ORUW01002259.1-human-gut-metagenome-genome-assembly--contig:-NODE-2259-length-11262-cov-3.087445_pt1 | contig 11262 bp, 8 predicted proteins | sample MGYA00242088_ERZ509227 | MGnify/ENA primary metagenome ERZ509227 (study PRJEB26280, sample SAMEA2338816) | human gut metagenome | biome: human gut; feature: human-associated habitat; material: faeces... | reverse complement strand
CGAGGCGGTGGTGCTGGATTATCTCAAGCTTGCGGGAGAGAAGGTCTCGAGGACGGTCGGTAACGTCTATGTGGAGACAGTAAAGATTGCCCCGGGTCTGTTCGGACTTTTGTATAAGATCGGCATGCTTGTCAGCCGGCTTCTCCGCCGGTCGCCGGTCTATTATGTCAACGGGAAGATGGCAGTCTACCTGGCGGCTTATCTGAAGAAACATCCGGCGGACGTGATTGTCATGCCGCATCTGTATCCGGCGGAAACCATTACCTATATGAAGCGAAAGGGAATGAAGCTTCCGCTCACGGTGGCGGTGATGACGGATTATACCTGTATCCCGTTCTGGGAAGAGACGGACTGCGACTATTATATGATTCCGCACGAGAGTCTGATCCCGGAGATTGTGAAGCGTGGGATTCCGGAAGAAAAGCTGGTGGTAACGGGCATTCCGGTGGCGGCGGCATGCAGTGAGCCGTGGAGCGGTATGCCGGAAGAAAGTGCTGCGGCGGATACACACACGCACAGCATTGCGCGCAAAAACGCGCAGCAGGCGGCGAAAAAGAGTCTGGGACTCGAAGAAAAGCAGAGGTATATCCTTGTGGCTGGCGGCAGCATGGGAGCGGGATCGATCGACCGGCTGATTCCGGCATTGCTGCGGCGCATGCAAAGGGAGGAGCATCTCATCCTGATCTGCGGCAGCAATCAGAAGCTAGAGCAGCGGATGCGTGCGCGCTTCGGCAGAGATGCGAGGGTGACGATCCTGGGAAGCGTCAGCAACATGCCGGTTTATCTGCATGCGTGTGACATCATTTACACAAAACCCGGCGGACTTACCTCCACGGAGGCCGCAGTGACGGAGATTCCCATTGTCCACTCAAAGCCGATACCCGGATGTGAGACAAAGAACCGGAGCTTTTTTGTCAAAAAGGGAATGAGCGTGACCGCATACACGGAATATGGCCTGGTCAGAAAAGGAATGCAGTTGCTTCATAATTCCGGTAAGAAAAACGCAATGCAGAGAGCACAGTGCCAGGGAATCGAAAAACACAGTGCGGAAAAGATTTATCAGTTTGTAAGGGAAAAGAGCATTTATTAAATTTTTTTAAATGGATCCGTATACTCTTGTAGAACAATCGCCTTCTGTGTTAAAATTATTTCAACAAAAAGCATATTTCTTGCGAGTTCAGGGTGCATGCACCGTCTATTTTCTCATTTCATTTCAGAGGTCTATGCTTTTATCCAATCAACAAGAAAAAGCAGGGACACTGGAGTGAAGTTCCCTGCAAGGGGGAACTGAAAGTCATGGTGCTCAACATCAACGCCGGGCACAACGAAGAACTTATGGAGCAGTGCCGGATGTTGAAGGAATATGCGCAGTATGTAGCCAGAGTCCGTGGGTATGCCGGTTCCATGAAGCTGGAAGAGGCGGTACGTCGGGCGATAAGGGAATGTATCACAGAGGGAATCTTAACAGATTTTCTGCGGAAAAACCGCGCGGAGGTGGAAATGGTGAGTATTCTGGAATATGATAAGGAATATGAGGAGAAGAAGCTACGGCAGGCGGAATACAAAGCGGGAGAACAGGCAGGCTTGAAAAAAGGAGAGCAGATGGGCAGGAACCGTGGTCTGGCACAGGGGATTGTTGAGACCGGATGTGCATTTGGCATGCCTAAAGAGATGATACTGAACCGGTTGCAGGAGAGACTGCATATTTCGGAGCAGAGAGCACAGGAGTATTTTGCGATGTTTTCCGGTCAGCAGCCGGTGCAGTGATTATGCATGGAAAGGGGTGCGGTATCAGGTGTGCAGTTGATTTTGAGGAGAAGTTTTACTTGGAAGTACATGATATAGATTTCGGTTGGAATGTTTCATAAGCATTCCAGCCGAAATCGTAGGGCATGCTTCCCATAATAAAACATATCATTCAAAAAGCGGCTGCCACTGGATACAGGGCAATCTGTAGGGGCACAACAGTGCCCCTGGAAACTTAAGCCGTATATTTGGCAAGCGTTGCCGCAACAGCGCCTGTGCCTGCGGTAAGCTCGGTAAAGTAATCGCATACCAGCGTATCCATGCCGAGTGCGCACAGGTCAACACCCCAGATTTTTGCGTTGGACAGGATCGGTGCAAGCGTTTTCTTTGCATCGAACGCTTCGCCGAGTTTTACGTCTGCGACATAGGAGGACGCTTCTGCAAGCATCGGATCCGGGCTTGGGGTGAACGCGTTGCCGTTGTCGTCAACACCCATCAGGTAGCGCAGCCATCCGGCAAATACAAGCGGGATCAGCTTTAAGTCGGCAACGTTCAAAGAAGGAGCTGCCGCATAGGCTTTGATGGTCTCACCGAAACGGATGGCCAGCTTCTGGGAAGTATCGGTTGCAATACGCTGCGGTGTGTCCGGCATAAACGGATTCGGAATGCGGACATTTAATACGGTATCGATGAATTCTTTCGGATCGAGAATACCCGGGTTGATGACAACCGGAAGTCCCTCTTTATATCCGATCACTTCAACAAGCTTCTTTAAAGAAGGATTCTTCATCTCCTCGGAGATTAAGTTGTAGCCGAGCAGGCAGCCGTAAACAGCAAGCGCGGTGTGGAGCGGGTTTAAGCAGGTGCAGACCTTCATTTTCTCGACTTTGTCGACGGTCTCCCGTGTGGTAAAGATCAGACCGCCCTTTTCCAGAGCCGGACGGCCGTTCGGGAAGTTGTCTTCGATGACGAGATACTGGCATTCCTCTGCGTTGACAAAAGGCGCCACATAGGTGTTTTTGCTGGTGACAACCGGATCCAGTTCCTCGACGCCGTCTTTCTTTAAGATCTCCTCGATGGAAGCGTCCGGGCGCGGGGTGATCTTATCGATCATCGTCCACGGGAAGGATACCTTGCCGGAAGTCTTTACATAAGTCTCAAATGCCTCATCGGCAAGACCGTTCTTTACCCAGCCCTCTGCAAAAGCTGTGATGGCAGCCGCGAGTTTATCTCCGTTGTGGGAGCAGTTATCCATGCTTACCATGGCGATCGGCTTCTCACCTGCAAGGAAACGTGCATACAGAAGAGATGCGACCTTTCCGATATAGCTGGCCGGCTTTTGCGGACCTGCTGCCATATCTGCGGCAACTGCCGGCATGAAGTTTCCGTCAGAACCGTAGAGGTTGTAACCCTTTTCTGTGATGGTAAAAGTTGCCATCTGCAGGGAGTCTGCGGAGAAAATCTCCTTCAGGCGGGAGAACTGTGCATCATCCTCAGAATCGAGTGCCAGAGACTCCATCACACTGCCGACAACGGTTTTCTCAACGGTGCCGTTTGCTTTTAATGTGACGAGAATGCTGTAGTCGTCATGGGGATGATTCATTTTCTCGACAATTTCATAATCGTAGCCTTCGGCAACGACAAGACCGCGGTCAAGATCTCCCTTGTTTAAAAGATCCTGTACCACATTTGCCTGGAAGGCACGGAAAATGTTGCCGGCTCCGAAATGAATCCAGAACGGATTCTGCTTTGTTCTGGCGGCAACCGCCTCTCTGTCATACTGCGGAAGTGCGTAACCGGCAGCTTCCCATGCGTTCTTATTCTCTAATCCTTTGTTATTTAGCTTCATAGCGTGCAGCTCCTTTCTCGATTGCTTCCCAAAGTCCGTTCAGGTAGGTGGCGCCAAGTGCGCGGTCATAAAGACCATAACCCGGCATAGCGACTTCGCCCCAGATCATGCGTCCGTGGTCCGGACGGATCGGACCGTCAAACCCGATCTCGTAGAGGGCACGCATGATTTCATACATATCAAAAGTGCCGTCTGAGGAGAGATGTGCGGCTTCCTCAAAGTCTGTCGGGCTGTTGAATTTCAGATTGCGTACATGGGCAAAATGGATACGTCCCTTTAAGGAACGGATCATATCCGGCAGATCGTTCTCCAGGTTGGTTCCGTAGGAACCGGAGCAGAAAGTTACACCGTTGTGCGGATTGTCGACCATGCTCATCATGCGGAGAATGTTTTTCTTGTTGATGATGATGCGCGGAAGACCAAATACGCTCCAGGCAGGATCGTCCGGATGGATTGCCATGTTGATGTCATACTTGTCGCACACCGGCATGATGCGCTCCAGAAAATACTTCAGGTTGGCAAACAATTTTTCATCGTCAATGTCCTTGTACATGGCAAAAAGCTCTTTGATGTGCGCCATGCGCTCCGGCTCCCAGCCCGGCATGATGCTGCCGTTGGTATCCCCGGCGATGGACTCGAACATTTTCTCCGGATCGAGGGCATCCACAGCCTCCTGGGTGTAGGCGAGGACAGTAGAACCGTCCGGACGTTTTCTGGCGAGTTCCGTGCGGGTCCAGTCGAAAACAGGCATGAAGTTATAGCATACGAGATGGATATCTTCTTTTCCGAGATTTTCCAGTGTCTCAATGTAGTGATCAATGTAGAGATCACGGTCCGGTGCGCCGGTTTTGATGGCGTCGTGGACGTTGACGCTCTCGATACCGGAAATATGAAGTCCTGCGGCAGCAACTTCCGCCTTTAATGCGGCGATGCGCTCTCTGCTCCAGACCTCACCCGGTGCGGTATCGTAGAGGGTGGTGATGACTCCGGTCACGCCCGGAATCTGTCTGATCTGCTCTAAGGTGACGGTGTCAAATTTGGAACCGTACCATCTTAAAGTCATTTCCATAGTGTGTAACCTCCGTTCTTTTCTGCTCCGTTAAGGAAGTGTCATATTGGATGATTTCATTATATAAAATCCGCTCCAAAAGCAAATTGAAAGACTTGTTGCATACATTGCAAAAGTTGCTATCTTCCGCTATAATCAGGGAAGAGTTTGAAAAAATATAAGACGAAAAAGAAAAGCAACGGATCAATGGCGGCATGAAAGGAGTGCCCGAAGAGGAAATAGCGCATGCAGAAAAATTTACAGACCAGATTCAGCACCAGACAGTACATGCTGTCCCGCGATTTTGAACTATATTATTATAATGAACATTACACGTCAAAAGTGGATACGCACACACACGATTATTATGAGTTCTATTTTTTTATGGAGGGGGACGTCTCGATTGAGATTGAGGGGCAGAGATACCCGCTCCGCTATGGGGATATGGTGGTAATTCCTCCGCACCGCAGGCACCGTGCCGTTGTGCACAACCATGCGCAGGCATACCGCCGGTTCGTGTTCTGGGTCAGCCGGGAATATGCCAGCCGGCTGATGGAACTTTCTCCGGCATACGGCTACCTGATGCAGCGCGCGGAAGTGTCCGGGAAAAATGTGTTTCACAGTGATGTAATTACATTTAACGCCACGCAGTTTAAAATCTTTCAGCTGATTGAGGAGATGCAGATGGAGCGTTTTGGGAGGGAGGCGCGGATACCGCTGCTGGTCAACGATCTGATCCTGCACTTGAACCGGATGGTGTACGAGGAAGAAAATCCCGCCAAGGTAAAGGAGCAGGATCTCTATCAGAATCTGATCTATTATATAGAGGAGCATCTGGAGGAGGAACTGTCGTTGGAAAAACTGGCAGGAGCCTTTTTCGTGAGTCGCTATTATGTGGCGCACGTCTTTAAGGAGCAGGCGGGAATCTCGGTTCACCAGTATATTTTAAAGAAAAGGATGCAGGCGTCCCGGGAGGCGATTTTAGGCGGTGAGAACATCAGCCAGGTGTATGAGCGGTTCGGGTTCCGGGACTATTCCAGCTTTTACCGCGCGTTCCGCCGGGAATATGGCATGTCGCCGAAGGAGTACCGCGAGGAGCGCCTGCGGTAGCCGCTGACCGGAAAATAGGGCATGCCCCGGGCGGTTTTCACGGAGCCTGCCGGGGAGAAGTGATCTTTACGGGGATTTATAACAGACAATCACATTCCGGAGCGAAGCAGCGGGGCGGAGTCTGATCACAAAATACGGACTTTCTAACCCAGCCGCTTTCGACAACTGCGATGATCCGCGTCTTTCCAGGCTTGGAGCACTCCGCGAATGTGTCCGCAAGCCGCAGACAATTTTAGGACTTACGTGCAGCACTTTGCACACCGATGAGCAAAACATAACCGCGCGAGACCGATGTTTGAGCTGCTTTCTGCCTTGTTTTTAATAGCAGAAAGCAACGAGTTTCGGCTCGCGCGGTTTTATCATGTCTGTGAAGAGGTGTGCTTAGTGCTGCTAGGAAGTCCGCTCATTGTCTGCGGGTTTGTCGGACACATTCGCGGATTGTTCAAGCGTGGCAAAGACACGGAATGAATTGCCGAAAGCGGCAGGGAAGAAACTCTTGCATTTTGTTTCAAAGACTCCGTCCCGCTGCTTCGCTCCGGAATGATATTTCCTATTATAAAGCCTACTTCTCCCGGGCACCGGCTCCGCGGAAATCCCCCGGGGTCACGCCATATTTTTTCCGGAATTCCCGGTAGAAGTAGGACAGGTTGTGGAAGCCGGCGGACAGGGAGACGTCCAGCGGGGTAAGCCCGTCCTGCCCGAGCAGCTCGGCAGCCTTCTCCAGACGCAGGTTCTTGATGTAATTTAAGCAGGAGGTACCCATGAAGCGCTTGAAAAAACGCATGAAATGATACTCACTGAAATAGCACAGGGAAGCCAGAGCGGAGATGGAAAGCTCCTCCGCATAATGGGCATCAATATACTCCAGAACTGTTTTTAATTTGGCGGTATATTCCATGTGGAGCCGTGTGTCCTCATCCGCTGCGCTGCAGCAGGGGAGAAGCAGGGCAATCAGGCGCAGAAAATCAGCCTTCAGCAGCAGTTCATAGCCCGGTGCGGCGGCGTCGTGCAGGGCATCCATATCGTCGAACAGATCGTCTAAGGCAGTGTGCAGCGGATGAAGGGCATCAAAGAAAAAAGGTGGGATCAGCTTTGCCGTCGCAAGCGGCGTCAGATACTGCACGGAGCAGATATCTGCGGTGCTTGCGCCGAGGAAATGCATGTGAAAAACATAAGTCTCGGTGCAAAGCGTCTCTCTGGGTGTCACGGTGATTGCGTGCAGCAGCGTCGGAGGGATGAAGATGAGATCGCCCGCGGCAACGTCATAGTGCTGCAGCTGGATCTGATAGGTGCAGCTCCCGGAGAGAATGCGCGTAAATTCCGCTTCCTCGTGCCAGTGTGCGCTGACGGACGGGTGCAGATCGTCGAGTGTGGTGATATATTTTTGCAGTGGAAAAAGCTGTTCACCGTGCCGGGCGTGTTCCTTTTGCTCCGGCGCCGGAAGGGATGTCCTATTCATGTGCGTTCCCCTGATATTAAATAGCAGTATTGTGCAATAAAAAAGAAAATATAGTGCAAGATATTACGGATTTCTCTTATTATAATAACAGTATCATACAAAAAGGAAAAGAAAAACCGTATTGGGAAAAAGGAGAATGTGCAATGAAGAAAAAATGGTGGCACGATAAAGTGGCATATCAGATTTATCCGAAGAGCTTTCTGGATACGAACGGGGACGGAATCGGGGATCTGCGGGGAATTATCTCGAAGCTGGACTATTTGAAAGAGCTTGGCATTGACATCATCTGGCTCTCTCCGATTTATAAATCTCCCTTTGTGGATCAGGGGTATGACATTTCCGACTACTACGCGATCGCGCAGGAATTCGGAACGATGGAGGAGTTTGACGAGCTGCTTGCCGAGGCAAAAAAGAGAGGCATGTACATTGTGATGGATCTGGTGGTGAACCACTGTTCCGACCAGCATGAATGGTTCAAAAAGGCGCTGGCAGATCCGGATGGCGAATATGCAGATTACTTCTACTTTGTGAAGGAAAAAGACGGCAGGGAGCCGAGCAATTACCGCTCGTATTTTGGCGGAAATGCGTGGGAGCCGGTGCCGGGAACGGACAAATATTACCTGCACATGTTCGCAAAAGAGCAGCCGGATTTAAACTGGGAAAATCCCGTTGTCCGTCAGAAGATCTACGATATGGTGAACTGGTGGCTGGCGAAGGGACTTGCCGGATTCCGCATCGATGCAATCATCAACATCAAAAAAGACACGGCATTCCCGTCATTCCCGCCGGATGGAGACGACGGACTTGCCTCCTGTGTGAAGATGGTTGAGGAAGTGCAGGGAGTCGGCGCGCTTTTAGAGGACTTAAAACATGCAACCTTTGAAAAATGGGATGCATTTACCGTGGCGGAAGTTTTTAACATGAAGGAGGACGAACTGCCGGAGTTCATCGGGGATGACGGGCATTTTTCCACCATGTTTGATTTTTCCGCACATGAGCTGACCTACGGAGAACACGGCTGGGATGACAGCAAACCAATCGAATTCAAAAAATGGCGCGATACGCTGTTTGCATCCCAGTTAAAATTGCAGAAGGCGGGATTTGCGGCGAACATTATCGAGAATCACGACGAGCCGCGCGGGGCGAGTCGCTATCTGCCGGAGCATGCAAGAAATGAAGCCGGGAAAAAGATGCTGGGAACCACATCCATTCTGCTCCGCGGCATCCCGTTTATCTATCAGGGACAGGAGATCGGCATGACAAATTGCATCCGGAACGACATTTCGGAGTATGACGACATCAGCACGAAGGATCAGTATCAGGTTGCCATTGACGCGGGCTGCAGCAGGGAGGAGGCACTGCGCTGCTGCTACGAGAACAGCAGGGACAATGCCAGAACGCCGATGCAGTGGACGGATGATGAGAATGCCGGATTTACGGACGGAACGCCGTGGCTGGCAATGAATCCGAATTACCGGCAGATCAATGTCAGGGAGCAGGAGGCGCGGACGGATTCGGTGCTTGCCTATTACCGGAGACTGGTGCATCTGCGCAAGGCGGACGCCTACCGGGAAACATTCACCTACGGTATCTTCGAGCCGGCTTACCAGGAAATGGCGGATGTATTTGCGTATTACCGTGTGTCCGGTGAGAGTGGGCAGCGCATACTGGTCGCAGCAAACTTTGGAACGGATGCGGTTTCCCTGCCGCTTGCCTATCCGTGCAGGCAGGTACTGCTGTCGAATCTGAGAGCAGAGAGCGCGGTGGAGACGGCATGTGAAAAAGCGAACGCGCTGACACTCGGAAGCTGTGAGGTTGCGGTAATCGAGCTGGGATAGGAATCCGGCGTTAGTAACCGGATCGGGATGGAAGTCAGCCGGCGGAAGAAGTGAGCCGGAATAAGCGTCAGCCGGCGGAAGAAATGAGCCGGAAAATGCGTGTGGAGCGGTGCAGGAAATTTTTGCATCGCTCCATTTTTTATGTTATGATAAGTGCAGAAAAACGGCGGAAACAGGCAGTTTTCCGTAAAATGAAATGTCGCAGCGGGCAGACAGAAGCCCACACGCAGGATGGGAGATTGAGATGAAAGAGAGCATAGATTGTCCGAAGCTCGTTGAGCAGTCGAAAAAGGTACAGAAGGGGCAGCACTGGCTGGTGGAATTGCTGGTGTTTGTGACGGTGTACATCATTGCGGCATTTGGAGAGATGCTGATTCTGCTGCCGGGAGAGCTTGTGCTGCTGAATACGAACACGGCATATCAGGATGCGGCTGCCTCCGGGGATATGGAACAGCTGTCGGAGGTGTCGGTGCAGATTGCGGGTTCGGATGCCTACGCGGTGTTAAAGCTTTTTTCCGGAATTGCCATGCTTCTGGTGGTCGTCTTATTCTGCAGGAAGTTCCAGAAGCGCAGCTTTGAGATGATCGGTTTTGTGAAGGAGCACGCGCTGCGGGAATATGCCATTGGACTGGGACTTGGGGTGGTATTTGCGGTAGTCACGGGGGGTATCGCGGTGGCGGCGGGAAAAGCGAAGCTGTTTACCGGAACGGCGCCGGGGATGCTGGTGCTGTTTCTCCTGGGATATCTGATCCAGGGGATGGCGGAGGAGCTTTTGTACCGCAGTTACCTGATGGTAACGATCGCGCGGCGCTATTCGATGACGGTGGCGGTGCTTATCAGTGCGGTGATCGGTGCGCTTCCGTACGCGGCGGGAGCCGTGGAGGCGCCGCTTGCATTTTTAAACGGTATGCTGTTCGGTATTTTCGCGGCGCTTTATCTGATCCGGCGCGGAAATATATGGGGAATCGGAGCGTTTCACGCGGCGTGGAGTTTTGTGCGTGACATTGTTTTTGGGACACCGGATCAGGTGGCGACGGCGGTAGTGCTGCTTGTCGGAATGATACTTGTTGGAGGAAAAAGACCATGGGGGAAAGCGGAATCCTGCTGCTGATTTTCCTGCTGCTTCTCGGAGCGATACTGGCGGTCAGCATCGTTTTGATCCGGAAGGCGGAGCGTGAGAGGGATGAGGCGTTGCAGCATGTCGCGGATGCAAGGACGGATTTTCTCTCCCGCATCAGCAATGACATCAAGACGCCGATGAACGTGATCATGGGAATGACGGCGGTCGGACTTGAAGAGTCGGATCACCCGGAGAAGATGGTGGAATGTCTTGGAAAAATTGATACGGCGAGCCGGTTTCTGATGGGGCTTTTGAATGATCTCGTGGATGTTTCCATGATTGAACTGGGGAGATTCCGGCTGCATCCGAAGCCGTATGCGCTCGAGGATTTTATGGAGGCGATCCGGGATATGACAGAGCCGGAGTGTGCCAAAAAGGGGATCACATTTCACATGTCCGGCGGCGAGAACAGTCTGAATGTCATGGTGGATCCGATCCGGCTGGAGCAGCTCTTTTTTAATCTGCTGGGGAACGCGGTCAAGTTCACTCCGGAAGGGGGAGAGATCTCTTTTCGGGTATGCAATTATGCGGTTCACAGCGGTACTTTTTCTGCGGATTATGTTGTCGCGGACACCGGAATCGGCATGAGCAGGGAGTTTCAGGAACTGCTGTTTGAGCCGTTTACGCGGGAAAGACGGGATGAGGCGGAACGGCGGCACGGCAGCGGACTGGGGCTGGCAATTACACAGAATATTGTGCAGCAGCTTGGCGGAAGTATTGCAGTCACGAGTGCGATCGGCGAGGGCACGAAGGTGAAGGTGCATCTGGATCTTCCGCTCGTGGATATTCAGCCGCAGAAGGAAGTGGCGAGAGGCGGGGGTTCCAGACAGGCGTTTGCCGCGCTCGGGGGGAAGCGGGTGCTTCTCGCGGAGGATCATCCGCTCAATGTTGAGATTACGCGGAAGCTTTTGGAGCGCCGGGGCGTGGAAGTCGTCTGTGCGGAAGATGGACGGCAGGCGCTGGAGCTTTTTATGGAGAGGGAAGAGCATTATTTCGATGCGGTCCTGATGGATATTGTGATGCCGAAGATGGACGGTTTTGAGGCGGCAAGGCAGATCCGACGGGTGTCGCACAAGGATGCGTAGATGATTC
>ENA-ORUW01002254-ORUW01002254.1-human-gut-metagenome-genome-assembly--contig:-NODE-2254-length-11271-cov-2.760877_pt1 | contig 11271 bp, 9 predicted proteins | sample MGYA00242088_ERZ509227 | MGnify/ENA primary metagenome ERZ509227 (study PRJEB26280, sample SAMEA2338816) | human gut metagenome | biome: human gut; feature: human-associated habitat; material: faeces... | reverse complement strand
CGCCGTAATATCGGGGGACAGGTTTTTGGTGGACTGCGTCGGTACGCAGGCCGCCTCCGCCACCTTGCGCAGGGTTTCCTCCCTGATCTCGGTAATGCCGAGCTGCGCGAGCGTCATCGGCAGCTCGACCCGCGCCAGGAACCCCAGCACCTCCTCAAGCGTCTGCGCATCCGTCTTTTGCAGCACAAGCTGGGTCAGCACGCCAAACGCGACCTTTTCGCCGTGGTACATGCCATGCGCCTGCGGCTCCTGCGCGAAGCCGTCGTTGATCGCGTGGGCCGCCGCAAGGCCGCCGCTCTCAAAGCCGACGCCGCTGAGCAGGATATTCGCCTCGACCACCTTTTCAAGCGCGGGCGTGTATTCGCCGCGCTTGACGCCATCGAGCGCTTCCGAGCCGTAGCGCAGCAGCAGGTCGTAGCACAGGCGGCTCATCATAGCGACGGTTTCGGTCTCCTGACCGCGCGCCATGGTCTTGACGCCGTTTTTGCGGCACGCCTCCGCCTCGAACCAGGTCGAAAGCGCGTCGCCCATGCCGGCCGACAGCAGGCGGGCCGGTGCCTTGGACAAGATCTCGGTGTCCACCAGCACGAGGTCCGGATTGCGGCGCATCATGACCGCCTTGACCACCACGCCCTGCTCATTATAGAGTACCGCCACGCCCGAGCACGGCGCGTCGTTCGAGGCCACGGTCGGGATGATGATGCAGGGCAGGCCGCCCAGGTTCTCGGCAACGGTCTTCGCCGTGTCGATCACCTTGCCGCCGCCCATGCCGATCACGGCATCGCAGCCCGCGGCCTTGCAGGCATCCATATGGGCGAAGACCTCAGCCTTGGTCGCCTCGCCGTGGAATTCGGCAAAGACAACTGTTTTTTCCTGCTCCGTCAGGCTTTGCTCGATCTCCTCGCCAAACCGGCGGCGGCCGCCGGGCGAACAGAGCACATAAAACGTGCTGCCAAGCTTTTTCACACTCTGACCGAGCTTTTTGCGCTCCCCAAAGCCCTGTACATACCGGCCGGGCGCTTTCATTGCGATAGACATTGTGGTTCATCCTCCTTGTTGTTCCCCGGGCGTCCCCTGTCCGTCCGGTGCAGTTTGTATTGCCGAAACGAGCCGCTGTATCCGCTTCTGCGGCTATTATATCATATGCATCCGTATTTTTGAAGAAAAAACCGTTCCCGCGCGCAATTTTCTTCCATATGGATGTTTCCTTCTCTCTCCTCTTACTTTTCGTTCCCACGCTGTGTAAAGTCCAGGGGCCGTTAGGGCGGCGAAGACCGTCCGCAACACTGAACCGCGCCTATGGAAAGGCGCTCCCTTATTCAGCCGCCCATTGTAACCGCCGCCCAGATGAAAGCGCTGGAACACGCGGCGGATAGCGTCAGCCTGTCCTACCAGCAGCGGTTGTGCAGGGCGCGTTCTGGGCCAACCTGACCATCACATTCCACGCACTCAAGCAGGGCCAGAGCGCCCCTGCCGCCGCCGCGCTGCGCCCAAACCGCGCTGAGTAGCCGGACGTTCCTCCTCATTCTCGCGGCCCCCCCTTGCAGCCAATGCCCGAAAAGCATCGGAAAACGGAACTTATCTCATCTAAACCCGTCGCATGCCGCCTTTCCGCCTGCGGGATTTCTTTTCCTGAACCGTTTTGGTTGCATTAATTTTTGTCGTTTCATGTCGCCCGTTGTCGAATATTACATATTTTGTCATATCATGGAATCATCTTACAGTCAAGGTGGTTTTATCATATGGAAAAATCCGAGCGAATCATTCGAACAATTATCGGCGCGGAAAAGGCAAACACCCATGCGCTCGCGCTTTCCGTGGAGGTCATGGCCGACCTGCTCTTCCGGCAGAAAATCCCCATGGATGATATTTATGTCGGCAGCGACGTCTATCCGGTCGTAGCCAAGCGGTCGGGTAAATCGCTGACCGCCGCCACGCGCCAGATCGAACGCACCGCCAACCTATGTCTGGACGCGCTGCACAGCCCGCTGGCCAAGCAGTATATTGGCCGCACGATTTCCGCCCGGCCAACGCCGCGCATGCTGATTATTTATCTGGCGTTTTACGTCCATTTCGACAAGCCTTTTTTCGAGGTCATCCAGGAGCATCCCTCGCTCCTCTTCTGAGTCTGCCGATTCCCGCGGCTTATCTCACATGACAAACAGGCCGGAGGCATAAGCCTCCGGCCTGTTTGCCGTTTATATCCGATTGTGTCCGGCACGCCGCGTTTCCCGCAGGCCGATGAATAAATAGGTGCGCGCTCCCTGTTCGGTATAGCGGAGCATCTGTCCATTGTTACATCCAGCATGCAGTCCCATGCCGCTCGATCGCGGTAATCATCCGGTACATGGCGGCATGAAAATCCGGATCGGTCTGCGTCCTTTCATCAGGGATGGTCCAGCACTGCCTTTCCGAAAAGCAAGCTTTGATTTAAGATGTTGCACGCTGCAACTTTCCGCGTGGCACAGCTCCTGCTGCATGCTCTCTAAAAAATAATGTATCCCGTCTTTGCGCAGTCTCCGCGGACGGAGCCAGGAAAAGCTGGCGCTGCAGGCGGAAAGCACTCCTGCTTTTTAAGGATGGAGCGGGAAGCTATTATTTCTACACGATTCGAGACAAAATGAAACCCGCACTTTTTCATTAAGAAAAAGTGCGGGTTTTTGGCGGAGATGGAGAGAGTTGAAGACGAGCGTAGAATTATTTTCACCCAATTATGCCTATATTTTCCCTTTCCAATGAGGACTGGCAACATATTATTCCACCTTCATCATGCGGTAGCCAACTCCAATATGGGTCTGGATATACTGCGGTGCATCAGGATCTTTCTCCAGCTTTTTTCTCAGCGTTGCCATAAATACCCGAAGCGAAGCCACATCATTTTCCCAGCTTCTTCCCCAAATTTGCTGCGTGATAAAGGTATGTGTCAGCACCTTTCCTACATTTTTGCAGAGAAGGCACAGCAGCTTATATTCACTTGGGGTCAAGTGCAGTTCCTGTCCGTCCAAAAATGCACATCCCGCAGCAAAATCGACTTTCAGCTTACCATTTACAAATACAGACTCTGTATTGACCGCCCCGATTTGCAGAGCGGATAACCGGCGCTGCGTCACACGCAGCCGCGCCAGCAGCTCCTCTACGGAAAACGGCTTGGTCAGATAGTCATCCGCGCCGGCATCCAATGCTTTAATCTTATCTGAGTCCTCGCTGCGGGCGCTGATGACAATAATCGGCATATTGGACCAGGAGCGGACGCGATGTATCACCTCTACGCCGTCTATATCCGGCAGCCCTAAATCAAGCAGCATAATATCAGGATTGTGTGAGCTTGCTTCCAGAATGGCTGTTTCTCCGTTGAGCGCTGTTATGGAGCGATATCCGTGCGCTTTCAAGGTTGTTGTGATCAGGTTTCGGATCGGCATATCATCCTCCACGACCAATATTAACGGTTTATTCATGCAATTCGACCTCCCCAGCCGGTATTGAAAAAGTAAAAACCGAACCCTGCGGCAAATGATCCGACACAGTGATTTCTCCGCCGTGGGCGTTAACAATGGACTTGCATAACGCCAGCCCCAGCCCCATGCTGCGGCGGCTGTCGGCGATACGGTTCGACGCGCTGTAAAACATATCAAATATCCGCGGCTTTGCAGAATCAGGTATCCCCGGACCGTTATCCGCAACAGAAACATCAACATATTTCCCCTGACGCTTCCAGCCGATATTGATTTCCGAACCCGGCGGCGAATATTTTATCGCATTATTCACAATGTTGATTATCACCTGAATAATGAGCCTTGCGTCTATTTCCACCAGTGTAAATTCGTCGCTGCTTTGTATATGCAAATGATATTCTGTGCTTTTCCGGTCGATATGGCGCAGTGCCTCTGCAACCACCTCATCTATCAGCTCCGTAGAAAGGCTGAGGTTCATCCGGCCTGATTCAAGCCTGCTGACAGACAACAGATTCTCTACCAGATTGATCAGCCACATTGCATCGTCATAAATATCAGCATACATCCGGTTTTTTGTCTGTTCATCAAACAGCTTTCCATTGGAAAGGAGGTTGCTCGCATTACCCGAAATCGCCGTAAGCGGGGTGCGGAGATCATGCGAAATGGATCGCAGCAGATTTGCCCTGAGCTGCTCGTTCTTCGCCATAACGGCAGCCGCCTCTTTTTCTTCCAAATTGTTCTGGTTTTCAAGCGCCAGCGCGCATTCCCCCAGAATGGACAGCAATATGCTGGTTTCTACGGAATCCATTGTTTTTCCCATAGCCGCAATGCCGATCACGCCATATACCTGCTTCCCTGTACGGATGGACAAGTAGGTGCAGCGGGCCCCGGGCAAATTGTCCGTGCCTGCGCCGGCGCGTCTGTTGTTCGCCAGCACCCACTGCGCTACCTGCTTTTCCTCTGCCGATCGATAGATCTCGCCAGTCTGCGTGTCATCCATCAGAAAAAGCGTCGGGGTGTTCAGCGCGCCGTTTTCTATATTATACACAACGGCATCGCGCTGAAATATTTTTTGCAGCTGGGTTGCGGTTATGGAAAGGATTTCTTCCTGTGTCTGTGCTTTTTGCAGGCACTGGTTCGTTTCAAAAAGGAGCTTTGTTCGCCACGCGACCTGCGCCGAATGCTTTGCATGCGCTTTCAAGCGCGCAGCCATGGAACCGGTGATGAGGGATACGAGAAACATGACCAGAAACGTGACCGGATAATCGCTTCCATGCGCCTGCAGCGTAAAACGCGGCTCTGTAAAGAAAAAATTAAACGCCAGCACGGCGATGACTGACCCTGTCAGACTGCAAACCGAGCTTTTGGTAAATACGGAGATCAGCATGACCCCCAACAGATATATTGCTATGACATTCGCTTCCGTTGAACCGAAATGGTAAAATACCCAACCGGCCAGCGTGACCAATATCAGAATCAATGCGCTTTTCATCAGATCCAGTAGGGATACCGGTGATACATACATGGCTTCCATGTATTTTGCAGCGGTTTGATTCGCCGGATGGTTATCCGGTATGATATGGATATCCAGTGCCGGAGCCAGATAAATCAGCCGTTCAATCAGGGAGGGCCTTCGGAAAAACAGACGGCCCTGCTGTGTGCTGCGGCCTATTACAATTTTAGCCGCGCCAGACAGCCTTGCAAATTCTGCGATCTGATAGGCAACATCATCACCATACACGGTTTCAACGGTCGCGCCTAACTGCTGCGCCAGCCTGATGTTTTCCTGAAGCTGTTCACGGTCAGCCTCTGTCCCCCATTGAAAGCTCTTTGTCTCTACAAAGAGCGCGATCAATCCGCATTGGAACGCATTTGCCATTTGCGCAGCGGCACGGATAATCCGTTCGCTCGATGGAGAAACGGAAATACAGACAAGGATCTGGTCATGCGTATGGGGCGGCGTCTGCTGCATACAGGCTGCCGCCCTATCTGCGCAACGGCGCAGCCCGACTGCCCGCAATGCGTTCAGTTGAGAGAGCGGGAACGCCTTTCGGTTTTGCCGCAGCAGCCGCTCGCACAGGAGCTCGGGTTCGATATCGACAAACTCTACACGGGCGGCCTGATCAAAAATACGATCTGGGATACGGTCTGGAATAGTTCCCCCAAATATATCGGAAACCGTGTCCTGAAGGCTTTCGATATGATGGATATCCAATGTTGTATATACATCTATTCCGGCTTTGAGCAGTTCCTCGATATCCTGATAGCGCTTCCTGTGGCGGGCGCCATCAATATTGTTATGCGAAAGATCATCAATCAAAATCAGATCCGGCATACGTTTCAAACACATTTCCAGATTGACTTCCCTGTCTGTCCGGCCATTTTTCTTTAGCTCTTTACAGGGCAGCATTTCAAAGCGATCCGCAAGCGCTCGGGTATCTTTCCACGCATCGCCGGAAAGCAGCCCGATTACTACATCCTGTCCCGCCTGCCGGACGCGTTCGGCCGTTTCCAGCATCCGCCAGCTCTTCCCCGTGCCGGAAAAATAGCTGGCAAAGATCGTCAGCTTTCCATACTGTTTCTCCACATCAGACAGCCCCTCTGTCTTGAATGCCATTGCACTCCCCCCTTGATTCAGGAGTATTATATCACTGCCTATGCCTTGTGTATACAAAACTGATGTACAAATTCCTGTGCAAGCGGGTTGGGGGCATCCATTCTCCACATAACCTTTTGCTGCTGGGATTCCTTTTCAGCCGACGCCAGTAGCGCCCCATCCTCATCCATCACCAGCGGCTGGGACGAAATAACGGAAAGACGGTGCAGAAGCAAGCGACCGCCTGCTGCCTCTGGGGTGACGACAGCCGCACCTAAGCGGCGGCTGTTCAGCATTTGCAGGATTTCACCTCCCTGTCTGATCGACAGGGTGTAATGCTTATCGGAATGCAATGCTTTCATGTCGTTCAGGATTTCCATGATCCGCTTTACCACGCATGGATTCGACGTCGCAATATAGAAGCAGTCCGTTTCCTTATGCTCCCGCATTTCCTGCATCGTCTTCGCCAATTTCACCATGAGGTAGAGCCCCAGCAGCATGAGAGCTAAAAAGCCGGCTGCCAAAGCAATATCTTTCATTGGTTTCCCTTCTTTTCTGTAGCAGAAACAGTATCATATATGGAAACACCTTTGGACGTCATGATAGCTTCCCAAAACCAAAATCGTACTGTTTTCCTTCAGGGTGGTTTCCGGTGTGACCGCAGTCTCCTCAAATCTGCCGTCTTTCTTGACGGCCATAATATTCACATGGTACCGTTTCCTTACATCCAATTGCCCGACTGTTTTTCCTGCCCATCCTGCCGGCACCTCAACTTCAAAGATGGCGTGGCCATCACCCAACGCGATATAGTCTGCAATGTGATCCGAGCTGTATCGGACAGCGGTCCATATCGCCATCTGCTTTTCCGGATACACCACTTCATCCGCGCCGTTCCGCAGCAGAAATTTTCTCTGGACATCTCTGGACGCCCTCGCTACGACCCTTTTTGCACCAAGCTCCTTCAATAGCGAGGTGGTCTCCAGCGAACTCTGAAAATTGTCGCCGATTGCCACAATGCAGATATCAAAATTCCTCACCCCAATCGACGAAAGGAATTCCTCGCTGGTGCTGTCGCCGATCTGGGCATTCGTTACAAATGGCAATGCAGCGTTTACCCTCTCCTCGTCCTGATCCACCGCCATGACCTGATGATTCATTTCATTCAGTTGTAAGGCGATATGGCGTCCAAAGCGCCCCAGACCAATCAGCAAAACCGCTTTCATAGGCAATGCCTCCTTTGTTTCTTTGATAATTCAGCCGACTGTAATCCGTTCCAGAGGAAGCCTTGCGCTGGAACGCATATTCTGGGGCTTGAACAGCGTAGCAAATATCAGGGTGAGCCCTCCTACTCGCCCAAAGAACATCAATGCAATCAAAATCAGATGGGACACGTCGTGCAGCTGAGGCGTGAGTCCCAGCGAAAGCCCTACGGTCCCGATTGCCGAAGCCGTTTCAAACAGGCAGCCTAAAACCTCAACGCCTTCCAATCGGCTGATCACCAGGCCACCGGCTAAAAACAGTATCAGGTACATCCCCAAAATAGTTGCCGCCTGCGATACCGTTTCGCCTGCGATCCGTCGATGAAAAACCTGTGCATCCTCTTTATGCCGGAAGGTCGAAATCATGTTTGCAAACAGGACGCCCACTGTCGTGGTTTTCATTCCGCCTGCGGTAGACCCCGGCGATCCGCCAATCAGCATCAGGATTATAATGATAAGCTGCCCGCTTTGGCTCATAACGGTTAAATCCGCAGTATTGAATCCGGCAGTTCTCGGCGTGACCGCCTGGAAGAAGGATAGCAATATACGCTCCTGTATTGGCGCTTCCGAAAATTCAAAAAAGAAAAAGTAGAGCGCCGGCAGCACAATGAGCCCGCCTGTAACGGTAAGGATAACCTTGCTCTGCATCCGGTATTTGGAGAAACGCCAGCGGTTCGTGCGGATATCGTTCCAGGTAAGGAAGCCAATTCCTCCTACCACGATAAGGCATGCGATCGTAACAGAAACCAGAGGATTATCCGCATAATCCGTCAGGGATGAAAACGGCTGCTTTATCCCCATCAGGTCGAACCCTGCATTGCAGAAAGCAGATATGGAATGAAATACTGCGTACCACGCGCCCCTTGCGAAACCGAATTCCCCGGAAAAAACCGAAAACAGCAGCATTGCGCCCAGCATTTCAATCAGCAGGGAGGTCCTCAATATAAAGCCGGTCAGCCTCACGATACCACCCACATTGGGCGCAGCAATAGCCTCCTGCACTATACTCCGCTGCATCAGATCAATTTTCCGTCCGGAAGGAATCATAAATGCGCAGGCCACGGTTACGACCCCCAAGCCGCCGATTTGAATTAATATGATGATAATCAGCTGGCCGAAAAATGACCAATATGCAGCTGTGTCATGTATGACCAGCCCAGTTACGCATACCGCAGATGTTGCAGTAAAGAGCGCATCCATAAATGACGTGCTGACGCCTGCTCTGGTTGCGGCCGGCAGCATAAGCAGCAGGCTGCCCAGCAGGATAACCAGCAGGAAGCCTGCAATGATAATCCTGAAAGGGGATTTATTGTTTTTGTGCCATACCCACCGCATCGCACGCACCTCTTAATATCCACTTATATTATCTTAACACATTATCCATGCGCAGATATTAAAACGGTATTAGCAATATAACCGCAATATTAAGAATGCATTAAGGCGCTTTGGCACACTGTTTGCGGCGCTCTGCCTCAGATCAGCCCCCAAAGCCATGCGATCGGCAGCACAATAAGCGTTGAGCAAATGCACACGGCAGCCAGCGTCACCAGAGGCATCCCAATAAAAACCATCAGGAACCCTAAAAATCTATGATGAAATATGTACCGCTCCATTGCGGCGTCAAATTGCTCTCCCCAATGGATCAGACGTTCTTTCAATGCGGGCATCTCCACTCCTCCTCACAGCTTTATCATAGAGGAAAATATCTAAATCTGGGGCAAAGATTATAAAACCGGTATTAAAACAAAATAAAAAGCGAAGGGCGGCCTGTACCATGCAGGCTACCCTTCGACCTTAAATCTTTGTATTGCATTCCGGCAGCAGCTCCGGTTACTCGGAAACCTCGCCGATCAACCCCATTTCACGGGCAATATCCAAATTAACACCCAGTACATTTACCGTTACTTCACCGAACACACCGAACATCTTGTCGGTTGTATTGTCTGCCACAATCTGGCGCAGGATGTCCTCGCTCAGACCGGAAGCCTCGGCGATTGCGGGAATCTGGATTTCGGCGGAAGCAGGGGAGATGTGCGGGTCAAGGCCGGAGCCCGAAGCCGTCATCAGGTCGGCTGGGATCTCCTCGCGCGTGACATTCGGGTTTGCCGCGAGGAAGGCCTCAATATCAGCCTCCACACGCTCGACGAGCGCGGGGTTGGAGGCGGCGTAGTTGTTGGAGCCCGAGGACAGGCCAGCGAATTCACTGCCATCATTATAGAACTGGTTGCCTTCCGCATCCTCATAGTAGGTATTGTAATGGTACGCGGACGGACGCCCCTTCATAAAATAGGGCTCGGTGAACTCTTGCCCTACATATTCGGCGCCAACCGTCTTGCCATCCACTTCGATCAAGCTGCCCGTCGCCTGATGAGGAAAGATGACCGCAGACAGGCCGGAAAGCACGACCGGAAACAGGAAGCCGCAGAGCAGCAGCAGCACCAGTGTAACCAGCACCGCCTGCCGGATATTATGCAGCAGACCGGATTTCGTGTTATTCATGATAAAATCAAAGCCTCCTTAGAAACCAATGAGGGTCAGCAGCGGGTGGATCAGGATATCAATGATCTTGATGCCCACGAACGGGGCGATGATACCGCCGACGCCGAAGATCAGCATATTGCGTGCCAGCAGCTTGCCTGAGGACATCGGGCGGTATTTAACGCCCTTCATCGCCAGCGGAATGAGGCAGGGGATAATGATCGCGTTGAAGATCAGTGCGGAAAGAATCGCGCTGTATGGCGAAGCCAAATTCATGATGTTCAGCACGCCCAGCTGCGGGATCGCCTGCATAAACATGGCAGGGATGATGGCGAAGTACTTGGCAATATCGTTTGCAATGGAGAAAGTGGTCAGCGAGCCGCGGGTGATGAGCAGCTGCTTGCCGATCTCGACAACTTCGAGGATCTTGGTCGGATCAGAGTCCAGATCGACCATGTTGGCCGCTTCTTTTGCAGCGGTCGTACCGGAGTTCATCGCAAGGCCTACGTTCGCCTGCGCAAGCGCCGGGGCGTCATTCGTGCCGTCGCCGGTCATAGCAACGATCTTGCCTTCAGACTGTTCCTTTTTGATGAGCTTGATCTTGTCCTCCGGCTTGCATTCTGCCACAAAGCCGTCAACACCGGCTTCCTTGGCAATGGTCGCCGCAGTCAGCGGGTTGTCGCCCGTACACATGATGGTCTTGATACCGATGGCGCGCAGGCGCTCGAAGCGCTCGACCATGCCGGCCTTGACCGTATCCTTCAGGTAGATGACGCCGAGGATTCGGTCGTTCTCGCAAACGACCAGCGGCGTGCCGCCGATGAGATCGGTGACACGATCAAAAACCTTTGCCATAACGGTGAGACCTCCTTCAAAAATTCAGGCGTTCAGTGCCTGGTTCAAATCTTCCAGAATGTCGTCGATGTGCTCGATGCCGATGGACAGGCGCACCGTACCCTGTGTGATGCCGGCGGCGGCGAGTTCTTCGTCGTTCAGCTGAGCATGGGTGGTTGATGCCGGGTGGATGACCAGCGACTTGGCATCTGCGACGTTTGCCAGCAGCGAGAACACTTCCAAGTGATCGATAAACTGTTTGGCCGCTTCCCTGCCGCCCTTGAGCTCGGCGGTGAAGATCGAGCCGCCGCCCTGCGGGAAATACTGCTGATAGAGGGCGTGAGTCGGGCTGTCCGGGAGCGAGGGGTGGTTGACGCGAGCAATTGCCGGGTGATTGTTCAGGAATTCGACGACGCGCAGCGCGTTCTGCACATGGCGCTCCACGCGCAGCGACAGGGTTTCCAGACCCTGCAAGAGCAGGAATGCATCAAAGGGCGACAGGACAGCGCCGGTGTCGCGCAGCAGAACGGCACGGATGCGGGTGCAGAAGGCTGCCGCGCCACACGCGTCGGCAAACGACAGGCCATGATAGCTCGGGTCGGGATCGGCCAGCAGCGGGAACTTGCCCGAAGCGCGCCAGTCGAACTTGCCG
>ENA-ORUW01002249-ORUW01002249.1-human-gut-metagenome-genome-assembly--contig:-NODE-2249-length-11278-cov-13.626749_pt1 | contig 11278 bp, 8 predicted proteins | sample MGYA00242088_ERZ509227 | MGnify/ENA primary metagenome ERZ509227 (study PRJEB26280, sample SAMEA2338816) | human gut metagenome | biome: human gut; feature: human-associated habitat; material: faeces... | reverse complement strand
CCGTTCCATCTATACAGCGTAACTCTATAGCCTTGATTCCTTCACTGTCCAAATAACGCTGCGCATCATCCGTTAAACGTCCTTGTGCGCCAACTGGCAATGTACTGTCTACATCAATTGTGTTTTCTGTATTTGTAAAGTAACATGCTGTATAGTCCTCTTCCTCCCACGGCGAATATATTTCTGGCTGCGTATTCCCCCCTTCTGCCTCAACCTCATCTGGATATGTGGCCATGGTTGTTTGATTTCTTTCTGTTTCTGCTGTTATATCTTCCTCTGTTAATTCAGCGGCAGTTTCAGGCTGCACAATCGGCTCCTTACTCTCTTCGGGATTTTTAAAAAGCCTCATGCTTAAAGACAATATTATTGCGGCCAGGACCGCCATGATAAGCACTTTATAAATGTTTCCGTATTTCATCTGCATCCCCCTTAATTGCTAAAGCTCCAATATTGTTTTGACTCTCTCTGTATCAAAGCCGGTGCAAACGATGTATAAAAAAATCGTTTTGTGGCATTATCATTTGGGTCATTAACTAAAATTCTTCCATCCTCTGTAATCCCTCGCAATACAATAAAATGTCCCGCCCGGGTAAAAGTCCCCGGCCGCATACTTGCTATAACAGGACTCTGCCTGGTAGAATCGGCAAACGCAAATGCAGAAAAACGGGAAGCTTACAGCGAGGTATTCCTGCAGATTATTAACCTGCGTAATGATATCATCAGCCGCATCAGCCACACAGAACCGGGCAGCGTGAAACTGTTCTACAAAAAACTGAGAGCTGACTTCAATGCTGAAGTAGACAACGTATTCAAGAAACTGGAAGAACTGTCGAAATAACAGCACATGAAACAAGCTATCTGCCGGTTTATCTACCACAAACTGCTGGGCTGGAAAGCAGAAGTAAATGTACCCGATTTTAAGAAGTGCATCATCTGTGCAGCTCCGCATACCACTAACTGGGACTTGTTCATCGGAAAATTGTTTATCACGGCCATAGGGCGTGAATCGGGTTTTCTGATGAAAAAGGAATGGTTCTTCTTCCCATTGGGAATCATATTCCGGAAAATGGGAGGTATCCCCGTACATCGTGACAAGCGTACTTCTATGGTAGACCAACTGGTGCAACGCATTGAAAAAAGTGACACATTCCATCTGGCCATTACACCGGAAGGAACACGTTCGGCCAATCCCGACTGGAAAAAGGGATTCTATTACATTGCCCTGGGAGCAAAAATTCCAATTGTACTGATTGGAATAGATTATGAAAAGAAGTGCATTACAGCAGGAAAATACCTCTTGCCCACGGGTGACATTGAAAAAGACATGAAGGAAATCAAGTTATATTTCAAAGATTTCAAAGGGAAACACCCTGAGAAATTTACCATAGGAAATATTGACTGAAATGAATCAAAAAACGTCCTTGCGTTTCGTTACGAACGCAAGGACGTTTTCTTTTAAACGCAAGTACATTTTACTTCAAACGCAAAGGCGTTTGAAAAGAAACGCCTTGACATTCTGAAAAAGTGAATGTCAAGGCGCTTTTATAGAATTTCAAATCACTGATTTACAGCAGCGAAGAAATATACTCCTTCATTTCAGGAACAGCACGACGTGCTTCCTGATACAGCTTATACTGTGCCAGCGTACGCACATAGTTGTGTTCAGCGTATTTTATCTGATAATATGTATCCCCGTTAATATAGTCAGCCAGGAAGCGCACGGCCTGCATGTATGGGAATAACATCACAGCGTATGGCAACATCTCTATTTCCAGCGGAGTAAGGAAGCTCTTAGCCGATTCAATGTATCCTTTGGCAAAGGCACGGAAAATATCCATGTTGAAATGAATCTTGTTCAAATCAGGTTCATCTTCAGGAGCCGTATTTCCGGCAGAACGAAGGAAATCACCAAAATCAGAGAATACGAAACTTGGCATGGTTGTATCCAAATCGATTACACACAGCACCTTTCCGTCTTTATCAAACAACATGTTAGATACCTTCGTATCACAATGGCAGATACGTTTCGGCAGTTTCCCTTCCCGATACAAACGTTCAGCCGCACACATTTCTTCCGCATCTTTTTCAATTTCATCTACAAGCGACTGCACTTTCTCCATGCGTCCTGCCGCATTCTGTGCCACAGCTTCACGCAACTGCTGCATGCGGAATTCCATGTTATGAAAATCAGGGATGGTTTCACCCAGTTTCTCGGGAAGGTCGGCCAGCATAGCTTCAAACTCACCAAACTTCACACCCACCAGATAAGAAGATTCAGGAGTTACTGCTTCCAGTGTCTGCGACTCAGGAATGAACACGCACACACGCCAGTAACGTTCTCCATCAAAATAATATGTCTTTCCTTCGGCAGTCGGTACAAAACGAAGTACCTTGCGATCTATATCCGTTTCATGAGCCTTTTCCAGTTTCTCACGAATATGACGGATCACACACTCAATATTATGCTGAAGAAGTGCTACATCCTTAAATACCTGATGATTGACACACTGCAATATATAGTCGCAAGCCTGCGGATCTGCAGTCTGAACTTTATAAGTCTGATTAATCAAACCGGCTGTCAAAGGAATTATTTCTTTCACCTCTCCAACCTCCGGGAATTGTGCAATAATTTCATTAAGTGATTTCATGGTTACCAAATAAATTAGGTTTACTATATTATTTAATTAGAATCTATACTTATTCGAAATACCTTTTAAAATATTCTGATTTTTCTTCACTGCAAATATAGGGAAGTTTTTACGGATTACCTTCATCTAATTGTAATATTTTCTGCAAAATCTTTGCAGTATAATAAAAAGTTTATAGATTTGCGCCCGTTAATAAAAACTAGACTCTATGAAAGCCACCATGAAAACACTCTCAGCAATTCTGATTTGCTGTTTTATTTCTACCATACAAATGTATGGAGAAAATATTCAACGCCCTGAAAGTGAAAACTACGTAAAGGGAGTAGAAGCCCTCAATGAAGGAAATCCTGAGGCTGCCTATACCTATTTAAATGCAGAAATCAATGAACATCCAGACAACGGATATGCACATTGCTACATGGCACTAATCTGCAATTTCTGCAATGATACCAAGCTGGCATTGCAGGCATTGAACTCCAGTCTGGAACTTATTCCGGAAGCCGATACAGAATACCGTTCGTTTGCACACTATTCCAGAGGAGTGCTGCTTACTAACCTGAAAATGTGGGAACGTGCCGAAGCAGACCTGAATGAAGCGATTCGTCTGAATCCGGAAGATGTAGAAAACTACAAATCGCGCGCGCAACTCTACTTTGAAACAGAACGTTATGAAGAGTCTCTTAATGATCTGACACGCGCACTCAAGCTCGACAGCAAAGCTGATGTAAACGATTTGGTGCTGCAACTTATGGCGGTAGCTCCTACTTCAGAATTCATGGAACGTATCACTGCTACTTACCAGCAACTGGACCAAGTGACTATCCATTGACAAATTCATAAACTTACATTATACTTGAAAGCCATCTCACTCTTTGGGATGGCTTTTTCATTTGCAGGGATAAGAATGATTTTCTATTTTTGCAAAAACAATCAATTTACTAACATTTTATCAATAAAAACAGAATGAATCAAACAAAAGGGCATCCAAAAGGACTTTATTTACTCTTCGTAACTGAGATGTGGGAACGGTTCAGTTACTACGGCATGCGCGCACTGTTCATGCTTTATATGGTACAGGCGTTGCTTTTCGACAAGGAAATGGCTTCACAAGTGTATGGCAGTTACACGGGACTGGTGTATCTTACTCCACTCATCGGCGGATACATTGCCGACCGCTACTGGGGTAACCGACGGTCCATCGTAGTTGGCGCACTGACCATGGCACTCGGTCAGTTCCTGCTGTTCCTCAGTGCCTGCTATTTTCAGGAGATAGCATTGGCTAAATACCTGATGTTCTGCGGGCTGGGATTACTGATTTTAGGAAATGGCTTTTTCAAGCCCAACATCTCGACCATGGTAGGACGGCTCTATACACCCGATGACAACCGGAAAGACTCTGCCTTCACCATCTTCTATATGGGTGTAAACGTGGGTTCTACCCTCGCCCCGCTGGTATGTGGACTCGTAGGGAACACCGGACATCCGGAGGACTTCAAATGGGGATTCTTGGCTGCCTGCATCGGCATGATATTAGGAGCAACTGTTTTTCAGATTTTCAAGAACAAATACATCTGCGACCCTGACGGCAATCCAGTAGGTGTTGCCCCACAAAGAAGCGCATCAACCGCACAGCAATCAGAAACTTCTTCACAGAAATCCACTTCGCGCACCCTTCTGATGATCGGAAGCACCCTTCTGCTTACCTTGCTTTTCTCCATCAATTGGAATGCAGACAGCGCGCACCTGTTTGCCGACGCCGACTGGATTGGTTCACTGATTTACGCCACTACCATCGTCATGCCGGTGATTATCATTACCGACCACTCACTGAGCCGACACGAGAAACTGCGTATCGGTGTGATTTACATCATTGCATTTTTCGTTATCTTCTTCTGGGCAGCCTACGAACAGGCCGGTGCTTCACTCACCTTCTTTGCCGACGAACAGACCGACCGCCACATCGGAGGATGGGAAATGCCAGCTGCCTACTTCCAGTCATTCAACCCTATTATGATTGTGACACTGGCCCCTATCTTTGCAGCAGTATGGTCATTCTTGGGTAAAAGAGGCATTGAACCAAGTTCTCCCCGCAAGCAAGCCATCGGACTGGGACTGTTAGCGTTAGGTTATCTGTTTATTGCCTTCGGAGTGAAAGACATTGAGCCGGGTGTGAAAGTCAGCATGGTATGGCTCACCGGTCTTTACCTGATTCACACCATGGGTGAACTCTGTCTGGCACCTATCGGACTTTCGCTGGTCTACAAACTGTCGCCTGCCCGTTTTTCTTCATTGCTGATGGGCGTATGGTACCTGAGTACCTCGGCTGCCAACAAGTTTGCCGGTCTGCTGAGCGGTTACTATCCGGAACATGGGGTAAGCAAAAGTTTCATGGGCTATCCCATTGAAAATTTGTTCGACTTCTTTATGCTTTTCGTGTTCATGAGCGGAGCAGCTGCCGTTATCCTTTTCCTGCTCTCAGGAAAATTAAAGAAAATGATGGAAGTATAAAGAACTTCCTTCACATACCCATAAAAAACGCGGGCCTCTCTGTCGAAAGGTCCGCGTTTCTTTTATAATAAGTTCTTACTTTGAAAAAACTGATTATTTCATCAGTTCTGCAAGTTTTGCTTCCAAGTCCTCACCACGCAAGTCACGAGCTACGATTGTACCGTCTTTTGAAACCAACAAAGTAGCCGGGATGGCACGTACACCATACAAAGCTGCACCTTCACACTGCCAGCCTTTCAGGTCGGACATCTGCGGCCAAGTGATGTTCAAATCTTTGATTGCCTTTTTCCAGCTTTCCACATCGTTATCCAAAGATACACCTACAATGCCGAAACCTTTTGCCTTATACTTCGCATAAGCAGCTACTACATTCGGCATTTCCATACGGCAAGGTCCACACCAGCTGGCCCAGAAATCAATCAGTGTATAGTTGTTGGCAGCGATGAAGTCAGACAATTTCACCGGTTTGCCTTCCGGCGTATTCAGCGTAAAATCGATAAATTTCTTTCCTACTGCTGTCTTAGCCACTGTCTCTACATGTTCCTTCAAAGCCTTTACATCTTCATTATTAGCAAAAGCAGCCGGAACTTTTTCCAGCAAAGGCTGTACTTTTTCTACTTCGAAAGAAGAGCCGAACATGGTCAGCAAGTGTACACCTGCGGCACTAGCAATATTCTCAGACACGAGCTGATAAATACGGTCCATACCTTCTGTCTCCTTCTTGTCAAGAACTTCCATCAGTGAATCACGCTGTACTTCAGTCAACAAAGTATCACCCTTGATCTTCTGGTACATGTCGTTCATCTCCTTACCAATCTTCTGGTATTCATCCATGAACTTCTGATAAGTATCGTTGTTCGGTGTTCCTGAAATACGGCTTTCCATCGGGCTCAGATTTACCTGAATATTTCCTTTTTCTACAAACACCATGGCAGCCATACGGGCATCTCCCTTCATGTAAGTTACAAAACGAGATACAGCCACAGAATCGGGAGTTCCCTTAAATTCAAAAGTTCCGTTTTTTACGACTACAGAATCAAGTGCTTCAAAACCTTCTTCTGTCTGTTTCTGCAAGAATACGGTATCGCCATCGGCCACACCTTCGGCTGTACCCTTAATGATATAGCCAGCTTTTTCCTGACAAGCAGCCAAAGACATCAGTCCGGCTGCTGCAAATAATACAATTTTTTTCATCTTATACGTTTATTCCGATTTTTGTTGAAAATAACGGGGCAAAGATAATCGTTTCAAGGGAAACAGCCCTATTTTTTATAAAAGAAAAAGTACACAGCAAAGCAGATAAGCTCCGCGACACACTTCATCCGACAGTCCGGCATAATCTGTCAGTCCACTAAACTCCAGCGAAGAAAAGAAAAGCGTGATGAAAAGAAGTACGACAAAGTACGTAGCCCGGTTCTTGTAAAGATAAGCCATTCCTTCTACTACATCCGAATCGTCCAGATAGGAATCGGAAGCAAAACCATACACGATAGAAGGCAGAGCTACCCCTAACGAACACACTCCCCAGAATCCATCGGCCAACGGAGAATCTGACAATGTACCGATGGCACTGCGCACCGTATTCCAAGGACCAAAAGCCAGCAAGACACACAATCCGACGTACACTAAAAAAGTGACAGCTGCCAATCCGATTCCCCGTTTCTCCTTTCGGGAGAATTTCCGGGTACCCGACACCATCCTGTGACAGGCATCACCCAATCCGGAATGGAGAAATAGGCCTCCCCCAAAGAAAAGACACACCACGGCTTGAAATACGGGAGAAAGAATATAATCATCTAAAAGCGTACGCAAGAGCCACCGTAGTCCTTCGTCACTCAAAAGACTGCGTACACCTTCCCACTCATAAATACTGCCGGTCCATGACAACAAGGCAGCCAGCAAAAACAGCAGCAGGAAGCAGGTGGCCGAGTGCAGGCTGAATTTATTCTTCATCAGGTTCCAGATTGTCGATATCAAGTATGCGCAGCTCAAACGCACGGGTTACCAGGCGACAGGCATTGACTCCAGTCCGTTCATCAGAGCGGAACAACCGGTTTACAAGTTCATTCTGCCTTTTCTCAATCGATTTTACACCGAAAGGCATACCTTTAAGGTTGGTTATCATTTCTTTGGTATAGCCCAGAGCCAGGTGACGAAGCAGACGTTCGTCGTACTCGTCAATGTCGTAATCGATAATTGCTTCCTGACGACGCTGTTCCACTTCCACCGTCTGCATGAAACGAGCCACAATCTTTTCCAGTATCGGCTCGTTGAACACCATCTTCTTTCCATCCATGACGGCCTGCACATCAGTTGCGGTCAACAGTTCGCCGGTCTTCAAGATGATGCCTACTGCTCCAGCCCGAAGCGCATCCACCCAGAGTTTCTCGTTCAGAATCTCTCCGGTGAAGATAAGCACCTTCAGCTCCGGACGTTCTCGGTGAAGACGGGCACAAATCTCCACGCCAATGGTGGTAGAACCTCCCAACCCTAAGTCAAGCAATACCATATCGGGCGTACATGTCTCCATCAGTTTCCAAAACTCTTCCTCGGTCATGGCCGTACCGATAACCTCCGCATTCGGTATTTCGTGACGGAAAATTTCTTCCGTTCCCTTTAATTCCAGTTTGACATCTTCTACTATGACAACCTTAAACTTCTCCATTTTGTCTTGATTTTATGTTCATTCTAATTCGTTATTTCTTTTGTCTGAGCGGCAAGGTGAACCACACACTGAACCCCTTTTCTCCTTCTCCCTCCCATGGACTGGCATTGATGCGACAGCCTCTTCGTCCGCCATACTCGTCATGGTCACGAATAACCTGCTTGCATACCAAGTATTCTGTACCTGTCAACCGCTGTCCGTCACTTGAAGGACACATACGCTCTCTGTCGGGATAAAACAAAGCGTTCAGTTCCTCCTGTGAATAAGTCCGTCGTATATCAATGAAATCCATACGTACAAAGCCGTCTTCTGCTTTTGCTTCCAAATGTAAGGTCCCGGAAGTCTCATAACGCACCGCCTCATCAATCAGATTTTCGAGCAGAAAAAGTAACAAAACCCGGTCGCCCGTTACCCATAGCGAAGGTACATCCATCTGCCATTCCAGCGTAAAGTTACGCTTGCGCATCACCTTACGCAAATATTTCTCCGCGCCCTCTGCCAGCTCGGCTACCCCCACTTCCGTACGACGGAAAGTAACCTCCTCCAGCTGCCGTGAAGCACACGAGCTGAGAAGCGTAAATATATCCTTGTAATACCCCACCAGTTCCGACATATTCTCCAACAACTCCGTCCGCTGCGCGGCCGTAACCTCACCGTTTAATTTATCGGCCACTTGCTTGATTCGGCTCGGATAATAGATTGTTTCATGCTTGATGGTAGAAAGGCAATTGTCGAGCACCATATTCTGCACATGCAATTGATTCTCCTCAAAGAGTGAACGACGGGCCTCATCCTGTGCCAGTTCAATGTCATGAAACTTCCGGTTCACCTGTACAATGGCATTATACAAAATAACCGCCAGATAGTTACATACCATTTCAACTAACAAACGGTCTTCTTCCCGACTATAGGCACGTGCCAGCTTTAAAGCCAATACTCCCACGCAATGTTTGTCGCCTCCTGTTTCTACCCACAAAGGCAAAAAGCTCCATTTCATGACACCGCTCCACTGCATCTGTCCCGAATCGTAACACCGCTGGAGACGTTCATGCAATTCTTCTTCATTCTCTTCCGCGGTAAAACATGCCGTTTTCAAGTGAGTGGTTTCCTCGTCATACACAGCCAATGCCAGATTCTCCAGCAACAGCATCTCATTCAACTCGTTAAACATGCTACGGACAATCCGGTCCAATACCTCGTCACCCAGTCCTTCCGTACAAGAAGCAGCTGAAAAGATGGTACGGTTTACCACAAACACCTGCTCCATGTTGTAACGATAATGCAAACGATGGCGAAGATAAAGCGCATAATAGGCTACCAGGCATCCGCAAACCAGCAACACGAACAAAGACAAGGCAATACGCTTGTTGCTGGCCGAACGCTGCATCTGTAAGCAATATTCCTCCAAAGAATTATCCTTGCTCAAACGTTTGTAAAGAGCCGCGTAAGCCGCATTGTTATAGCGGTATTTCCGAAAATCCTTTACAGCCAACGAAGCCACAGCCGCTTCATTACGCACATCCAGCAAAATAAAATAATCCGTATCGAACGACTGGGCCAGCCAAGTCAACTCAGCCCCCTCTCCTTCACTCTCCAGTCGAAGCAACGGACCGCTTTTTCCCGAATAACGAAGATAATGAGCGTTCATATAATACAATACACTGTCGGCTAACATCAATGCTGTGGAATATTCTCCGTTCACATTGCACTCATATACCCAGTTGGCATAATCATTGGCAATAGCCAGTAAACTGTCATACGGAGCCACCTTTTCATTGCTGACCGTATGCGAGACAGACTCCGGTTGGGAAGAACAAGCTACTCCTAACAGCAGACACAAACCTATCCACAAAAGTCCGACCATCCGCCGCGCTCCTTTGGGCAAACGGAAAGAGAAACGACTGCCTTTTCCTGGCGTACTTTGTATGTCGAACCGGCAAACCGCAAACAAGCTGTTCGTCTTCCGATACTTTTCAATAATTCCCTTGCAGTTCATCAGCCCGAAACCATGACCTTTCTGACGTTGTAGCTCTGCCGCATCCGTGGCAGTATCCATACCAATGGCCCCCGAATCGTACACTTTCTCTCCCAAGATACGCATACGGTCCTTTTCCGAAAGACCCGGTCCGTTATCTTCCACTGCAATCTCCACATAGTCGGGAGTTTCTTCTGCGGAAAGACTCACTTTTCCACCCTCCTGTGTATATTTACGGGCATTTTCCACCAATGTATTCATCATAAAGAGCGTCAATGCCTTATCGGCTTTTACACAAGCCGTCGTTTCTCCTACGGTCAGTGTCTGTTTTTTCAATTCAAAAGAACGACGTCCCTTGGCAATCATCGCAAACAACTCCTGCAACTCAAAGTTTTCAATGTTCAGACTTAGCGTACCCTGCCGCATCTTAATCCATAAAGCCAGGATGTCATTGTATTCATTTATTTTTGTCACCAGCTCATCGATATAGCCTAACTTTCCCTGCTGTATAGCTTCTGTATTTGCAACCGGAAGTGTACGGAGCTTTCGTACCTCGTTTACCATACGGTCAATATAGGGTACGATTCCCGTCACAATCGACAAACACGCCTTTTTCACTTCATTCTGACGTTTGTTCTCCATCAAGTGAAGTTCGTGGACGTACTGTTCTTTTTCCAGTCTCTGCTGTTCCTCACCTAACGAAACCAGGTTCATGCCATGTTCCAGTGTCCAGGCCAGGTAAGGCAATAACAATCGGATAAGTGTCTGCTCCTCCTTTCGTACAGGAACCGCAAACCACATCCACAGTTTTCCCACAATCACCTCCCTGTCGGGTAGCTGAAGGTCATACACTAACGGAGTACCCTCATGTAATTCCACATTTTCTTCCTCCCCCTCTTCCTCATCGCAGAATGTAATGCACACATCACGCACACCAAACAATTCTGCCAGTTCTGGTTTCATCACTTTTACTACCGCATCGGCCACCTCTTCCCTGCTGGTTGCCGAAACAGGTACCGCTCCCGTAATCTGCTGACAAAGCCCTAAAATGCGCTTGAGTTCCGTGAGATACATCGTATTCTTCACCCTCCAGGAACGGTTCAGCCAGATAAATAATACGACTAATACCAAGAAACCTACCACCACAAGCCACAGCAGCACATTCAACTGTCCGGTTTCCTTTTCCAACGCCAAGAAACGACTTTCCAACTCCTTATCCTGGCGGGTGTAGTCCAAAATATCCAGATACACATTGCGATTATAATCCGATTCTGCCTTGCATCCCATGGCAGAATACGTACGACTCAGCTGTTCCCGTAACCGGGCTATCCATTCGGGCACCGTATTGATACCCTCGTCATTAATCCATTTCAATTCGATGGAAGTGCCGTCTCCTGGTAGATATGCCTGCAAACGGTCGAGTGAATCCTTGCAATGGTAATATTTCTCGTGATGCAGATTGACATAATTCAAGGAGATCGG
>ENA-ORUW01002247-ORUW01002247.1-human-gut-metagenome-genome-assembly--contig:-NODE-2247-length-11303-cov-4.896693_pt1 | contig 11303 bp, 15 predicted proteins | sample MGYA00242088_ERZ509227 | MGnify/ENA primary metagenome ERZ509227 (study PRJEB26280, sample SAMEA2338816) | human gut metagenome | biome: human gut; feature: human-associated habitat; material: faeces... | reverse complement strand
GGACCGCCGCCTTTTTGCGCATGCGGCTCAAAAAGGGCCACAGGACCAGAGCGGGCAGACGCTTGAAAAAACGTTCGTCCGCAAGGTCGTCCGCCAGCTTGTAATACACCGTCAGCACCAGCGCGTCCGCAGCCAGGGCAAGGCCCGCGGTGCTTTGGCACATCGGCCGTTTTTCCACCGGGTTGGCCATGCAGCGCTCCGGGCACATACGCGCCTGCGTGCCCGCCATACCGTCCGCCAGCAGAGCCGGCAGGACAAGGTCGTAATTCAGCAGAAAACGGGACAAAAAGCCATATTCACGCTTCAGCTCCTTGCACAGGCCGCAGTAATAGGCGCGGTAGGCGTGCCACTCGCGCACCTTCAGCTCTGCTGTCAGGGGCAAAACATAGCCGAACATGTGCGCACGCCCTTTCCGCTGCAAGATACGAAACACATTCAGTATACAATATCTTGTGCCTTTTTACAATTCTCACAACGGATTTTCAGGCTTTTTGCTGTTAAAATTTGCATTTTTTTCATATTCCGGCCGTATTTTGTCCACAGCAGGCGGGGCGACGGCGGCGGTTACGGCTTTTTTTCCAGATGGTCCACGGTATCGAAGCGGTAGCCTGCATTTTTGAACCAGCGGATAACGTCCGGCAGCGCGGCGGCCGTGTTCTTCGTGGCGTTGGTGTCACGCACATAGAAAGTACAACGGAAAATTATAAAAAAATCGGGTCGCCTGATACAGCGCCGTTGTTCACGGGGATTTCCCGTATAATTGAGCGCCAGAACTCTTGACGCTCGCCGCGCGAAAGATCGTTGTAGATGGCGCGCACACCGCGTTCCAAAAGGCTTTTCAGCTTTTCCATACTGCGCGGCGGCTGCTTTTCCGGCACTTGGATTTTAGCCTCCAATTCGGTGGCTCTCTTTTTGTACTCCTGCAAGTCTATAAAGCCGTTGATGAATAGTTCTTTTACACGTTCCTGCCGTTCGCGGATCGCGGCTGTATTGTCAACCACAACGGGCTGTGCATCGGCCACACTTGCGGAAACGATGTAGTCGGACAATCCGTTTTCGAGATAATCCAGCAGCCAAGCCTCGACCTTTCTTTCGTCAACAAGATGGCGGTTGTCACAAACATGATCCCCGAAAGCGCGGTGGCATCGGTATGCTGTCCACGTGACGGACTTTTTGCGAACGGTATTGGCTGCCAGACGACGGCCGCAGCATGAACAAACAAGAAGCCCGGAAAAGATATGAATGCGTGCGTTATCGGCGCTGCGCACGCGCACATTATGCTCAAGAGCCGCCATGATTCGCGCATGCTCGTCCTGCGATATATACGTGGGACAATAATTGTAGTTTTCGCGCCGCACGCCGCAATATGTAGTACTGCGGGCCATTCGGATTGCTTGCCCGTATTCAAAGTGCAGATTGTGGCGCTCGTTCATATCAAGCATGGCACGGCGAACACTTCCGCAGGACAGCAGGCGCTCAAAGAAATAGGAAACTGCAGGCTGCATGTCGGGATCAATTGACAGGCGCTTGTTTTCGATGCGGTAGCCGGGCGGTGCACAGCCTCCAATCCATATACCGTTTGCAATCTGGTTGTCGTGGATATCACGGATGCGGTCGCCGTCCGTGTCGCACTCCTGCTCCGCAATTGCGAGACGCAGATTTATCATCAAGCGCCCGTTTGTTGTTTTGGTGTCGTAATCTTCCTTTACGGCGCTCCAGTTTACACCGTGGGGGATTAGATGCTCGTTCATCATTTTGTGATAGTCGTATATGTTGCGGAACCAGCGATCCAGCCGCATGACAATGATTTCATCAATCAGCCCGGCATCCACATCTTTCATCATCTGGCCGAATGCTTCGCGCCGATCCAGCCGCTTGCGCGCGGTGATTCCGGCATCCACATAAATGTTAAACAGTTCTATGCCGTGCGCTTTGGCATATGTGCGGATTTCGGCCTCCTGCGCATCGAGGGACAGCCCGCGTGTGGCCTGCTCGGCGGTAGAAACGCGGATATAGCCCACGCCGCGAATTACATTCATGCTGCGCGCCTCCTTCCGCATACCGCTGCCGCCGCCCGCGTATGAATGCAACAGAAAGGGGGCGCGGCAATGGATGCAGTAAAGATATATGCAGAGCTGGCGCGTATCATTTCAGGGCGGGGAATGCCTGTAAAAATCACTGTGGAAAAGGTAAAAAAAGACATAAAGAAAACACCTCGCTGTCCAAAATAGGTGCAAGAGACTATGCAGCGCGGCGTTTTCGTGGTACAATATCCTTGTGGGCGGTATTGTGCCACGGCTTTGCCGTGTTGCCTGTATTGCTTCGGCCGCGTTCCCTGCGCCAACAGGGGGCGCGGCTTTTTGTTTTTATTATGAAACGGCTTTCGGCTGCCGCCGTGGAGCACTTGGCTGCTTTCTGCGGGGCAGCCCCTCAAACGGGAATTTGCAAAGCACTTTCGCTTCTTCCTCCGTGAGCGCGTCAATCATATTGTCGCGCTTGTTGTCGCCAGGTTCCTGCAAAATCGCGGAGGCTTTTTCTGCATCAAGATATTGCTTTTTCATAGAGCGATTCCTTTCGACGTATTGGGTGCACTGTCTGGCTGGGAAACATGATATGTTACTTTGCGTTCAGAACAGAAAAAACATCGTATAGTTTAATGATTCGAATTCCGATCCCATCGTCCTTTAAACTTTCTGCATGCTTAATCTTAGTGGATTTTCCAGATCGCTTGTCACCAACCTTCGCTTCATCCAGCATGCCGACGGCAAGATAATCAGTTTTTTTGCTTACTGCGGTGACTACTTTTCCGCCTGCTTGAACAATTCTTTCCGTGATTTTTTTGCGATCACATTCAGCAATATCTCCAGTAATAACAAATTTTTTTCCGCTTATCAGCCCGTCGAATTTGTCATATTCGATATCGGGTTCAATGTAGCAATGATTATCAGCATCAGTGGAGGAATCGAACGTTGGCATAGAGGGGGCAGATGGGCTTTGTCCATACGAAGCGTTAATAAATGGATTACCAAGATGGTGCATCTGCGTATCGGGCGGTGGAAGGGGGAAAATGGCGGTATTGCTATCAGCTTGCAGCAAGGAAAATAATTGTGCGCAAGCGATTGCATCATCAAGTGCGTTGTGATGCGCCACAAGAGGGATATCGAACGACTGGCACAATCGGTCAAGTTTGTAGGATTCTAAATCGGGAAAATTATAAGATAAAAGAATGCGAGTGCAATAAAACGTCATTTTCGGAATAGGTAGGTTCCGCGCTTGGCATGCCTTTATGACAACGCTCCTATCAAATTGCGCTCCATGCGCTACCAATGGATAATGACGGAGTAATGGGAAAATTTGGGGATAAATTTCAGCGAAGGTAGGCGCTTCGGAAACGTCCTCCGAAGATATCCCGTGAATTTTAGAACAAATTTCATCAAATTGGCGTTCCGGGTTTATGTATGAATTGATGGTATCGGCTATTTTGCCGTTGCACACACAAGCAATACCAATTTGACAAGGGTCATGTTTTTTGTTCGCGGTTTCGAAATCAATAGCAACAAAATCAAACATTTTTGTTCGCTCCATAGAATATTTTACCAGCGTCAAGGCTTTTTTTATACATGCATCCGCTGGCGTAGTACGGATCGATATGCACACATGTTTTCTTATTACTACACTCTAAATATGAGCCGCAGCAACCAAATGCTTCGCTGGGGAAAAGGGGTTCTAACTGTTTTACAAGGATGTCGCTAAAATTGATGGGCAGTTTCTCGGGATCAAAAATTCCATCGATACCCAGACTGGGAAAATATATTTTTTTATCGATTAATTTGCAAAGTGTTGCGGATGAAGGATTGAGTTGATATGCAGAAGGGAATAAAACGATGGTTACGTTTGAACATGCCTTTTTATCCCACAACGCATCTGTATATTTATTGTGCAACGCTACTTCCCTGATGCTTTTTATTGGGCGTTTGTATCTATCAGGGATGCTGCTTAAAATTATATCGACAATATTTTTATTATCCATGATTAACCCCATTGATTGAGTATTCTTCTAAGACTAGTTTTTCTGCGCTATTCTTGAATTTCCGCAAAGCGGAAAATATTGTCCAGCGCGCGACCGTGCGCAACATGAGATAATAACACGGTGAATTTATTTGCAAATACTTACTTGGCAGGCCCGCAGGCGCGCGGGCCTCACACTGACAGAATTAGAAGCGCTTACCGGGATAGGGAAAACGACATTGAATAACATCGAGAACGGCACAGTGTCGCCTCGACTGGATCAGTTGGAGGCGATAGCCCGCGCAACGGGCACTAAAATAACAGATCTGTTTGACGCGCCGAACAAGTAATGCAACCAGAATTATAACACATAACAGTGCAGCGCGGTGGACATGCACAGTATATTTCCCGAAATCGGGAAATATGGCGCAAAACCACCAAAAAGCGGGAAATATCTGGTAAAATGCATTCAAGGAGGTGAGCGCCTTGGATGCGCAGTATTATCGTAAAGTGCTTAACGAGCTTTTGAAACTTGCAAACCTCGCACAGCTAAAACGAATATACAGGTATGCGCAAACAATAATTTTACATGGCTCCAGTTGAGCGAAAACGGCGGCTTGCCCCTTGGGGAGGCTGCCGTTTTATTTTTTATCGTTTCCCTCGTCGGGGTTCATCCCGTCGAGGAATTTTTTTATCAGGCCGTGGAGCTGCTGCCAATCCTCGGCGCTGAATTGAGCGAACCCGCGAAAAATTGCCCGCGCAAATTCGTTTTCTCCGGCCAGCACGGTGTCAATCAGCTTTGTAATCTGGTCGTCATTCTCGACAAACATTTCGCCTTGCCCGGTGGTGAGCCAAGCGTAGTCGATGCTAAATTCACGACAAATCGACTTAACTGTTTGCCCCGAGGCTCCATTCGAACTGCTTTCTATTCTGCTGACTGCGGATTTTGTAATTCCCAAGCGTCGACCGAATTCCTCTTGAGACAACCCGAGAGAACGACGAACTTCTTTTATGCGTTGATTCATTGTTTCACCATCCTTTCTTGAACCAATGATAGCATACGACGTTGAGAAATGCAACAGTTTTGAATGAAAAAGGGTTGACAAAGTTCTAAAACTCAATTATAATATGTTCAAAGGTTGAGTTGCTTAACGATACGCAAGGAAAATGGGAGGCCAAAAGATGAACGAACAGCAGAGAGACTACGCAAAAGCAAAACAGGCAAAGCGGCGCGTAGAAATGAAGATGGAGGCGCGGGAGAAATCCTTTTTAAAGGGCCGTGGGCTTATGGACAGCGAGGGAACCGAAGCCGACAGCCTTTATAAAATCGAAGATGAAGCCCTTTTCGATATGGCGTGCAAAGAATTCGATTTATTGCCGGGCATTCCTGAACTGAATAAAGAATACGCCCGCGCGGGCGAAGCACTGCGCGCAGCGGAGGAGGCACTGGTGGAATACGCTTTATCAATTGCACCGCCAGCCACTGCACGCACCTTGCGGGAAAGTGCAAAAAACAATTATACGATCCGGCAGAAGATTATAACTCTCACAATGAAATTGGATACCACCACAGTGAAAACAAGAAAATAAAAATAAGGCTGTCCCATCGGCCACACGGGGAGAAGGAGAGAAACCATGAAAGTAAAACAGTTTTTAAATAAATTTTTGTATGCATCAAGCTCTATCAAATTTGTATATCTTGCCGATCAGGTGGGGCATGAGCTTCTTTTACAAACAAATATTTTGGCAGACCCAATGAACCAAGAATACAGTTACCGGGAAGAACTCAACAGCACCGTGAGATCTTTTCAAATCAATAACGATAGACTTGTGATTTATTGCAATTAAAACAACACGACCCGCTGGTACACGCGGGCAGAAAGGATTCGAGCAAATGGACAAATGGACGCATACGACACTCTTTGACAGACCGTACCCGCCAGAGAAGCGGGCGGAGGGACTGGCGATTTCAGAAGCCATTGTAGGAGGCCATTGTGACGAGTGCGTGTTCCTTGCGAATTGCATAACGCAAAGAACATTTAAGTTCCCAGCCACCGCATGGTGCATGAAGCGCAAGTCGAAAATACTTAAAAAGTGGCACGGGGAGGAAACACGATGAAAAAGCAGTTGCAAGAACCCGCCTCGTCGGTAGTTTCACGGCTAGAGCCAAGCGAAAAAGATGATTTAATCAGCAGAAAGGCACTCATGCAGCGGTTGCACGATGCCGGAGGCTGCGGAGCGCCACCCGAAAGCTGGGCCGATGGGTATGACAAGGCAATCGATCTGGCCTATGGGATGGCAGAGAACGCCCCCGCCATCGACGCTGCTCCGGTGGTGCATGGGCGGTGGATTTTCAATCAAGAACAGTGGACGTGGGACTGCACAAACTGTAAAGGTTGGGTTGGAAGTGGAGTAAGAATAAGCAGGTACGAATACTGCCCCAACTGCGGAGCCAAGATGGACGGAGGGAATGATAATGGCAATGACCGCACAAACCTGTTTTACAGATGAAATCACAGTGGACGGATTTTGCGGCGGCGGGGGATGGAGCACGGGGTTTGAACTTGCCATAGGACGCCCGGTAGATATTGGAATCAATCACGACGCAGCCGCTATTGCGCTTCACAAGAAAAATCATCCATATACAAGGCACTATAACGAAAACATATGGGAAGTAGACCCGCGCACGGCATGCGCAGGCCGTCCGGTGGGATGGGCGCACTTTTCGCCGGATTGCAAACATTTTAGCCGCGCCAAGGGCGCAAAACCTGTAAGCAAAAAAATACGGGGCCTTGCATGGGTTGTACTGAAATGGGCCGGCACAGTGTATCCGCGTATTATCAGCATGGAAAATGTTGTGGAGTTTATGACATGGGGGCCTTTAGTGGCCGCGCGCGACAAAAAGACAGGACGGGTGTTGAAAAAAGACGGCACTGTGGCGGCACCGGGGGAGCGCGTAGCGTATCAGGAACAGCAGCTCGTGCCGGACAAGCGTCGTGCAGGCGAAACCTTTCGACGATTTGTAAAGGAATTGCGGGAGCTGGGATATACGGTAGAATGGCGGGAGCTAACAGCATGCGATTACGGAGCGCCGACCACGCGCCGCCGCTTTTTCCTGCTTGCACGCCGGGACGGAAAACCGATTGTGTGGCCGCAGCCGACACACGGCGACCCGCACAGCGCTGCCGTGCAAAGCGGAAAGCTGCGGCCATGGCGCACGGCATCGGAAATCATCGACTGGACGCAGCCGTGCCCGTCTATATTTGAGAGAAAAAAGCCGCTGGCAGAAAACACGCTTCGCCGGATTGCGCGTGGTATTCAGAAATTCGTCGTTGAAAACCCGGAGCCGTTTATTGTTCAGGTGAATCATGCAGGAGACCGCTTTCGGGGACAGGAGATCACAGAACCACTTCCCACACTTACGGCAAAACATGGGTTTGGCGTGGTAACTCCTTATATCATGTGTAATAACCAAAATAACGTAGGAAGTTCGCCGGAAGAACCAGTACATACAGTAACCACGGGAAATAGGCACTTTGTTGCCTGCCCTACGCTGATACAGTATCACAGCGAACAGAGCGAAAAAGAACACCGGGGGCAGAATATCGTGGAGCCGCTGCAAACGGTAGACGCGTCCAACCGCTACGGCTTGGCGGCGGCCACATTGGTACAGACGGGATACGGAGAGCGTAAGGGACAGGCCCCGCGCGCCCTCGATCTGGAAAAACCGCTGGGCACGGTAGTGTCCGGGCAGAAACATGCAGCGGTAACGGCGTTTTTGTCCAAATACTATGCGGGCGGATATACAGGAGCAGGCAGCGCGGCAGACGCCCCGGTGGACACCATAACGGCGATAGACCATAACAGCCTTTGCACAGCCAACATCGTGCAGCTAAACAACAACTGTACCGGGCAGCCGGTGACAGAGCCGCTACATACTGTCACGGCAGGCGCAGGCCACTTCGCGGAAGTGCGTGCGCTGCTTATTAAATATTATGGCAAGGGAACGGCGCACAGCCTTATGGAGCCGCTGGACACAATTACCAGCCGCGACCGTTTCGGACTGGTAACGATCAGCGGCACAGAGTATCAAATTGTAGACATTGGTTTACGCATGCTTTCGCCGCGTGAATTGTACAATGCGCAGGGCTTTCCCTCGGATTATGAAATAGAGTTTGATTGCTACGGGAAGGCATATCCCAAAAGTGCACAGGTTGCACGCTGCGGCAATGCTGTGCCTCCGCCGTTTGCCACGGCGCTTGCACGGGCGAATGTACCGGAATGGTGCACGGGAAAGAGTTTTCAAACTATGGCCGAATGGGCTGATTACGTAGCGGTGTGAAAAAAGATGTGAAATGTGTGGAGAAGGAGTGATTGCAGAATGTTTTGGATAAACAAGACAAGGGCTGAAAAAGCAGCAATGATTATTGCAGGATATTGCGATAAGCAACTAACTTGCGATAAGTGTAGGTTTGCAGATGAAAACGGTGATTGTACGTTGCGAGAAAAAATTCCAATGGATTGGGGAATTCCAAAGGAGGCCCCGGCATGCTCGAAATAGTCATAGTTTTCGTCAAGGCTGTGGGTATCGCTTTGAGGGAATACACATGAACGATAAAGACTGGGCCTTTATTAAAGGGTTTGCAATGGGCTTTTTTCCTGCGTTAATAGCAACATTGGCAATTCTTTTAAGATAACCCGAAACAGCGCAGCACTATAATAGAATCATATAAGCAGAATCAAACACGCCCCGGCGTTTGCAGAAATGCAGCGCCGGGGCATTTGTTTTAACTAAAGTTGAGAATAGAAACTCAAAGAGTTGAAAAAGTGTTGACAATGTGCTGATTCTCAACTATAATATAAATATAAAGTTAAGAAACTCAACGACTTAAGACACAATTTGTTCAAACAAAGCGGGACAGGCGGAAAAGGGGAGAAGCCCATGCGCTACACACGTGAGGACTTAAAGGCATTACAGGCAGCAACGCTTGACGAGAAAATCGACCACAGCCTTTCGATAATAGAAATTTTCTATCTGCGGGAGCATGGGAATTGCCATATCTCGTTTTCGGGCGGCAAGGACAGCACGGTTTTGAAATACCTCATTGAACACGAATACCCGGCGCGCGGGGGCAGGCTGTTGCAGAATATTCCGAGCGTGTTTTCAGATACCGGCCTCGAATACCCGGAAATTCGGAAATTTGCCATGCGGCAGGAAAATGTTGTTTCCGTTCGCCCGAAAATGAATTTTCTTGAAGTGCTGCGGCATTACGGTTATCCGCTGATCTCAAAGGCGGTGAGTAATGCGATTGTAAACGCGAAACGGACGCCGGGAGGCTCACGCTGGAAACGGATGCATGGGGAGTATCGGAGAAATGATGGGGGCCGCAGCCAATTCGATTACTCTAAATGGCTGCCATTGATGGATTTGCCGATAAAAATTTCGGATGAATGCTGCGGAGCAATGAAAAAGCGTCCGATGCAAACATACCAGCGGGCTACGGGGCGTTACCCGATCACAGGCACCACGGCAGCGGAAAGCGTTTTGAGAACTACTTGGTGGATTGGTAAGGGCTGCAATACTTTTTCGGATTCTCCGCGCGGCAAGGCGAAAAGCAACCCGCTTTCGGCATGGCTCGAACAGGATATCTTGCACTACATAAAGCGGGAGAACATCGAAATATGCAGCGTGTACGGCGACCTTGTTTACACCGATGCGGACGGAAATGAATATGAGGAAAATCCGTTTTCACCCGATGCGCCGATGCGCTGTACGGGATGCGAGAGGACAGGGTGCATGTTCTGCCCGTTTGGTGCGCACCTCGAAAAAGGAGAAACACGTTTCCAGCGGCTTCGCCGCACCCATCCGCGACAATATGAATTTATGATGGGCGGCGGGGAGTGGATACAGGAGGACGGAAAAAGGTTATGGATGCCAAATAAACGCGGCTTAGGGTATGCGAAAGTATTCGACATGGTAAATGGCATATATGGAGAGAATTTTTACAGATACGAATAATACGCCGTCTTTTGTGACGGCCCGTCCGGAGCTGATCCGCTCCGCCGATGATGGCCCACGGAGGGCCGAAACGGGAACGCAAAACGGGAAGGAGGCGAGGACATGCCCGAAAAGCGCGAAATCGTGGAGCAGACGGCGCAGGATTTTGAAAAGCTGCCCAACGATATGAAAATGTACGTTTTGGGGTATATGGCGCGCTGCATGGAGGAGCGCGGCACAGAGAAAAAGCCCGCCTAACAGGCGGGCAGAAAGGAGCCGTTATGAGCACAACACTGAATGCCCGTCGCGTATATGAAGCGCTGGCGAAGATTTTGGCGAAAAAAGAGAACGCCGTTATAACCGTGACGGTAAAGAAAAAGGAGGAGCCAGCAGCATGATTGAACACGCGAGAGACAGCGCGGCGCACTACATGGATATGAGCAGGCGGGATATTGCTGCGGCGCTGCTGGATTCGGCAGACTGCGCAAATTTTGAGGATGCAAGCCTGTACCGGGAGGCGGCGGCCCGCCTGACCTGTCCGCCGCCGAAGAAAGATCCAATAAAGGTTTTTGTAACCATCGAAGTTGACACAAGCAAAGTAGATGCCGCCATGGAAAAAGTAAAGGCGCTTCAAGCACTGGCACTTGAAACACTGGATTACATGGCCGCGCTTGATGCGGCGCTCACAAACTTCCGCGCGCCTGCAAAAAACTGCAAGCAGGGATGATGTGGGATCGTGACACCTACGCCTTAGAGCGTGCGGCATATTATGCGCGCCGGGCGCGCCGGGAAAGCTGGCAGGAGCGCCATGAGGCACGCCAGCGCAAGGCGTGGGAAAACGGAATTTTCGACCATACGCCAGACCATGCCGCACCGTTTGGGACACTGGCCCGGTACGGGTATCTGCTTTCGCTGACGGACGACCCAGTGGCGCGCGCGTTTGAGGAATACAAGCGCCGTGTGGGAGTGCCGCAGCATGCGGCGGTATCGGACAAGCAGCGATACGCATTTGAAAACGAGTATATAGCAATAGCGCGGGAAAAGGCCGCAGCCCGCAAGTTGATACGTTTCCCGGGCGGCCACGGAGGAAAAGAAAAGCCCCGGGCGCGGTAGCAACGCGCCCGGGGGTAACTGCGGGGAAAAATGAGGCTGTACAGTACATATATAGTATACCGCTTTTCCCCGTAAACGTCAAGAAAAAGCAGCGGCCAAGCAAGGCCGCATGCGGCCTTGTAATCGAATTGTGCCCTTCCCGGTTTCGTGGACAGTAAAAATGAAGAAAAAACAGAAAGAAACG
>ENA-ORUW01002241-ORUW01002241.1-human-gut-metagenome-genome-assembly--contig:-NODE-2241-length-11329-cov-6.163917_pt1 | contig 11329 bp, 9 predicted proteins | sample MGYA00242088_ERZ509227 | MGnify/ENA primary metagenome ERZ509227 (study PRJEB26280, sample SAMEA2338816) | human gut metagenome | biome: human gut; feature: human-associated habitat; material: faeces... | reverse complement strand
CGTTGCCAAAGGCGATGCCGCCGTAGGTGCTGGCCAGGAGGAAGTCCTTGAGCAGGGGGATGCGGGCCTCGGGGCCCTTGTCCCGGATTTCCATGTAGCCCTTGAGGATGATCTCAATGGCCTTGTACCCAAAGAGCTCGGTGATGGGGTTGGCTTTGGGAGAGAGGCTGGACTCGATGGAGTGGATGAGGGCGTCGATGGAGCTGGTGGCGAAGACGGACAGGGGGAGGGTCTTCAGCAGCTCAGGGACCAGCACGGCCTTGTCGCCGAACATACAGGGGGCACCCAGGCCCTTCTTGGTGTTCAGGGAGATGAGAGCCAGAATGGAGAGGTTGGTGACCTCGCTGCCGGTGCCGCAGGTGGTGGGCACCAGGATGAGCTCCTTCCCCTTTTCCAGGGGGATCTTGCCGTCATACAGGTCCAGGATGGGGGTAACGGTCTTGAGGCTAAGCACCTTGGCAATGTCCACCACGGTGCCGCCGCCGACGGCGACGATCCGGGTGACGTCCTTGGGCATGTCGTTGTAGATGGCGGTGACCATTTCGTCCGAAGGCTCACCGGCACCGTACTTCTCCTGGAAGATGGTGGGGCAGGAGAGGTTCAGAGGGCCAAAATAGGGATCGTAGATGTACTGGTTGGTGAGGATCAGATCCTTGGGGCCCAGCTCCAGGGCCTGGGCCAGCTCTGCGCAGGTGTCGCAAATCTGAATGGTGGGCTTTACTTCAAATTGGGTCATGGGATAGCACCTCAACTTTCTTGGGGGATGGTTGGGATTAGTAGTCTCTGGGATACCGGCGGCGGAACTCAGCCCGCAGTTCATCCCGGAAGTCGGGGTGGGCGATGGCGATGAGTTCCTCGGCCCGCTGCCGGAGGTTCTTGCCCCGGAGCTGGGCGATGCCGTACTCGGTGACCACGTAGTTCACGTCGTTGCGGGAGGTAGTGACGGCGGAGCCCTGGTCCAGGAAGGGGACGATCTTGGAGATCTTGCCGCCGCCGGTGGTGGAGGGCATGGCCATGATGGCCCGGCCGCCCTTGCTCATATTGGCCCCCCGGACGAAGTCGATCTGGCCGCCTACGCCGGAGATCTGCCGCAGGCCGGCGGAGGTGGACACCACCTGGCCCATGATGTCGATCTGGACGCAGGAGTTGATGGACACCAAATTGTCGTTCTGGGCGATGACGTAGGGGTCGTTGACGTACTGCACGGGGTACATGGCCACGGCGGGGTTGTTGTCCACGTAGTCATAGAGGCGGCGGGTGCCCATGAGGAAGGTGGCCACGCTCTTGCCCCGGTGGAGGGTCTTCTTCTGGTTGGTGATGTTGCCGGCCTCCACCAGCTCCACCACGCCGTCGGAGAACATCTCCGAGTGGATGCCCAGGTCATTCTTCTCCTTCAGGAAGAGGAGGACGGCGTCGGGGATGGCGCCGATGCCCAGCTGAAGGGTGTCGCCGTCCCGGATGAGTTGGGCCACGTTCTTGCCGATGCCCCGCTCCACGTCCCGGATCTTGGGGGGCGCCAGCTCGATGACGGGCAGGTCGGTCTCCACGATGCAGTCCAGCTGGGTGACGTGGAGGAAAGCATCCCCCAAGGTGCGGGGCATCTGCTTGTTCACCTGGGCGATGACCAGGTCGGCCACCTCGGCGGCGGTTTTGGTATAGTCCACCGAGACGCCCAGGCTGACGTAGCCGTGCTCATCGGGGGGAGAGACCTGGATCATGGCCACGTTGGGGTGGAGGATCTCCTCCAGGACGGAGGGGATCTCCGAGAAGAACACGGGGGTGAAATCGGCCCGGCCCTCCGCGGCGGCGGCCCGGGTGGTGGCCCCCAGGAAAAAGCTGTTGTGGTGGAAGTTGCGGTCATACTCGGGCTTGCAGTACTCTGCCTTGCCCATGGCCACCATGTGGACGATCTCCACGTTTTCATACTGGTCGGCGTTGGCCACCATGGCATCCAGAATATAGGACGGCTCGCCGGTGGCGTGGGCCACCACGACGCGGTCGCCAGATTGGATGCGGCGGACGGCCTCTTCCGCCGAGCAGCAGTGTTCTTGGTACCAGGTTTTCCAATCCATATGGGGTTCCTCCTTCTTAGCCCTGGTCGTGGGCCCGGGCGCGTTGCATCATCGCCCGGGCCTGGGCCAGCAGGGAATCGTCCACGGTGTGGACCAGGATGACCTCTTTCAGATCTGGAAGCAGAGGCATCAATTGTCCCTCAATGAGGGTTTCGTTGGTCATGGTGGCGGCGGGGCAGCCGGCGCACTGACCCAGCATCCGCAGGCGGAGGATGCCGTCCTGGAAGCTCACCAGTTCAGCGTCGCCTCCGTGGGCACGGAGGGCGGGGCGGACCAGTTCATCCAGCAGTTGTTCCAGTTTCGTGGTTGAAGTCATCGGGTTTGCCTCCTGTTTCGTGGGGATTCCAAGTTAAGTTGCTTCGTTAGTCTTCTTTTACATGGGCGATGCGCTTGGCCAGCAGCTTCTTGCCCTCGATGTCACCCTGGCGGGCGATCATGACCCGCTGGGCCTGGGGAGAGCCAGCCCCGTGGAGGGACTCGGTGCGGTAACCCACAGCCCCGGCGCCCAGGGAGAGGTTCTCAATGAGGCGGAGGATGCGCATGCGGTTCTCGGCGGTGGTGCCGGTGCCGTTCTTCATGTACTTCTGGACCCAGGGGCCGGTGAACTCGCCCTTGAGGTCGGCGTCGGACAGGCAGGTGCCCACAGCGCCGCCGGCCAGGTCTTCGGCGATCCGGGCCATCTCGTAGGGGAAGCGGGTGACGTTCTGCTTGCAGACGTTGGCCAGCAGGAGGTTGATGAGGTAGTTGCCGGAGGCGGTCTTGGTGCCCTCGGCGGAACATGCGATGCCGCAGGAATACATGGTCTCGTTGAGGTGGATCATCTCGATGATCTTATCCTTGATGTGGCTGGCCTTGGGCACGCCGTTGTAGTCTGCGGCCACGGCAGCGGCGCCGATGAGCACGTCGCCCACGCCCACCTTACAGCCGCCGTAGCTCTGGCGGTGATAGCCGGCGAACCGCTCCACCAGCATGCCGGCGTACTCCGTCTCTCCGTTCATGAAGATGCGGTCGTTGGGCACGAACACGTGGTCGAACACGGTCAGGGCCTCCACGCCGCCGAACTCGCTGTTGCCCACGTCCATCTCGCTGCCCTCCAGCTTGCGGGTGTCGCAGCTCTGGCGGCCGATGATCATGAACAGGCCCTTGGTGTCCAGGGGAACGGCGAAGGAGATGGCGTAGTCCTTGTCGTCGGGGCCCATGGACTGGGTGGGCATCACGATGACCTCGTGGCTGTTGATGATGCCGGTCTGGTGGGCCTTGGCGCCGCAGACCACCACGCCGTCGGGCCGGCGCTCCACCACATGCAGGAACATGTCGGGGTCGTCCTGGGCGTGGGGGGCCTTGGAGCGGTCGCCCTTGACGTCGGTCATGGCGCCGTCCACGGTCAGGTCGTTCTCCTGGCAGTAGAGCATGAACTTCTTGAAGTTCTCATGATAGCTGGTGCCGTACTTCTTGTCGATCTCATAGGTGGTGGAGTACTCGGCGTTGAAGGCGTCCATGCCCACGCAGCGCTGGAAGCAGGCGGCGGTCTTCTGGCCCAGCAGGCGCTGCATCTTCACCTTGTTGCGCAGATCTTCGGTGGAGCGGTGGATATGGGTGAAGCGGTTGATGCGCTCGCCGGTCTCGGGGGAGATGGCGGTCATCAGCTCCTGATACTCGGGCATCTGGGCCAGGTCATAGGTCATACGCACGCTGTTCAGGGAGGGCCGCAGGATCGGATTGTCGACCGGATTCTCCACCTTCTTGCCGAACATGTAGATTTCCATGGGGATCTTACGGATGCTTTCGATGTACTGTTCGCCGGTCATGAGTGCCATAATAGAGGACTTCCTTTCTCAATCAGATTCAATCAATCTATGTTTTTGAATACCCAGAACTCAATGGAACTACTGGTTCGCCTTGTCGTCGGCGGCACCGACGGCCACCTGCTCGGAGGCCTTCTTTTTGCCCTCAAAAAGCATAAAGAACAGAATCAGACCCACTGCGAGTCCCCAGGCGGCACCCTGGATGGCCAGCACCGCGCCCATGACGCCGCAGATACCCCGCTCAATGTCGGTGCGGCACATGTTCATGGCCAGTTGGGTGCAGATGAAGCCCTGCACGATCAGGGTCAGGGACAGGGCTACGGGCAGCACGGGCTGTAGCAGGGAGGAGATGGGGATCAGGGCCACGCAGATAAAGGTACACCAGCGGAAGGTACCGGCACCGGAGTAGATGGACTCCATGGCCTTGGGGCCCTCCTTGTACCGCTGGGACACAGCGGCAGTAACGGCCGCCCACAGGGGACCGCAGGTCTGGGTGTAGGGGCAGCACAGCGCCATGGCCACGTTCCGGATACCGCTGATGACGTTGGAGCGGTTGGCGTTGAAGTCAATCTTCTCATCCTGGCGGACCTCATCGGCGGAGCGGAGCAGCTCCTCCGAGGTGACGAAGTCGCCAAAGGCAATGATATACACCACGATGGCGGTGGGGATGGCGGCAATCCAGGTCGCCGCGCTGGGCCAGCCGATGGCAAAGGGAGACAACTGGTTCCAGATGTTGCCGAACTCTGGGATCTTGATGAGGGGCCACAACTGAACAGCAGGCACCGCGATCTCCTTCACAATGGGGCCCAGAACGACACCGATGATGATAGCCGGCAGCATACCGAACTTGCCGATTAAATCAATGGCCTTGTATTTCCGGCGCAGGTTGGCCCATATGGGACTGAACAGGCAGAAGTAGGCCACCAGCACACCCACGGTAATAGAGATGGGATACGTCCAGAAACGACCGGTTTCTCCCATCTCGCCGATGATGGCCGCTAAGCCGCCGCCCATCAGTACGCCGGCCTTTACGGAGTTTGGCACCAAGTGTACCATCTTGCCGCCGATACCGGTGATACCGAACACCAGGAAGATAAGGCCCAGAATCAACTGCATAGCAATCAGCGCCTGGGTACGCTCAGGGCCCATCTCATATCCGTCGGTCAGGAAGGCGGTAATGATGGGAATGGCAGGGGTGATCCACCCGGGCACCACGGGGTCGCCCAGCAACACATGCAGGTTGTAGAAGAAGCCGTTAATGATGACCATGGACAGGGCTACACCGTACGAAACGCCCAGGACCTCTTGCAGCACGGGGATAGCGCCCAGGCAGGTCGCACACATGAACACGGCCTGCACCATCTCGGGAACCGACCATTTGTAGTGGACAAAGGGGAGGCGGATCTTGAAAATACCGGCCTTCCAGTAGGGCTGTTCTTCACCGTATTTACGGTAACGGCTGACAAATTGTTCGTTTGCCATTTACGTTCCCTCTTTCTCATCCCAAACAGGAGTTTTGTCAGTCTCGCTGCGACAGTTGGCCAACTGTTCGTGACACTCCTTCTTTTATGCATTTCACATGCCAACTTCAAAAAAAAGGCCCAATCAACTGCCGCGCAGTTGATTGGGCTTTTCCCCCGAGAAATCCCTCTCCCTGTTTGCTGCATTTCTGCATCAAGAGATCATCGGTTAATTTAAACTTATCTAACTGAAACCAATTGACCTGCCGCAATTCTGTAGGCTGGTGCATTTTTACAGCGCGCGTTTCATTTTTGCAGCAGCTCCTCAAACTTGCGGCGTTTGCGGACAAAGGTGGCGCTGTCCATCCCCAGGCTGGCCGCCGCGGCCCGCACCGTTCCGTACTTCTCATAGGCGCGGCAGATATACTCATACTCGAACCGCGCCACCTCCAGCTTCAGGTTCACACGCCCAGTCTCGTCCCCGCCGTGGCTCTCCCCCTCAAACCGGCAGGCAATGGGCAGCTCGGAGGGCTGGATCTCGTCCCCGGCGCTGAGGATCACCGCCTGCTCCACTACGTTTTTCAGCTCCCGCACGTTGCCGGGCCAGACGTAGCTGTATAGAATCTCCATGGCTGCGTCGGCAAACCGCTTCTGATAGCGGTACTTCTTGTTCATGTCCTTGAGAAAGCTCTCCACCAGTGGGCGAATGTCCCGCTTGCGCTCCCGCAGGGGCGGGATCTCGATGGGCACCACATTGAGCCGGTAGTACAGATCCTCCCGGAAGGTCTTTTCATGCACCATGTCCAGCAGATTCCGGTTGGTGGCGGCGATGATGCGCACGTCCACCGAGATGGAGCGTACGCCTCCAACTCTTCTTACCTGCATCTCCTGCAGGACGCGGAGGAGATGTACCTGCATCTCAAGGGGCAGGTCGCCCACCTCGTCCAGAAAGACGGTGCCCTTGTCGGCGCTCTCAAACACGCCCATCTTTCCCTCTTTGCTGGCCCCGGTGAAGGCCCCCTTCTCATAGCCGAACAACTCGCTCTCGATCAGGCTGGCCGGGATGGCGCCGCAGTTGATGCCAATGAAGCTCTGCCGGGCGCGGGCGGAGTTTTCGTAGATGTACCGCGCAAACTGCTCCTTGCCCACGCCGGTCTCCCCCAGCAGCAGGACCGTCGTGTCCAGGGTGGCCACCTTCTGGGCCCGGGCCAGCACCTCCAGCGTGCGGGGATCGGCCGCCACCATGCGGGAGACAAACCTCTGGTTGCGCTGCAAGAACTCCATTTCGGAGCGGCGGCGCTCCTCGCTCTCCTGATACTTCCGCTGCAGGCCGTAGATCTCCGTCATATCCCGGACCACCGTGATGATCATGGTGATTTCCCCGCTGCTGTCAAAGTGGGGGGTGCTGGTGATGAGCGCCTGTTTGCCGGTGCGGAAGGTCTGCTCCAGCGTCACCGGCTTTCGGGTCTTGAGCACCCCCAGGGAGCCGGAGCGGTCAATCATGCCGGTAGCGACAATCTCCTGCATGCTTTTGCCCAGCACGTCCTCCCGCCGCAGGCCGGAGACCTCCTCATAGGCGCGGTTGATCAGGATCGTGTTGGCCTGTCCGTCCGTAATGTAAAGTCCGTCATAGATGCTGTTCAGGATCGTAAAGAGCTGTCGGTTGAGCTCCCGCTCGCTTCCCCGCAGCAGCGTGGCGTTTTCAGCAATGAAAATACGCTCGGACTCCTGCATCCGTCTCCTCCCCTTCTTGCGTTCCGTCAGCTCTTGGGTACTTCCCCCTCCAGTATTACAATGGGCATGCCGCACTTCCCGGTAATAAACGTATCGAAGCGGTCCAGCTCCGCCGCATCCCGAAACGCCGAGACGGGGATGATATACGCCCCCTGCCCGAAATAGAGGAACCGCCAGTCCTTCAGAGCGGCCAAATGGCTGACCTCCCGGTAGCGAACCGACGTGGCTTCCTTCCCCACTGTGGTACGGATATGGTCTTCCTGGAACAAAAACTCCACACGGGCGGGATATTCGCCCCGTTTTTCCGCATCACGGATCGCTTTCCGGCACGTCTTGGCTTGAGCGCGCCGCGCGCCCAGGGGGATCACCGCGAACTGCAGAACAATAAACGCAATACCCAAAATGCGTATGGGCAGGACCGTATGATTCCAGTTAAATACCAGCAGAACGGCGATCACCAAAGCCACGCTGATCAGGGCGGGATAGGCCATCACCTCCATCCTGTGCTTCTGGAACAGCTTCCAGGTGGCCTTTGCCATGGCCTGATACGCCTGCCTGTCATACGTGCTCTCGATCCGGAAGTCGCTCTCGGGATTCATGCTCCATTCTCCTTCCAATCTGTGTTGCGTGCATGCCCAGTTTACCACTCCAAACTTAGAATTGCAAGAAAATACCTCTGCCGGCGGATGGCTGGCATTATCAGGGACATCGGGAGAGCCGGCCACCGGACTGTGAACGTGGTACAAGCTTTGCGCCAAGCCTAACGTTTGCAACGCTATTTCAAACTATTACGAGCTTATTGTTAGTGCCTGCATCGTCCCTAATGCCCGAAAACTGCACATGAAAATCCTGCCTCTGGAGCACATCCGGGACGACTTGGAGGCTGCTAGGGTGTGGGTACTCCTGCACATGTTCTATTTGGATTTGGACAACGCTCTGCGAAAAGGTGAACTGGCGGCCCTGCGGTTGGACATGTGGACATCCAAGGCCGGACAATTCCGGTGCGCAGGCAATACGTCCGTAACCCTGACTGCTCCCTGGAGCTGACCCACTCCAAAACGGAGAACTCCGTCGGGCAGGTGTCCATCCCACAGGCTGCCGTGGAACTGCTCATCCAGGAGCACGAAAAGCACCCGGACAGAATGGTAACCCTCTATAAATAAATTTTAAAAACACGGGCCTAGAGCACCTCATGTTCCACGACCTCAGGCCCACCTTTGCCACAACAGCCCTGCAAAATGGCGTGGATGTCAAAACGGTTTTTCCATTCTGGGACACTACGACGCCGGGTTTACCCTGCGCACCCGCACCTATACCACGCGGTAAAAACAGGGTGAAGTGGCCCATACCGCTATCTTTAGCCTGCATCTTGCGCTCGGCCGCCCGTAAACGGGCATATTATCTTCTATTTGAAACTTTCTTGTCACTATCACTGCTTTTTGCTAAAGCATATGGGGGAAGCCCACCAGTATAGCTGGTGGTTCTTTCTCCCCCAAAAATAAAGCCGCCCTTTTCAAGCGAAAAGAGCGGTTTTTGTGAAATTGGACTCCAATCTGGATATTTTCAGATCCTGCGAACGGTTCCGAAAGTGCACCCAACCGGCCTTCTGGCTGGCGGCGCTTTTGCGCCGTACAAACGTTTTGGCCGAAGGCCAAAACCTTGGCGCAGGGCAACTTTATTTCGCCTGAGCATGTAAAATCTCTCTCGGTATCCATAAAAATAACCACACCTGACGGTGTGGTTATTTTTATGGAACATCGCAACACTATAGATACCAGCTTTCAGACTTGCATTTAAAACCAAACTACTGTAATGGGGATGAAAAGAAATGCTTTTGAATGCGACCGAAATGAAACCCAAGTCGCATTCCAGTCGTATTTAATTATGTGTACTCGAACCAAAATCATTTGCAAACCATTTTGCACCGCGGTTTTTTCCCTTACAATATACGCGATTTTCCTGCCGAAGTTCACGCATGAGAACCTGTAACTGATTCCGGCTTTGCCCGGGTAACACCTGTTGTAATTCCTTGAATGGCGTTCCGTACTCGCCGCTTTCGCGGATGTGCTTCAGTAGCAGTTCCTTGTTTGTTTCACGATCCAAACCAACGATCCGCGTATGTACACCGGATTTTCCAACTGCGGCATATAGGCTGCGCACCAAAACATATCTGTTGCGGCCGATATGCTCTACTAATCCCAGATTCTCCAAACGTTTTAAGTTCTGCCTGAGATTCTGAGGAATGCTTTCTGCATGATACATTGCGTTAATTACCAAAAAATCGCCAGTGGTCAACGACTCCATCCGCTCATCGCCTATGCGGTTAATGAGCGATAACATTTTTTCGTCCAGCACCATACCGTTTAGAGTTAATTTTACGAAATCTTGATCTGTGCCTGTGAAATCAGGCAGTTGTTTTGCCTCCTTAATGCTCCACTCATACATCAAGTTCATACCCTGACCAGAGCGCTCAACCAGACCACAAAGCGCTAAAATTTCAGCAATACGGCGGTTTCGTGGCGATTGCCGGTCCAGGATATTTTCAATCGTAATTCCATTTGGAAAGCCTCCTGGACTCTCTACTACAAGCCGATCTTGGTACTGCCGGATAAACACGCTCCCCCCCATTTGATAATTCCGGTGACTCACTGCATTCAAGATCGCCTCACGAACAACGCGTTCGTTAAATGTTGGAATATCATAAACAAAAAAACCTTCCTGATAGTGTTGCTTATCGTTACGCAGATTAATAAGCTCCCACAAACGGTTATAGCAAGAAAAAAATCCTACCCGAAATTCCTCTCTCTGATTTGCTGGGCCAGAGGCATTTGACGAGCGGTACTCAAAAACGATTTCAGCTTGTGGCAAAAACTTTCCGAGCGCTGTTCGTTTACCAAATAACGCCAGTGCCGCATATGTAATTCTGTCCTCATCAATAACGGCTTCACAGTCTCGCAAAAGCTGTTCTTGCGAAAGACTCATTATCCGACGGTTACCGCTCTTTTCAGCCCATTTGTTACGAAACTCGTCTACAGCAGACGGATCTAAATCATCAAGAGTTGCCCCGACGCAAATAGTGCCAGAAAAATCGATCCCTGCCTCCGCATAAATACGTCGCCGAATGGTTTCTGGCATAGGAATCAGACTATCTCCTTCGTACCACCAGGCAACGCCATCAGCCTGCACAGGCAGGCCAACTGGTCGACCTGCTATCTCAAATACTAAAACACGCTTACCCTCGTGTTCATAAACTTGAAAGTCAACCATAATGTGCAGCTTATCGATCAAACCCTTACGTGTGCGTTCGGGCTGTTCAAATGCTTGGCTGCCCACAACTTGTCTAGGGCGTTTATCTGAAATACCAAAGACAAGTTTTCCCCCGCCACAGTTTGAAAGCGCACAGCAGCAACGAAGTGCTTCTCCAAAATCAAAACGGTTCTTTGCCTCCTTAAACTGAATCCCTTCACCCTCCTGAGCTTCCATCAATTCTCCAAGCGTCATAGGGGTATACACTTTGGCCTCGTCTCCTTATGTATTGGTTTATTTGAATGCTATCCTATTATTATGACTTTTATTATAGCAAGGTTTTGTTCTTTCTACAATCGATTTCTGTCCGGCATTTCCAGACCTTTTCCTTACCTCGAGGTCAGATGTACAACTGCAGGTTTCTTTTGCACCTTGACCATACATGACCTCCCAAGTCCCGAGAAATTCCAATGTCGATCAGGCACGAAGCCAGTTTTTTATCACGTCTGCTGCCCTTATTGCATCGGTGCGGGCCTTCGTCATATCAGTAAGGCTGATATAATCGCGCTGATCCACACTCATGATGGCTACCGGCACATCCTGAACCGTGATAAATGTTGTTTTCTTAGATTGGCTTATACTTTTCCCACCACTTCTCCTTGACTGCTATATGAAACAAATGCTACTCTATGCTAAGATATCATTGCTGAGGTGCCCTGTCAATTCTCGAAACAGCCCTTGGCAACCGGCCAGTACATCCCGCCAAGCGGTGTCGAAGTCATTAGTGTACCAGGGGGCGGCTACCTCCTGATCCGGGTGGCCGGCGTATTCCATCAGGAGGTGCATCTTGTCGTTGAAGTCGCCGCCGCAGATGCGATACATGTTGCGGAGGTTGGCCTGATCCATTCCAATGAGCAGGTCGTACTCCTCGTAGTCGCGGTTGCGGAGCTGCCGGGCGGCATGGCCGCCGCAGGCGATATCGTGCTCCGCCAGCTTTCGCCGAGCTGGCGGG
>ENA-ORUW01002233-ORUW01002233.1-human-gut-metagenome-genome-assembly--contig:-NODE-2233-length-11359-cov-2.259731_pt1 | contig 11359 bp, 8 predicted proteins | sample MGYA00242088_ERZ509227 | MGnify/ENA primary metagenome ERZ509227 (study PRJEB26280, sample SAMEA2338816) | human gut metagenome | biome: human gut; feature: human-associated habitat; material: faeces... | reverse complement strand
GGATTTCGAAGCGCTGGTGATGGACGACGGCTCCACCGACCGGACGGCCGACATCGGCGAGCAATACGCCAGACGCGATCCGCGCATCCGGGTCATGCGTCTGCCGCACGGCGGAGTCTCCGCGGCCCGGAACCGCGGACTGGAGCTGGCCGAAAGCCGTTACGTCGCATTCATGGACTGCGACGACCGGGTCGATCCCCAATATCTGGCTGCATTTTTCCGCACCCCGCTGCCCGACGGCGACCTGCTGGTCAGCCAAGGCGTCGCCATCGAATACATCGCCCAAAACCGCACGGAGCTTTACGACTACCCCGACACCACCGGCACGCAAGGCGAGCTGGGGAAAATAATCGTCGAAAACCGCCTGCTGCGCGACGGATGGACCTACTGCAAACTGTTCTCCCTCCCGCTGATCCGCCGGGAAGCGCTCCGGTTCGACACCGGGCTCTCCATTTGCGAGGATCTCGTCTTCGTACTCGGATACCTGAGCCACGTCCGGCAGATCATTCTGCGTTCGGGTACCTATTACCATTATCAGGTCTGCCCCGACGGAACGTCGCTTTCGCAGCGGCGGCAGCCCGCCGCCGAAACATTTCGCGCCGGAGTGTCGATACTGGCCAAACAGCAGGCGCTGACCGAACGGTTCGGGATCACCGATCCCGAATATCTGGCCGAAGCCTATTCGGAACACGGACTGACAAACCTCGCAAGGTCGATCAGTACGACAGATGCGGCCGGCAACCGCGCTTTGCAGCGCGAAATCATCCGCAACCGGGAGCTGTTCAGGCAATATTTCGACGCCGATTCGATGCATCATCCCATCGTCGGAAAGAAAATCCTGTGGATGTACCTCACCCTTCCCGAATCGCTTCACCTGCTGCCCCATTGGATCGTCCGGTTCCGCCATTTCATCCGGAGAATCAAGGGACGGCCCATATATTACTGAAAAACAGTTTCAAAAACGATGGAAACGACCGACCGACGCCAAAAAGTCTTCGACTGGCTCGACAGCCACGGCATCGCCTACACGTGGTACGAACACCCCGAAGCCCCGACCATCGAAATCGCACGCCGATACTGGCGCGACGACGGCTCGAAGCACTGCAAGAACCTCTTTTTCCGCAACCACAAGGGCAACCGCCACTACCTCGTGGCGTTCGACTGCGAGCAGAACCTCGCCATCCACGACCTCGAACGCCGCCTGCGGCAGGGCAAGCTCTCGTTCGCATCGGAGCAGCGCATGGAGCGCTGGCTCGGACTGCGTCCCGGCTCGGTGTCGCCCTTCGGGCTGATCAACGACCCGGAGCGCCACGTACACCTGTTTCTGGACCGGAATCTGGAGAGATTCCCGGCCTATTCGTTCCACCCCAACGACAACCGCGCCACGGTGGTCGTCTCCCGCAGCGAGTTCCTGCGCTACCTCGCCGCCGTAGGCAATACATACGAATTCATCGAACTCTACTGACTCCGCCATGCGCAGCAGCGATCGCCGCAGACGAAAAACTTCCGGTCCGCGCCATCACCAAAGGCAGCCCCGGAGGTCCGCGGCGCGAAGCTTCTGCAGCAGACGGTACGATTGCCGAAACAGCTGACGTTGTTCGAAGGAACCCACACCCACACAAATTTCGTCCGGTTCCGCTCCACCATGCGCAGGAATTCATTATCTTTGACTATTGCAAAACCTAAAAAAAAGAATCGGCATGAAGAAATTTACGCTCACCCTGCTCCTGATTTTCGGCACGGTTTCCGCGCTCTTCGCCCAGCAGAGCGTCCGGGAGGATATCTTCGCTTTTCTGAAGCGCGAAGGCTATGTCCCGACGTTCGACGAAGACAGGGACATTCTGTTCAAAGTACAGGGAATCAACTACTACGCCATCATAAAAGAAGTGGCGGACATGGATTACGCCTACGTGGAGGTATCGGCGAATTTCACTGCCGACGTCCCTTATGACAAACTGCTGGCGATTTCCAACGATCAGAACCGGGACAAATTCGTTTGCAAGTGTTCGGCGGAGCGAGACGGAGAGGACAACTGCTTCAAGGTCGCCATGGAATTCATCACAAACAACCGGACGAATACCGAATACCAGATGGCGCACGCCCTGCGTCTCCTACCCGGCTGGATCGAGAAGTTCAAGGAGGAGCTCGACTAAGAGCAGCGCGAAGCATCCGGCCGGAAACCGTTCCGCACCCGGAACCGGATTCCGCCCCGAAACAAAAATCCCGCACTTTACGGTGCGGGATTTTTTGTGTCAGCAAGCGGGCTATTTCAGCTCCACGAGCGCCTTGCCGGTCATTTCGGCAGGCTGTTCGAGGCCCATCAGGCGGAGCACCGTGGGAGCCACGTCGGCCAAGATGCCGTCGTGCACCGACTTCACGCGGTCCGAAACGACCACGATGGGCACCGGATTGAGCGAGTGCGCCGTATTGGGCGTACCGTCGGCATTGACGGCATTGTCGGCATTGCCGTGGTCGGCGATCATCACGACCTCGTAACCGTTGGCCTTGGCCGCTTCGACGACCTTGGCGACGCATCCGTCTACGGCCTTTACCGCTTTGACGATGGCCTCGTAAACGCCCGTATGGCCCACCATGTCGCCGTTGGCGAAGTTCAGGCAGATGAAGTCGAACTTCCGCTCACCGAGCGCGGCGGCCAGCTTGTCAGCCACTTCCGGAGCGCTCATTTCGGGCTGGAGGTCGTACGTGGCGACCTTGGGCGACGCGACGAGGATACGCTCTTCGCCTTCGAACTCCGCTTCGCGGCCGCCGTTCAGGAAGAACGTGACGTGGGCGTATTTCTCGGTCTCGGCGATGCGCAACTGCCGCAAGCCCTGCTTCGAAACGAACTCGCCGATGGTGTTGGGCACGTTCTCCTTGTCGAAGAGGATGTGCAGGCCCGTGAACTTGGCGTCATAGGGCGTCATGCAGCAGTAGTAGAGCGGCATGGTGTGCATCCCTTCGGCCGGCATGTCCTCCTGCGTCAGCACGACGGTCAGCTCCTTGGCGCGGTCGTTGCGGTAGTTAAAAAAGATCACCACGTCGTTCGGGCGGATCATGCCGACGGGCTGTCCGTTCTCGTCGATGCGCACGAAAGGCTTGATGAACTCGTCCGTCACGCCCTCGTCATACGACTTCTGGACGGCTTCGACCATGTCCGACGAACGTTCGCCGATGCCGTTGACCAGCGCGTCGTATGCGATCTTCACACGCTCCCAGCGCTTGTCGCGGTCCATGGCGTAATAACGGCCGATCACCGTAGCGATCCTGCCCGTCGTGGCGGCGAGGTGCTTTTCGAGGTCGGCGACGAAACCCTTGCCGCTGCGCGGGTCGGTGTCGCGGCCGTCCATAAAGCAATGCACGTAGGTATTGTCGAGGCCGTAGGCCGCCGAAATGTCGCACAACTTGAAGAGGTGCTCCAGCGACGAGTGTACGCCGCCGTCCGACACCAGCCCCATGAAGTGCATGTTCACACCGTTCTTTTTGGCGTATTCGAACGCCGCCTTCACCTCAGGATTCTCCATGATCGAGTTGTCGCGGCAGGCGCGGTTGATCTTCACCAGATCCTGGTAGACCACGCGGCCGGCGCCGATATTGAGGTGCCCGACCTCCGAATTGCCCATCTGGCCGTCGGGCAGGCCGACGTTCTCGCCGTCGGTGCGCAGCTGGGCGTGGGGATATTTCTCCGTCATGGCCGAGATATATTCGGGATGCACGGTCGAAATCACATCGGCCTTGTCGTGATGGCCGTTGCCCCAGCCGTCGAGGATCATCAATAATACCTTGTTATTCATAATCGTTTGTTTTTAGTAATTATCTCATCTGTTTCGCTCCGGCCCATGCCGTCGCACCGTTTGGCCTATGCACCGCCGATTCCGCACCCGGCAAATATCCGTCGCAGCGCGACCGGGAACCGTGTCGGAACCGCCGCCGAACATTGCAGCCGGAAAATCACAGCCGCCCCGCCGCAAATTCATCAGCCGGCAACTTGCCAAAAGGCGGTTCGCCGCCGGAATCGGACGGCCTAATGCAGCTGCGCCATTATCAGCTCCACGGCCTTGTCGATGGCCGCCTGCAACCCGTCGGGATTCTTGCCGCCGGCCGTGGCGAAGAACGCCTGACCGCCGCCGCCGCCCTGCATCAGCTTCGCGGCTTCGCGCACCACGGCTCCGGCATTTACGCCCTGCGCCGTGATCTCTTCGCCGAGCATCACCGTCAGCATGGGTTTGCCGTCGTTGACCGCCCCCTGCACGAACACCAGCTTCGGGGAGCGGGCACGCAGGTTATAGGCCAGGTCTTTGATGAACTCGGGCGTACGGTCGGTCTGCGTGGCGATGAGCTGAACCCCGTGGCGCTCGGGCGTCGAGGAGATGATCTTCTCGGCCCACTGGGCGACCTGCTCGCGGCGCATGGCCTCGACCTCCTTCGAAAGCGTCTCGTTGCTCTCGAACATTTTCTTTACGGCCTGCAGCACCTGCGGGTTGTGGAGGTATTCGCTGATGTCGCGCATCGTATCCTCGGCGGCGTAGATGATCTTCTCGGCCTGTTCGCCCGTGACGGCTTCGATGCGGCGCACGCCGGCCGAAATGGCGCTCTCGGTCAGTATCTTGAAGAACCCGATGTTACCCGTGGCGCTGGTGTGCGTACCGCCGCAGAGCTCGACCGACGTACCGAAGCGCACCATGCGCACCCGATCGCCGTACTTCTCGCCGAAGAGCATCATCGCACCGCATTTCTCGGCCTCCTCCTTGGTGGCTTCGCGGTTCTCTTCGAGCGGATAGTTGGCCCGCACGGCGCGGTTTACGAGCATCTCGACCTCGCGCAGCTCCTGCGGGGTCATCTTCTGGAAATGCGAGAAGTCGAAACGCAGGATTTCGGGCGTCACCATCGAGCCTTTCTGCTCGACATGCTGTCCGAGGACCTTGCGCAGCGCCTCGTGCATGAGGTGCGTCGCAGTATGGTTGTTGGCCGCGGCCTGGCGTTTGGCAGCGTCCACGACGGCCGTGAACTCGGCCGCAGGGTTTTCGGGAAGCTCCTTGACGATATGGATAATCAGTCCGTTTTCCTTTTCGGTAGCCACGACGGCGATGCGCTCGTTGGCATTCTCGATATAGCCGATGTCGCCGATCTGGCCGCCCGAGTTGCCGTAGAACGGCGTGCGGTCGAAGACCAGCTGGTAAGAGGTCTTGCCTTTGGAGGTCACGCGGCGGTAACGGGCGATCTTCACCCGCTCGGTCAGCGTGTCGTAGCCCGTGAAGACGCTCTCGCGAATGGGGAACAGCTCCACCCAGTCGTCGGTATCGACGGCCGCAGCGTTGCGCGAACGCTCCTTCTGGGCCTGCAGTTCGGTCTCGAAGGCCGCGAGATCCACGCCGACGCCCTGCTCGCGGGCGATCAGCTCCGTCAGGTCGATCGGGAAGCCGAACGTATCGTAGAGTTCGAAGGCGTCCTTGCCCGAAATCAGCTCCCGGCCCTCGCCCTTGGTCTTTTCGATCACGCCGTCCAGCAGGTTGATGCCCGTGGCCAGCGTACGCAGGAACGAAGCCTCCTCCTCCTCAATCACCTTTTCGATCAGCGACTGCTGGGCCTTCAGTTCGGGGAACTGCTCCCCCATCTGCTCCACCAGTCCGGGAACGAGCTTGCAGATCGTCGGCTCCGTAAAGCCGAGGTAGGTATAGCCGTAGCGCACGGCGCGGCGCAGGATGCGGCGGATGACGTAGCCGGCCTTGACGTTCGACGGCAACTGCCCGTCGGCGATCGAGAAGGCGATGGCACGCAGGTGGTCGGCGATGACGCGCATCGCCACGTCGCACTTCGCGTCGGCGCCGTAGGTCTTGCCCGAAAGCTGCGAAATACGCTGGATCGTAGGCTGGAACACGTCGGTGTCGTAGTTCGATTTCTTGCCTTGCAGAATCATGCACAGACGCTCGAAGCCCATGCCCGTATCGACATTGCGGGCCGGCAGCGGCTCCAGCGAGCCGTTGGCCTTGCGGTTGAACTGCATGAAGACGAGGTTCCAGATCTCGATCACCTGCGGGTGGCCCTCATTGACCATCCCGCGCCCGGGCTTGGCGGCGATCTCCGCCTCGTCGCGCAGGTCGAAATGAATCTCCGAGCAGGGACCGCAGGGACCCGTCTCACCCATCTCCCAGAAGTTGTCGTGCTTGTTACCGCGGATGATGTGGTCTTCGGGCAGGAATTGCTTCCAGTAGTCGTAAGCCTCCTGATCGAAGGGCACGCCGTCCTCCTCCGAGCCTTCGAAAACCGTGGCGTACATGCGGTCGGCCGGCAGTTTGTAGACGCCGCCCAGCAGCTCCCACGCCCACTCGATCGCCTCCTTCTTGAAGTAGTCGCCGTAAGACCAATTGCCCAGCATCTCGAACATCGTGTGGTGATAGGTGTCGTGGCCCACCTCTTCGAGGTCGTTGTGCTTGCCCGACACGCGCAGGCACTTCTGGGTATCGGCCGCACGCGGATATTTGCGGGGCGCGTTGCCCAGAAAGATGTCCTTGAACTGGTTCATGCCCGCATTGGTGAACATCAGCGTGGGGTCGCCCTTCACGACCATCGGCGCCGAAGGCACGATCACATGGCCCTTGCTCTCGAAGAAGTCGAGAAAGGCGCGGCGAATTTTATTCGATTCCATATATAAGATTTTATCCGATTTCCACGTTTGTGATTTCGGGTTGCAAAATTACACAATTAAAGTTAAATTTGCATCCTATTAACCGGAGTTTTTTCCGCAATGAAGCAAAAAGGGCAGAGATTCGACACGCAGGCGCTGACACAGGAAGCGCAGGCGCTGACGCGCGACGTGGTCACGGCACCTTTCCGCCTGCGCACCTACCGCCTGATCCGGAAAATACTCATCGGCTTCATCCTCGTCTCGATCGCCAACGTGCTCTTCTCGTACTTCTTCTACACCCCCAAGATGTACCGCATCATCCGCGACAACCGCGACCTGGTCATCAAGTACCGCATCCTGCAAGACCGCATCCGCACCTCGCAGCGGCGCGTGGACGAAATCCGCCACCGCGACAACTACGTCTACCGCTCGCTCTTCTCGACCGACACGGTGTCGATCGACGGCGTGTGGCAGCCCTACCCCGACACCAAATACGCCGCGCTGCTCGACGACGACTACGCCCCGCTGATGGTCGGCACGTGGCGGCAGCTCGACGCGCTGGCCCGTACGCTCTACCTCGAATCGGTGTCGTTCGACGAACTGCAGGCCTTCTCGCAGGACAAGGAGAAGATGTCGGCGGCGATCCCGGCCATCTGGCCCATCGACCGCTCGGCGCTGCACAACGACCATATCGGCGCCTTCAACCTACGCCGGATGCACCCCGTGCTGGGGTATATCCGCCCCCACAAGGGCATCGACCTGGGCTGCGACCGCGGCACGCCGGTCTACGCCACGGGCGACGCCGTGGTGGAGGTCGCCTCCTCGGGGGGCAACGGCGGCTACGGACACATGGTGCTGCTGAACCACGAATTCGGCTACAAGACCCGCTACGCACACCTGAGCAAAGTCCTCGTGCAGCCGGGCGAACGGGTCGCCCGCGGGCAGGTCATCGCCGAAACGGGCAACACGGGCATCTCCTCGGGCCCCCACCTCCACTACGAGGTGATCCACAAGGGCATGCCGGTGAACCCGATTAACTATTTCAACCGCAACATGACCGCCGCGGAATACGACGCACTCATGGAGAACATGCGCGATACGAACTTCGAAAAGCTCTGAGATGGCAGGAAAGAAAGACCTGGAGCGGCTCCGCAGGCGTAAGCGCCGCAAACAGAACATCATACGCGCGACGGTGCACTTTTTCGTGTGGGCCGGGGTCGCCGTGCTCTACTACATCGGGTTCTCGCTTTTCTTCGACACCCCCGTGGAGTACGAGCTCAAACACTCGACCGACCGCCTGCGCCGCGAATACGCCGCCCTCACCCAGCGGTACGACTCGCTGACGACCGTCATGCACAACCTCTCCGAGCGCGACCGCAACGTCTTCCGCATCCTCTTCGAGTCGGACCCCTACGACTTCGACTCGGAGTACGAGCGCAAGCAGGCCGCCACCTACGAAAACATCTTCAACCGTTCGTCGCGGCGGCTCAAGCTCGAACTGCGCGAACGGGTCGCCGACATGGAGAAGCGGCTCGACGAGCTGAACGCCTCGTACCTCGACCTGCAGGCGCTCATCGACTCGGCGGGCAGCGGCTGCAACAACATCCCGGCCATCCAGCCCGTGATAAACAAGCAGTTGACGCTGCTCACGGCCTCGTACGGCATGCGCATACACCCCTTCTACAAGACCCTGCAATCGCACCAGGGCGTGGACTACACCATCCCCGAGGGGTCGCGCGTCTTCGCCACGGCCGACGGCGTGGTGCGCGACGTGGCGCTGCGCAACTCCACGTCGGGGCAGACGGTCGTGATCGACCACGGCAACGGCTACGAGACTTCGTACAACCACCTCTCGAAGATCAACGTCCGCAAGGGCCAGCGCGTGAGCCGCGGCGAGATCATCGCCCTCTCGGGCGACACTGGCCTTTCGCTCTCGCCCCACCTCCACTACGAAGTGCGGCTGAACGGCATGCGCGTCGACCCGATCCACTACTTCTTCATGGAACTCACCCCCACCGAATACCAGCGCCTGATGCGCATCGCACAGTCGGGCATGCAGTCGTTCGACTAAAAACAAAGGAGATGGGAAACGACTGGACAAAGGATTTCGGCTTTGCGCGCGAAGAAATTTTCCGCAGCGAAGAAACGCTCCGCACAATCCGCCATATCCGTGCCTCATGGGGCGGCGAACCGGAGTTCCTCTGGGAGAAATTCCCGGACTACGCCGTTTTCCGGCGGCAGGACAACGCCAAATGGTATGCCGTGATATTGACGGTGCAGGCCGGCAAACTCGGCCTCGCGGACGAGGGGCGGACAGAGATTCTCGACATCCGGGCCGATGCGGAGACCATGGCGCGGGCGCTGGACTTCGAACATTATTTCCCCGGTTACCATATGAATAAACGCACGTGGCTCACCGTACGGCTGGACGGCAGCGTACCCTTCGGGGAAATCGCCCCGCTGATCGCCCGCAGTTACGAACTGGCCGGGAAAAAGTAACCCGTCATGCAAATCCGACTTATCCTGCTCGACTTCGACGGCACGCTGGCCGACACCCGGCGTGCCAACACGCTCGCCTATGTCGCCACGCTGCGCGAAGCGGGTTATACGCTCACCGAAGAGGAGTATGCGGCCCGCTATTTCGGCATGCGGTGCGACGAGTTCCTGACCCGGATCGGCATCGCCGACCCGGCCGAACGCGAACGGCTGCGGCTGCGCAAGATCGCGCTCTACCCCACGTTTTTCGACACCGTGCGGCTCAATAGGCCGTTATGGGATTTCTGCCGGCAGTTCCGTGCGCAGGGCGGCCGCGTGTGGATCGTCTCGACGGGCAGCCGCGCCAATATCGACAACGCCATGCGGCATCTGGGAATCGCCGGACCGCAAGCCGTCCGACGTCTCGAAACGCCGGACGAAGACACGTCACGCAAAGGAGAGAGACTGCCGGAGGAAAACGCGGTGGACGGGATTCTTTCGGGCGCCGACGTCGCGTGCAGCAAACCCGCCCCGGACTGTTTTCTGGAAGCCATGCGCCGCGAGGGCTGCACGCCGCGCGAAACCCTGATTTTCGAGGATTCCGAGATCGGTCTCGAAGCGGCCCGCCGCAGCGGAGCGTCGTATTTCAGGGTGAAACTCTGAGCCGTCTCAGCCCCGTTTGCAGATTATCCGGAAATCGCAGAACTTGCACGTATCGGCGTCCTCGCACTGGCGGAACGGCACCGCGGGGTCGTACATTTCGGCCAGCTGCGCGCGCAGCAGCTCCTCGAAACGTTCGCGGTAAAGCGTATAGCGCGCCCCCCTGACGCCCAGCTGCTTGTCGTCCAGCTGCGGCGAATAGTCGGGGCGGTTCATGCTGCGGACGTAGTAGAGCGCGGGTTCGGCGTCACGGCCCCGCGTATGATGCAGGATCATCGAATAGAGCAGCGTCTGCAGGATATTGGACAGCCGCTGTTTGCCGGTTCCGGTGAAAAGGCTCTCCACGCCGTCGAACTCCAGATGCGGCGCCCCGGTCTTGTAGTCCACGACCCGCAGCGCGCCGTCGCCGAGCATGTCGATACGGTCGGCGATGCCGGCGAATTTCATCTCCAGGTCGCGCCCGCCCGCGCGGAAGCGGAACGGATAGGCTACGGGCTCCTCCAGCCCCGACACGGCGAAAGCATCGTGCGCAGCGTCGTAGGGCATCACCCCGCCCCGCAGGTAACGGATCACGATGTCCTTCACCAGCAACAGGTTGCCCGAATAATCCTCGGCCGTGGCATGTTTATCCTGCAAATAGTTCTCGTTGATGGCCGCCTCGACCGCCTGCGCCACTTCGCCCGTACGGATCATCGCACGCAGGGTTTCACCGGGATGCGCCTCCCCCGCGATGCGGGCGTAAAGCGTCTGCACGGCGGCATGGAGGATCGTACCGAACATCGGGGCGTCGACCTCCTCGGAAATTTCGTCATCGGCCTCCAAGCGGGCTATAGAATGGAAATAGAAGCGCAAGGGGCAGGCCACATAGCGAAAAAAAGCCGTCGGCGAGAGCGTCGCAGGGCTTTGGGCGTCGACGAAACGCTCCAGCCGGACCATCACCCCTTCGTCCTTGGGCACCTCGATCGGCGCCGTTTCGGCCAGGTTGACGTCCACCCCCACTTCGACCTTGCGCACGTCGAAGCCGCTCTCGTAGTCCAACTGGTAGATATAGCGGCTCGGCTCGCCCGTCGACTTGTCGTCGGCGTGCGAGCAATAGAGCATGTGGACGGTCTCGGCGCGCTGGATCAGGCGGTAGAAATAGTAGGCATAGACGCCCTCGTGGTGCTCGGGCGTGGGCAGCTCGTAGGCCGCACGCAGGTTGTAGGGGATGAACGACGCCTGCGCCATATGGTTGCCGGGGAAATTGTCGTCGTTCATCGAAAGGATGATGACGTTTTCGAAATCGAGGTTGCGGGTCTCGAGGATCCCCATGATCTGGATGCCCTCCAGCGGCTCGCCCTCGAAGGGGATGCGCAGCGTCTGCAAGTGCCGGCGCAGCAGCGAGGTGTAGACCTCGGCCGTAAGGTCGATATCGCACTCGTCGAGCGAGTTGCGCAACTTGGTGACCTGCTCGGCGATGACCGCCAGGAATTCGACCCGCTGCCGTGCGTCGTCACCCTCGTAGGGCTGGCGCGCCACGGCGGCGACCACGTCCAGCATGTAGTCGGACAACTCGCGCCACGTCGCGGCGGGCGTAAAGATCCGTTTCAGCAGTTCGTTGCG
>ENA-ORUW01002222-ORUW01002222.1-human-gut-metagenome-genome-assembly--contig:-NODE-2222-length-11425-cov-23.567810_pt1 | contig 11425 bp, 9 predicted proteins | sample MGYA00242088_ERZ509227 | MGnify/ENA primary metagenome ERZ509227 (study PRJEB26280, sample SAMEA2338816) | human gut metagenome | biome: human gut; feature: human-associated habitat; material: faeces... | reverse complement strand
AATTCCAACTGAATGGAACTTCCAATTTTAAAGACACAAAAAAATTTACGCCCTCCTTATGAGCGATGATATTTCCAAAATTCCCTATCTGAAAAGATTGTCAAATGCTACCGTAGCAACAATCAAATTAAGTATTACCCTTTCTATGTGTATCAATTTTATAGCAGTGACCTGTTCCGTATTAGGCGTTTTAAATCCGACAACGGGCGCTTTGGTGCATAATGCAGGCTCTTGTTTTGTGGTACTGATTGCAGCATTGCTTTATGACAGAAAATTTGAAGAAAGCTGAAGAAAATATAGGGGCAAAATCGCCTCTATATTTTCTTTAATCCATAGACAGCAAAGTCACCAACCACCAGTTGGACTGGTAATTGGTGACTTTGTGGTATTGCATTAGTATCATATAAATAGAGGACTGTTTATTTTTAGCTAGTCCTCTATATAAAGAAAAATATATTACCACAGTTCTAATGAATCTTCCGCATCCACCCACATCTGCATATTTCCCTCAAGGTAGAGGCGAGCATATTCAAGCGGCTCATCTATTGCTAAGGCATCTAAGGCACATTGGGAGCAGGGAGTAGTCTTTAATCCATCTTCAGCCTTGTTGCAGTCAATCCGCAGAAGATATCCGTCAAAGGTTGTTATATCAACACTGTTGTGGTACATATTGTATTCTGCATATATGAATTTCATATCTTATCAGTCCTTCCTTTGCTAATTTAATTTTCGGAGAAATTTAAGAAAGCATTTCTATCAGTTCTTCCTGCCCAATTTATTCTGTGTTATAATTTGTTACAAGTTTTTCTTTCCCTTGTTTTTGCCCTTATGAGAGTTCGTAACATGAGGGAAAAGGATATAACACAAGGGAAAGTCTAAGGGCAAACTCACATGCTATAAATTTAGCATTTTCAAGGGTTTGCAAGCTTTTTGAAGATAAGATATAACAGTTAATAAATGCTATAAAATATGTCTTATCAGAATTCCGGATTTCCGAAGAGGTTGGTTTCCTCATCCGGGTCCTTTGACAGGTCATAAAACTCGCAGGGACTGTCTCCGTAGCGGTGGATATATTTTAAACTTCCCTTTTTTATCATACGGGTCTTGCTGTATTCGTCAAATACAACAATCCGGTCTTCATATTTTTCCGCTGGATGATTGATCTGCTCCAACAGGCTTTTTCCCGGCTGCAGCGGCTCCAGCTCATATTTGCATCCTGCCAGTGACAGGATAGTAGGGAAAATATCATACTGTCCGGCCATAGCAGAACAGGTGGATCCAGGTGCTTCGCATTCGGGAACTTTAATGATAAATGGAATTTTTACGGATGAATCATACATATTTGGCGGATAGGTACCGTTTCCTTTTCCCCAGATTCCGTGCTGCCCCAGGTTCATACCGTTATCGGAAGTAAAGATGATCACTGTATCCTCTTCGAGCCCATGGGCATCTACCCAGTCCATGATCTTTCCTACGCCTGCATCCATGGCAGAGATAGCGGCATAATATCCCGTAAGATATTCCCTTCTCTTCTCAGGTGTATCACCGATCGGACAGGTATTATTTGCCTGCCATGGATGAATAGGAAGATCCTGTGTATCTTTAAATTCGCAGTCCTTATACAGATCCCTGAATTTCTTCGGGTGTTCACTTGCATCCCAGGGGCTATGAGGCGCTGTATAATGGACACTTAAATAAAATGGGGCCCCTTCTCCTGAAAGCCGGTCCAGATACTCTAAAGCATGGTTTGTGATGGTATCTGTAATATATTCATGGGAAATGGATAACTCTCCGTCTTCAAATATATCTGCATCATAATAATGGCAGCCGCCTCTTCCAATGGTAAAATAATACTCAAATCCCTTTTTCTTTGTAATATTATCTCCCATATGCCATTTTCCGCTTAAAGCACAGTGGTAACCATTTTCAGCCAGATATTCCATATAGGTTTTATGGCCTTTCAGGTAATCAATGGACTTGTCTTCCATATCAAATCCATCCATCATTGCCATATGAGGATATTTCCAGGCATCCAGATTTCCCTTCCTCAACCAGTCCTGTATGCCATGGCAGGAAGGGATCTTTCCAGTTACGATACTGGCTCTTGCCGGTGAGCAGACCGGAGAAGTACAGTAGAATTCATCAAAGGTCACTCCCGCCTCTGCCAGGCGTTTCAGATTCGGGGTCTTAATATCATGGTTTGTCTCAGATTCTACAGCCCATGCCCCCTGGTCATCTGTAATTACAAAAATAATATTTGGTTTCTTTTTCATGCTTCTCATCCTTTCACGCCGCCTGCTGTCAGGCCTCCGATATAATACTTCTGGGCCGCCAGGAATATGGCAAAAATAGGCAGGATAGAGATTACGCTTGCAGCCATGATCAGACTGTATTTAAGCCCTGTCTCATCCATAAAATTTACCAGTCCCAGATTGATGGTGTACAGATCCTTGTTAATAATAAAAATCAGTGCATTGTCGTAATCATTCCAGCTCCAGGTAAAGAAAAGAATGACCAGTGTTACCAGTGCCGGTTTGCACAAGGGCGCAATGATCTGAAAACAGATCCGCAGATCCCCCGCTCCGTCGATCCGGGCCGCTTCCGAAAGCTCCTCCGGGATCTGCAGCATATACTGCCGCACCATAAATACACCGTAAATAGAGAATGCGGCGGGAAGAATCAGCGCCCAGTGGGTATTGTAGATTCCGATTTCCTTAAACATTAAAAGCTTGGGAACCATCAGCAGCTGATGAGGAATCATCATGGTAGCCAGGTAGAGCAGAAAAATCTTATCTCTTCCCGGAAACTTCAGTTTTGAAAATCCATATCCCGCAAGAATAGAAGTAGTCACTGCAAATACCACAGAAAGCAGAGTTACTTTTGCAGAATTAAGGAACATCAGGGAATAGCTGTATTTTCCGAACCATACCTCTCTATAATTCCGCAGGTTCAGATAATCCGGAATCAACCGGAAAGGAACTGCGAATACATCTGCCTCACGCTTAAAGCTTGCTGATATCATCCATATAAAAGGAACGGTACAGACAATTACCATAAACCACAGGCAGGCGGTACATATAATCTTTGCTGTTTTATGATTTTTGTTCATTTTACCTTGCCTCCTTATGCCTCGTTCCTTTTCTGGATACGGAACTGGATCCAGGTGATGAAGAAAATAATCGCCAGAAGGACAATTCCCTGAGCGGATGCAAATTCCAGCTTTCCGAACTGGAATGCTGTGCGGTAAATATTGTATACAAGCATGGTAGTTGCAGTTCCCGGTCCGCCATGGGTCATCAGGTTGATCAGTCCAAATACCTTAAATGAATTGATAATGGATGTGATCACAATAAAAAATGTAGTACCGGATAACATGGGAATCGTCACATACCAGATCCGTGCAATACCATTGGCTCCGTCAATGGCTGCAGCTTCATACAGATCTCTTGGCACATTGATCATACCGGAAAGAAACAGGATCACTGTATATCCCAGGTTCTGCCAGATACAGATCAATACAATGGCGGGAAGGGCCCAGCGAAGGTCTGACACAAAAACAGGCGGATTTTCCATTCCTATTTTACGAAGCAGATTTAAAATGGGGCCGTTATTAGAAAACAGCGCCAGCCATACAGCGGATATTGCTACAATATTTACAATATAGGGTAAATACAGACCTAACTGTACGTATTTTTTTCCAATCACATATTCATTTAATACATAAGCCACCATAAATGAAAGTACAATCAGAACAGCTACATAACTTACAGTAAAAACAATGTTATTGATGAGGGATGCCCTAAACCACGCATCCCTCCACATTTCCACATAGTTGGAAAATCCCTGGATCCTGATTCCCTTGATTCCCTTGGAATAATCCCATTTGGATATGCTTATAATAAAACTGAAAAGCATGGGAACTGTCCAGAATATAAGTACACCAATCAGATTGAGCCCTATGAAGGCATACCCCTTCATAGCAGATTTTGCCTTCTTGATTTTTCGTTTATTCATAGGTATCACCTGCGCTACTGTTCCTGGGCGATCTTCTCATCCGCTCTCTTCTGGGCAATTTTCAGAGTATCCTCCACGGACTGGGCTCCGGCAAATACCTTATCAAATTCCTCTGTTAAAATGGTATTGATCTCCGCAGCGGCTGTCATATTCTTACGGATGGAGACATCACTTCCTGCCAAATATACATCTTTTGCACTCTCCATATCAAACAGCTCCTGCTGATCACCAAAGATAAGGGAAGCCACCTTATCTGCATCATACTTCTTACATGCCGGAATTCTCGCATAAGGTGCCACATAATCCATGCCTTCCTCGATATACCACTTGATGAACTTCATGGCTTCCTGCGGATGCTCTGACTTGGAATTAACACTTAAGTCATCCGTATAAGATGTAGTATAATTGTGTTCCTGATCTGCGGACAATCTTGGCATTGGAGCGAAGCCTACCTTGAAATCATGAGGATAGTTAGCTGTATCCTTTACATCTCTCACTACCCAGTCGCCGAATATCATAGCTGCTTTTCCTGTCAGCAGCATGCTTGCGGGCGCCATTTTCTGTGTGGTCACATCTACATAGCTTGGCTCAATACCTTCGCTGACGCGCTGTAAATATTTCTCTGTTATATCTTTTACATCTTCTGTATCAATAAACGCTGATTTTCCGTCCGGGGCATACATCCAGTCCACTCCCAGCTTACTGTTTAACATACGCAGTGCCGGCTGTCCCGCATCATATCCAGGGAAGAACCAGCCATAAACCTTGTCATTTCCTTCTCCTTTGGTGAGTTTTCTGGCTGTATCCAGGAATTCGTCATAGGTCCAGTCTTTGCTTGGATACGGTACGCCTGCTTCATCAAACATCTGCTGATTATAAAGGATCGTCTCTGTAATTCTCTTTGCCGGAAGACTGTAATAATGTCCGTTTATTTCTTTCTGGGAAATAGTATCCTCATAGTCTTCATCCAGCTTAAAGCCTGCGCTGTCAAATAATTCATCCAGCGGATAAGTATAACCGCTGTCAATTCTCTTCTTTAAAAGAACATCATTCATACTGAAGAAAACGTCAATAGAAGTATCTGACATCAACGTCATATCCAGCTTGGTATTTCCCGCATCATCATTGACATATCTTGTATACTCCACCTGAAGATTGGGATCTATCTTATTAAAAGCTTCACATACCTGTTCCGGCCCCATATTCTCCGCAAAGGATCCCCACCAGTGGAGCACCACCGGTTCTGCGGATGCCTCTGCCTTTGCCTCCCCTTTTTGATCGGTTGTGGAACCTGAACCGCCGCATCCTGCCATTACAGAAGCTGCCATAATAACAGACAGCCCCAACGCAACTGTTCTTCCTGTTTTCATAAACCATACCTCCTGCTGTTTGATGGCCCCATTATATACCGGTTCCTGCTTATAATGAACGCAGAAATAAAGGGGAAACTGGTAATTTTTTATGCACCTTTATTCGATTGGTAATTTCTTTTGCAAAATGGTAATTTTTTACGCGTTTTTCAAAGAAGCTTTTCTTTCCTGTCTTTTTTATTGTATACTCTATGTAAACACTTGATTTGATGGAAAGGCGGTTTATAATGATGAAACAGACTTTTATGAAACTGAATCTGTCCTGCCGTCTGTTTATGATCATTATTGTACTTTTTCTGATTCCCTATCTGTCCCTTTTTTCCTGGGCTTACAGGAAAGCGGAGAGCATTATCCGTACCAAAGCACAGTCCCTGGAAAAAGAAAACCTAAGCCAGACAAGAAATGACATTGAGAACCTTTGCTTAAACATTGCCAAGGCTTCTGATTACCTGATCTCCCTGGATCATTACGGTGTACTCTATCGTGAATCAGAACAAAGGGGATATACTTATTTAAAATGCTGGCAGTACGTAGATGAACAGATCCAGAATGCAAATAACGCCCTGTTAAATTCCAGTGCAGATATCAGCGTTCTTTCCAAAGACCGGCTTTTATACTCCACACTTTCTTACCAGAAATTCCGGTATCAGGATTTTTTCAGAGAACAGGTCGTTTCCACTACATATTTTTCAAATGCTCACAAAAGTTATCGCAATTTTGAAAATGACCAGACTTTTATTTCCTATATCAGAGAACTTCCATCCTTCTGTTCTCAGTCATATTATCTGGTGATCTCCATTCCGGCAAACAATTTTTCAAAGCTTCTTGGAACTGCTGCCGGAACCATGGAACTGACGGATTCTGCGGGCAATACCATCTGCGGAGTCCGTTCACCCCAAAATAACGAAAGCTTCCGGGAAGAAACCTCCATCTCCCTCTCCGGTTGGAAATTGGAAGATACCATTTCCACAGATTTTCTCTACAGGGACATTTACCAGCTGCGTCTGTTTACATTTGCTGTATCCTTAGTGTTATTAATGGCATGCCTTCTGGTAACATTTTCTGCTATTTACGCTCAGTTAAGGCCTCTTTTAAAGCTGAAAGAGCAAATGGAGCTGGTGATGTCAGGCAATCTGAATGCGGAAGTGGCCACCACCAATTCCAGAGACGAGATCAGCAGTCTTTCTCGTACCTTTAACAACATGGTCAATGAAATCAGCCACCTGATCAATGAAATCCAGGCCACTCAGAAAAGAGAAAGTGAGCTGCGTTTTGAAATGCTCTTAGCACAGATCAATCCCCACTTTCTCTTTAATACCTTAAACTCTATTAAATGGATGTCAGTGGTATCCGGAACAGACCACATCACCACGACCATAACCTCTCTCGGACGCCTTCTTGAGATCAGTATGAACAAGGTTAATGATGTACTTCCGCTTGGCGAAGAACTGGAAAATATAAGAAGCTATATCCAGATCCAACAGGTACGGTATCCGGGACGTTTTGATGTATTTTACCATATAGATGATTCCCTTTTAGACTGCCGCACCTTAAAACTGATCTTGCAGCCTCTTGTGGAAAATTCCATTCTCCACAACATTGAGCACCGCGATTATCTTTCCATTGACATTTCCGGAAAGCTTTCTGAGGATCTTATTATCCTGTGTGTAAAAGATAACGGAACCGGTATGACAAAAGAACAGATGGAACAGATCTTAAAGCCTAAGACACATGCAGAAAAAGGCTATGTTTTCTCCGGACTGGGTGTATGCAATGTAGAAGAACGGATCCGGCTTGCATATGGCCCTGATTACGGATTAGTATATAACAGTGACGGCTATTCCTATACGGAAGTAACGATCACTTTTCCCCGACACCAGAAATCAGACCCATTTTTATTACAGAAAGAAGCAAAACAATGATAAAAATACTGATCGCAGATGATGAACCACTGGTAAGAGCCGGTATTAAGGCAGTAATCCCCTGGAATGATCATGGTTTTGATGTAATTGGAGAAGTCTCCGATGGAAACGAAGCTTATGAAAAAATCCTGGCCCTGAAACCCGATATACTGATCACAGACATAAAAATGCCTGGAATGGATGGTATCACGCTGCTTAAAAAGTTAAAACAGGAGAAAGTTCCCATACAATCAGTGGTGCTCAGCTGCTTTGACGAATTTGAACTCGTCAGAGAAGCCATGAAATACGGCGCCCGGGACTATATCCTGAAATTATCCATTGACCCGGCAAAGATCCTGGAAGTTCTCGGTGAGATCCGGCAGGATCTGGCTGACCTGCCGGAAAATGAGCCGCATTTTTCTTTAAATACTGATGATCTGAAATATCTCTTTATAAAAAAACTGCAGAACCGGGGATTCACCTCAGATGAACAGATAGAAAATGTGCTCCACAACATTCAGCTGACTATTTCCCTGAAAAATTATTACCTGATGCGTTTTACCTTTGAACCGGAAACAGCCAAAATACCGGATGACAACCGCAGAAAAATGATTTATAATCTGTTGAACCAGCTTTGCCAGCGCTACCCTGGGAATGAACTGTTCTCCCTGGATGAAAAAGGATATCTGATCATACAAAATGCAGAAAAAAATGATTTTCTCTGCCGTCAGATTTCCGCAGCCCTGAAGCAGTATGCCAACCAGACCGTATATTTCGGCATAAGTCCCAGATTGAAGGATTATTCAGTGTTTAAAGACGGATTAAAACAGGCGGAAGATACATTAAACACCTGTGTTTTTTATGAACAAACAGAACCTTTGACTTTCCGGATGCTTACATCTGCAGGTTTTCCATTTATTACCAGCTGCCTGGCCCAGAAGCTTTATATTTCTCTTTCCTCCGGCAACACAGAGAAATCCTGTGAGCTGATTTCCCGCTTTTTGCTCTGGCTGAAAAGCGGACTGTTCTTTTCTTCCCTCTGCTATTCTTATCTGGAGGAGATCCTGAATATTTATGTGCGGGTAGCAAGAGAACAGAATTTTTCCATTTACCAGATGCAGGACGGTGAAGCCGACATTTTCAGCCGGATCCGCCAGACGCACACCCTTCGCTCCTGCGAACAGGTCTTGTCCGGCTTTACCAGAAAGTTTACGGAATTCATCCGTGAAAAACGTTCCGGTGAACGCTCCGAAATCCTGAAGATCAAAGAATACCTGCAGCTTCATTACAGTGAAAATATTGACCTGAACCTGATTGCAGAACTGGTAAATATTACGCCGTCCCACTTAAGCAACCTTTTTAAAAAGGAAACGGGAGTGAATTTTTCCACTTATCTCACGGATGTCCGGATGAAGGCAGCCAGGAAGCTTTTACAGTCGCCGGAATTTCTGATCTATGAGGTTGCAGAAAAAACCGGATATTCCAATGCAGGATATTTTGGAAAAGCTTTTAAAAAATATTGGGGTATATCCCCGGAAGAATTTAAAAAAGAACAACGTTAGGAGTTTACATACTATGCCGGCTATCAGCGTACTTATCAAGCCATCCTCCGGGATGTGCAATATGCATTGTGATTATTGTTTTTATTGTGATGAAGCCCAGAAACGGCTTCAGAAGTACTATGGATTTATGTCTGAAGAAACTTTAAAAAATGTGATCCGCAAGACAATCCTGCGGGCAGAAGGTGCTGTTGCCTATGCTTTTCAGGGCGGTGAGCCTACCCTTCGGGGAATTGATTTCTTTAAGAAAGCCATTGCTTATGAAACCCAGTATAACCGATACCATATACAGGTCCGCAATGCATTACAGACAAACGGATATCTGTTGGACGATGAATGGTGCCGCTTTTTAAAGGAAAATCATTTTCTGGTAGGTTTGTCTTTAGACGGGACAAAAGAAACCAATGACATGTACCGCCATGCTTCCGGCTGTGAATCTGTTTTTGACCGGATCTTCCAGGCTGCAAAACTGCTGGAAAAGCACGGAGTGGATTTTAATATCCTTACAGTAGTAACCAATAATACCGCTGCCCATATAAAAGAGATCTATGAGTTTTATCGGAAACAGAACTGGGACTACCAGCAGTATATTGCCTGCCTTGATCCCTTAGATGAAGAGCACGGGAAGAATTCCTATGCCCTCTCTCCTGAGCAGTACAAGGATTTCCTGATCACTTTATTCCATCTCTGGTACGAAGACTGGAAGAAGGGCTGCCAGCCTTATATCCGCCAGTTTGAAAATTATATTGGCATCCTCATGGGCTACCGCCCGGAAGCCTGTGATCAGTGCGGTGTATGCAATATCCAGAATGCAGTGGAAGCAGACGGCAGCGTTTATCCCTGTGATTTCTATGTATTGGATGAATACCGGCTGGGAAATTTTAATACGGATCAGCTGGATAGCATTGACCGGCGCCGTCAGGAAATCGGATTTATTGAACGTTCTAAAAAATTAAAAGATTCCTGCCTTTCCTGTTCCTATTACAATATCTGCCGGGGCGGCTGCCAGAGAAACCGGGATCTGGATCCTGAAAGCGGACTTTATGACAATTATTTCTGTGAAAGCTACCGCATATTCTTTGATGCCTGTCTGCCTCTTATGGAGGAGATTGCGAAAAAACAGAGTACTGAACGATAAGCCGGATTACTTTTACATTAAGCGAATCCCCAAGTCTTGCACGACCTAGGGATTCTTTTAGAAACGATTCTTTTTGGAACGTTACCTAATTACTGCTCATAACCGGCTTAAACACCCTGCTCCTGGCCGGATCCTCCTCATCTGCGGACTCCTTAGCCATAAGGACAGCTTCCCTGCAGAACTGCTCCTGGGAATTGACCAGGACCTTGCCCCTCTTATCCTCCTTCTCGTAACTGCCGTCCGGCTGAAGTATATGGGCCTTTACATTGTCCTCCAGCTCCACTTCCAGAATATGGATTACCTTTTCCCTTAATATCTCGTCCTCAACAGGGAACATGATTTCCACCCGGCGGTCTAAGTTCCTGGGCATCCAGTCCGCGCTGCCCATGTATACCTCCGGGCTTGCGTCATTGAAGAAATAAAAGATACGGCTGTGCTCCAGAAAGTTGCCTACAATGGAGCGCACGGATATGTTCTCGCTGAGTCCCGGCACACCTGCCTTCAGGCAGCAGATGCCGCGGATAATCATTTCCACCTTGACTCCCGCGCAGGACGCCTCATACAGAGCTGTGATGATTTCCTTGTCACACAGGGAATTCATCTTGGCCATAATGTGGGCCGGCCGGCCGGCCCTGGCATGCTCCGTCTCCCTGCGTATCATGCGCAGGAACCTTCCCCTGAGCCAGAGGGGGGCCACAGACAGCTTATTCCAGGCCAGAGGCTCGGAATAACCGGACAGCATGTTGAATACGGCGGTGGCGTCCTCCCCTATCTGGGGATTGCAGGTAAGTATGCCGCAGTCCGTGTAAAGCTTGGCCGTGGAATCATTGTAATTGCCGGTGCCCAGATGTACATAGCGGCGGATTCCATCCTCCTCCATCCTTACCACCAGGGTAATCTTGCTGTGGGTCTTAAGGCCCACCAGACCGTAAATCACATGGCATCCGGCCTTCTCAAGCATCTTTGCCCAGTTGATATTGTTCTCCTCGTCAAAACGGGCTTTCAGCTCAACCAGAACCGACACCTGTTTTCCATTGTCCGCCGCTTCGGCGAGCGCCGCGATAATCGGGGAGTTGCCACTGACACGATAGAGTGTCTGCTTGATCGCCAGCACCTCTGGGTCGCGGGCAGCTTTCTTGATAAAATTGACGACCGGCTCAAAAGTCTCAAACGGGTGGGTCAGCAATATATCGCCTTTGCGGATATTGACAAAAATATCATCCTCATTCATCAGCGCCGGAACCGGCTGCGGCGTGTACGGCGGTGTCTTAAATTCATCAAAGCCCGGCAGACCGAACACCTTCATGAGGACGGTCAGATCAAGCGGTCCGTCAATCTCATAGATCGCGTGCCCGCCAACGTGCAGCTCCTTTTTGAGGATGTCTAAGAGGCGCTTGTCCGCCTTTTTCTCGATATCCAGGCGGATAACCTCGCCCCACTGGC
>ENA-ORUW01002212-ORUW01002212.1-human-gut-metagenome-genome-assembly--contig:-NODE-2212-length-11473-cov-12.961727_pt1 | contig 11473 bp, 10 predicted proteins | sample MGYA00242088_ERZ509227 | MGnify/ENA primary metagenome ERZ509227 (study PRJEB26280, sample SAMEA2338816) | human gut metagenome | biome: human gut; feature: human-associated habitat; material: faeces... | reverse complement strand
GTGTTTCTTTTCCATGCCGAAGTTGGTGCATCTATGTTCTACGAACATGTCCATTTCTTCGAAACTGCCTTCGTCGAGAAGCATGGCTATGCGCTCGCGAGCTGTATATTTACCCTTCTCGTGTTGCTTTGCAATCGCTTTTTCACCACCACCGAGACGTGCTGCAGCGCGGCGGTCTATAAGCTCTTTAATCTTTTCAAGTTGATTACTCATGAATTTATATTCTTTAAGTGTTTATACAATTTATGATTTGATGATTTTACAGTCTTGCTTATTCCGGTTTCTCGCAAAGCTCGGTCAGGACACCGAGAGTTGACTTCGGATGCAGGAATGCAATGTTCAGACCTTCTGCACCTTTGCGGGGAGCTTTGTCTATAAGGCGGATACCTTTTTCTTCGACTTCGGCAAGCGCACCGGCCACTCCGTCTTCAACGGCGAATGCGAGATGATGCATGCCACCGTTACCGTTGTTCTTTTCGATGAACTTGGCAATTGTGCTTTCGGGAGAAGTAGGTTCCAACAATTCGATCTTTACATCGCCCACTTTCAGGAAAGCGGTTCTAACTTTCTGATCTTCCACGGTTTCGATGTTGTAGCATTTCAAACCTAAAACGTTTTCGTAGTACGGAAGGGCTTCTTCAATGCTCTTAACGGCAATGCCCAGATGCTCAATGTGTGAAATCTTCATAACTATATAAATTAATGTTAGTATTGTATCCTTTTTAATAAAGGTATAAAGCAGCACAAAGAAAGAGAATTCTTCCTTAATAAAGAAATTTTTCATCAATTAATTAATGGTTAATTGAACTTTAGAAGGATTTTTTCAGACTTTAGATAGAGACCGGTTGTTTTCTTGATATCGTCCGCTAACGGACATCCCCACTGTCCGAAAATGAACACTTACCCCTCTATGAAACCTTTCCGGCCACTTGGCACACTCTTTGCTTTTCTGTTTGCGACAATTTTAAAGATTGAACATGAAAAAGAATATTTTACTTGCAGTTTGTTTTTTGATGCCGTTGGCAACCATGGCGCAGAATGATACTTTGGGACATGAACGCAATATTACGCTGTCGGAGGCCATTGTACTGGCCCGTACGCAGTCTGTGGATGCTGCTGTGGCATTGAATGAATTGAAAACCGCGTATTGGGAATACCGTACATTCCGTGCGGACTTGTTGCCGGAAGTGAATTTCACCGGTACACTACCCAACTATAACAAGTCCTACAGTACCTACCAGAATTCCGACGGCTCCTATAGCTTTGTTCGCAACAATACACTGGGGCTGTCCGGACAGCTTTCTGCCCCAGCCAAGTCTTCCTCCATACCAAGTACCACTTTAATACGTATTTGCTGATGTGGCTCCAGCACATTATTGAAAACATAATCAGCAGAAAAAAGGAATCCCACTGAACCTACCGCAAATAGAGCAATATAAAAATAATTACGCATACGTTCATGCATAGAAAGGAAGATCAAATAGAACAATAAAACTACGCACAATCCATATTGAAACCAAGTAATATCAAAAGGGATAACATAAAACGAAAATAATAAAGCCAGCAAGGTACCACCAACACCAACCCCTCCAATATACCACACTACCGATGCTTTTTTACAATAACTATTAACTAATAAAGCAGAAAGAATGACTATCAACAGCAACACAGAAAATTCACCGATGGAAGTACAGTCATCCGCCATCAATTCATTGCCAAAACGGATCCCAACTACAAAATAAACCACAGCGCAAATCCCAGCAAACAAAATAGAACCTGGCATCCCCTCCCGGTACAGCATAAAAAAGAAAGCCAGATAAACCAAAGCCGACCCCGTTTCCCGTTGCAAAATAATGAGCAGCATAGGCAGCAACACCATCCCTACTACAGGCAATGAATACTTTAACTTACTCATTGTAAACCCATAGACATTCATAAATTTAGCCAAAGCCAAAGCCGTAGCAAATTTAGCAAATTCCGCCGGTTGCAAACTTACAGGTCCGAATTTTATCCATGAATAAGATCCCTTGGTATCCTCTGCCAGAAAAGGTGTTATCAACAACAACAGCATCATGCCTCCATATAAAATGTAAGCAAACATATCATATAACTTATCCTCTAACATCATCAGGATAAATCCGAGCCCCAAAGAGCAACAGATCCATACAAATTGTTTTCCTGCACGAGTGTCGAAACTAAAAAAATCAATTTCACCATAATCATAGCTGGCTCCACATACACTGAACCATCCAAAGATAACCAGCATCAGATAAATGCAGATAGTCATCCAGTCCACTGATTTCCATATACTATCGTTCGTGTATGCCATAATCTATTCGTCTGTTTTGTATTTCCGCCGCTTTCGCCTCACTTTCCGGTGAAAGTTCTCCTTTCAAATATTTCTCCATAATCAATGCACCGATAGGTACACCATAAGTTGCTCCCCAACCTCCATTCTCTACATAGACTACCACGGCAATCTTAGGATCATTCATTGGTGCAAACCCCATAAAAGCAGAATGGTCCTTTCCACGGTTTTGCGCCGTACCTGTCTTGCCACACACCTCAATCCCCGGAATATTCGCACTACGGCAGGTTCCTCCCAATACTGCCGAACGCATACCTTCGACTACTGTCTGATAATGTTCACGGCTTACTTTAGTATAATGTTTGGTCGTATACAGGGTATCCAACGGCTCGTCTTCTACTTCTTTCACTACATGCGGAGTTATATAGTAGCCCCGGTTAGCAATAGTAGCCCCAAGGTTAGCAATCTGCAACGGAGTAGCCGTCACTTCCCCCTGACCGATGGAGATAGAAATAATCGTCAGTCCGTTCCATGATCCCCGATAGTTCTTATCATAATAAGCAGCATTCGGGATCATCCCACGCTTCTCACCCGGAAGGTCTACTCCCAAAGGATAACCAAATCCCATAGAAACCATATAATCACGCCATGTATTCATGGCAGCCTGTACAGAACCATACTTCTTCTTTGCCCCTATCATGTGAAACAACCCCCAACAAAAATAACCGTTACAGGAAGTTGCAATGGCAGGCACCAAAGGCAGGGGCGACCCATGGGAGTGGCAACCCACCCTAAGACCGGCATACACAAAACCATGATAGCAAGAATAGGCTGTCTGAGGAGTAATAATCCCCTCTTGCAGAAAAGTCAACGCCTGAGTAGTCTTAAAAGTAGATCCCGGTGGAAATTGCCCCATAATAGAACGGTTCAGCAATGGTTTCCAACTGTCACGCGCCAGTTCCAGATGATTTTTACCCCGTTGGCGCCCCACCATCAATCTTGGGTCAAAAGTGGGAGCAGATACCATACAAAGTATTTCTCCTGTGGATGGCTCGATAGCCACTATACTGCCTATCTTCCCTTCCAACAAACGCTCTCCTAACATCTGAAGCTCTATGTCTATACCTAGTTTCAGATTCTTCCCCGGAACGGGAGTCTTGTCATATTTCCCGTCCATATACCGTCCCTGAATACGTCCACGGGCATCGCGCAGTAATATCTCCACTCCTTTCTCCCCCCTCAACTGTTTTTCGTATGAGCGTTCCACCCCCTGTTTCCCTATAAAGTCACCGCGTACATAGTAATCATCCGCTTCAATATCCCCCTTGGACACTTCTGCAATATCTCCCAGAACATGAGCAGCCGAATTGTAATTATACTGACGGATAGTACGCCGCTGAATATAGAAACCGGGAAACTTGAACAGCTTTTCTTGGAAGACTCCACACTCTTCTGCCGAAAGCTGGGTCATAAATACTTGATGAGTATATGGAGAGTAACCCGGATTGGAACGTCTGTCCTTTATCTCACGAATACGCTTCTTGAAATACCCGGGAGTAATATTCAATGTTTTACATAAATCAAGCGTATCAAGATTATGCACCTCTTTCATCACCATCGTTACATCATAGGCAGGTTGGTTGTATACCAGCAGGTTACCGTTCCGATCATACATTACCCCACGGCTAGGGTATTGTGTCTTGTTCAGAAAAGCGTTGCTGTCCGCGTTTTTCTTGTAGTCATCAGTCATGATTTGCAGGTCGAACAGCCGGAACACGTAAATAAGAACGATGACAATAGCCGCCGCTCCAATTACATATTTCCGCTTTTCCAGTGTATAGTCTTTCATCAATTCCTAATCCTTAATCCCTTTATCCTTTCTTTCTTATTCCCTCAACAGCCATAATGCAGGTCACAGTAAGCAGGGTACTTGCCGCAATTCTCAACAACAGCGTACCAATATGGGCAAAAGAGAAGAATTCGAGGGTAAGCAACAAGCCGTGATGTATCAGCACACTCACAACCAGATATTTCAGGAAAGGAAGAATCCCCATTGTACGGATGGCCGGAACCAGTGTATCCAGCGTGTCACGAGGCACGAACAGCCGCAGGAAAGTGGGGCGCAAGAAAGCTAGCAACACCGTAGCGGCAGCGTTCATCCCCGGTGTGTCGGAAAAGACGTCGACAGCCAGCCCTAAAAAGAATGCCCACAACATCAACGCATTGCGGGGAGTGTCCGACTCAAACTTCAGTATCAAGTAGATATACAGAAATGGAGTGGCATATCCTGCAATATGCACATTGTTCAATATCAGCACCTGCAACAGTACCAAGCCTATGAACCATCCTATTTTATGCAGATAATTAATTAACAACGCTAATGAGTTATAAGTTACGAGTTACAAGTTATTGAGTGTATAAGTTATAAGATATAAAGATGATTAATCCCTAATCCTTAACCCCTAATCCCTAATTTCTTAGTCACTTCTCGTCTGCCCTCGACTCCAATGCCTTTTGTTCATCCTGCCCGTTGCGGGAAATGACGCGCACATTGCTCACCTTTCCAAAGTCCGTAGCCAGCTTTATCTTCAACAGATACGAAAGCCCGTCGTGCGAGTCAGACATGTCATCCACCGTCCCCACCATGACACCTTCTGGAAACACGGTGGAATAGCCGCTGGTCACTACTGTATCTCCCAGATTGAATTCAGCATGCCGGGGCAAATCCTTCAGATAGGCAAAACGGGAATTACCTCCCTCCCACTTCAAATAACCGAAATAATCACTGCCCACAATCTTGCAACTGATGCTCGACTTGCTGTTCAGCAACGGAATGACCAACGAGTAATGGGGAGAGGTCTTATACACAATACCCACCACGCCATTGGCATCTACAACTCCCATCTCAGGACGGATACCTTCTGTTGTTCCACGGTCTAAAGTGATATAATTGTCAGCCTTGTTCAAGCTGTTCTTTATGACATTCGCCTTGAATATCTGATACTCCGTAGGAGCAAGCCGTTCCATGCTGTACAACCTGGCGGAGTCCAATCCTTTCTCCTTCAGGACATTTTCCAGAAACGAAAGCCGCTGCTCCAACCACATGTTGCGGTCGAGCAGGTCTTCGTTGGCCGTCTTCAAGTGGAAATAGGAAGTGATGCCACCCGATATTTCATAAACCTTCCCCGCCACGCCATTGGCAGAGGTGAAATACACACTCTGCTGGTAATGATTAAAGCGAAATAATAAAATAAAACTGGCAACCTCTAACAGAAGAAAGAGGAACCAGTAATTATATTTAATGAGAAAGTTTAATAAATTTCGCATTACCGCATCAAGAATGAGAAGCGGTCAACGTTCTTCAATGCCACGCCCGTACCTTTGGCAACGGCATGCAAGGGGTCTTCCGCAATGTGGAACGGTATGTTTATTTTATCAGTCAGACGCTTATCCAGTCCACGAAGCAATGCACCGCCACCGGCAAGATAGATACCGTTGTGAACGATGTCGGCATACAATTCGGGAGGCGTATTTTCCAATGCGCTCAAGATGGCTGTCTCAATCTTAGAGATAGACTTCTCCAAGCAATGCGCCACTTCCTGATAGCATACCGGCACTTCCATGGGCAATGCCGTGATGCGGTTCGGACCATGAACGATATAGTCTTCAGGAGCATCCTCACCGAGTTCCGTCAAGGCAGCACCCACATTAATCTTAATACGCTCAGCCATACGCTCGCTGACCTTCACGTTGTGCTGGCGGCTCATGTATTCCTGAATATCGGCTGTCAAATCATCTCCGGCTACGCGGATAGAGTTATTTGACACAATACCTCCCAAAGAAATGACGGCGATTTCTGTAGAACCTCCACCTATGTCAACTACCATGTTACCTTCCGGAGCTTCTACATCCAGTCCGATACCGATAGCTGCAGCCATAGGTTCGAATATCAGGTAGACATCACGTCCTCCTGCATGTTCCGCGCTGTCACGTACGGCGCGTAATTCTACTTCTGTAGAACCGGAAGGTACTCCGATTACCATACGCAAAGAGGGAGTGAAGAAATGGCGTCCTGTATTTACTTTTTTAATCAATCCGCGCATCATCTGTTCGCAAGCGTTGAAGTCGGCAATAACACCGTCACGTAACGGACGTACAGTGCGAATGTTCGGATTTTCTTTTTCGTACATCAGCTTGGCACGTTCACCTACGGCAATCATCTTGTCTGTGCGACGATCCAATGCAACAACAGATGGTTCGTCTACCACAATCTTGTCATTGCTGATAATGATGGTATTGGCTGTGCCAAGGTCCATCGCTATGTTTTGTGTAAAGGAGAATAATCCCATTCCTTTAATATAAGTCTAGAATTTTGAAATTAATAAATCCGTTTTAGGAAGACTGAATGACTGCCAGCACAATTATTTTTTGAAATAATCGCGGATAGCAGTGTCGTAGTGTGAAGAAACAGTAAATGCTTCACCTGCAAACCAACGGCGTTGTTCGCGTGTGGTTACAGCTCCCTGTTTGTTGAGGATTTCCAATAAGGGTTGGTATTGATGCTTGCTGGCTACGATTACTACATCATTGAAGTTCTTAGCTCCGGCACGAATCAATGAGATACCGCCTATATCAATTTTTTCGATGATGTCTTGTTCTGCTGCACCGCTTGCAACTGTATCTTCAAAAGGATACAAGTCTACAATAACCAAGTCAATCTCCGGAATTTCATACTGAGCAACCTGCTTCTGGTCGCCTTCCAGTTCTCTGCGGCAAAGGATACCTCCAAAGATTTTAGGATGCAATGTCTTAACGCGTCCTCCAAGAATAGAAGGATAAGTGGTAATGTCTTCTACAGCCTTGCAAGGATAACCTAATGATTCAATGAACTGACGTGTTCCTCCGGTAGACAAGAACTCAACGCCTTCTGCATGAAGCTTGGCCAGGATGGCGTCCAAACCGTCTTTATGGTAAACAGACACCAATGCGGTCTTTATTTTCTTTGATTCTGACATAAATGTTTGATATTTAAAATTCAGGTGCAAAATTACGAATTTTCAGATGATAAACGCAGGATAATGAGCATAAAATATCTTTTTTTTGCATTATCACTGAAAGTTTTAATGCTGTCGTTTGAAGAGATACAAAGTTTTTTCAGGCTGTCCTTTTTATTTTGTAACACGATTGTAACATATATGACATTCTTTTATAACACGAACGAAATATTTTTGCACTCGGAAAAAACTTAACAAAACAAGTATGGAAACTGTTTATTTAGGAATTGTTATTTTCTTATTTATGCTGGCAGTCTTTGATTTGCTGGTGGGGGTCAGTAATGACGCAGTGAATTTCATGAACTCTGCGGTAGGTGCAAAAGTGGCAAAGTTCAGAACAATTATTATTGTAGCTGCTATCGGAGTGTTTGCTGGAGCGGTGCTGAGTAACGGGATGATGGATATTGCCCGTCACGGAATTTTTCATCCGGTAAACTTCAGCTTTTATGAAATCATGTGTATTCTGCTCGCGGTAATGGTGACGGATGTGGTCCTTCTGGATGTCTTTAATACGTTAGGACTTCCTACTTCTACCACTGTTTCAATGGTATTTGAATTATTGGGAGGTACTTTTATTCTTGCCATTCTAAAGATTGTCGGTGATGAAACCGGACTGTTAACCTTAGGTGATATGATGAATACGGAAAAGGCCCTTTCAGTGATTATGGGTATTTTCCTTTCGGTAGCTGTCGCTTTTATTGTCGGTACTATTGTACAATATATATCTCGACTAATTTTCAGTTTCAATTATAAAAAGAATCTTTCTTGGACTATTGGAATTTTCGGTGGTATTGCCGTAACTTCTTTGGGGTATTTTATTATCATTAAGGGGCTGAAGAGTGCTTCTTTTATGACTCCGGAAGCTTTGCAATGGATTCAAGATAATACAATGGCATTGGTAGGTGGATGCTTTGTCGTGTTTACCATACTCATGCAGGTGTTGCACTGGTGCAAGGTGAACGTATTTAAGATTATTGTATTGCTGGGTACATTCTCTTTGGCATTGGCTTTTGCCGGAAATGACTTGGTAAACTTTATCGGTGTACCTTTGGCTGGCTTCTCTGCTTATACAGATTATGTCGCTAATTCCAACGGCGCTGGAATACATGACTTTATGATGTCTTCGTTGATGTCTTCTGCCAAGACTCCTCCTATTTTCCTGATTGCATCTGGTATCGTGATGGTATATGCACTGGCTACTTCAAAGAAAGCGAAGAATGTAATCAAGACTTCTGTAGATTTGGCTCGTCAGGAAGAAGGTGATGAAATGTTCGGTTCTTCTGCATTGGCTCGTGTGATTGTTCGTCGTGCTACTAATATCAATGATTTTCTGGTACGTGTTATTCCGGTAAATGTTCGTCGTTGGATTGACAGCCGTTTTAATAAAGATGAGGTTATTTTGGCAGACGGAGCTGCGTTTGATATGGTACGTGCTTCTGTGAATCTGGTCCTTTCCGGATTGTTGATTATCATCGGTACGACCATGAAACTGCCTTTGTCTACTACTTATGTTACATTCATTGTAGCGATGGGTAGCTCGTTGGCCGACCGCGCTTGGAGTCGTGAAAGTGCTGTATATCGTATTACGGGTATGCTTTCTGTGATTGGTGGTTGGTTTATCACTGCATTTGTAGCTTTCACTATCTGTGCTTTGGTAACTTTCATCATGTTCTACACCAGCTTCTTCGGTATGTTTGTATTTATCGTAATAGCTGTGGTACTTCTTGTTCGTAGTAATATTAAATATGGCAAGAAGGAAAAGATTGAAAGCCAGGATGATGTGTTTAAACGCATGATGAGCAGTAAGGATAAGGGTGAAACTTTGGCTTTGCTTCGTCAGCATGTACAGGAAACACTGACTGATTATGTGGGTTTCTGTGAAAAGACGTATGTACAGGTAACCGACGGGTTCATTAATGAAGATTTGCGTAGCTTGCGAAAGGCTATGAGTGCGACGGACGACCAGAAAAAAATGTTGAAGAAACGTCGTCGTAAGGAAATACTTGGTCTCCGCCGTTTGCCGATAACCGTGGCTATGGAAAAGAATACTTGGTTCCACTTGGGAAGTAACAGTTGTGAACAGATGCTTTATTGCTTGAAGCGAATTTGTGAACCATGTAAGGAGCATGTAGACAACAACTTTAATCCGATTTCTCCGGATTGTGTAAAAGAATTCTTGCCTGTACGTGATGAATTATGCAAACTGATGGAACGTGCTAAAGTGGCTATCAGCCAGGATAATTATGAAGATGCAGATGATATTCTGAAAAAAGGAGATGACCTGAAAAATCGTATCTCTGCTTTGCGTAAACAGCAGATGAACCGCATGCAGGAAGGCGATAATGCAAGCTTGAAGGCATCTATGGTATATTTGAATATTCTTCAGGAATCTCAGGAATTGGTAAGTATCTGGCGTCATTTGCTTCGTGCCAGCCGCTTCTTCCAGGGAGATTATGTACCTCAGGAAGTTTCAATGATTGCGCTTACAGAAGAAAGATAATTTTGTATCCTTAAAAAGAAGGCCGATAAAGGGTTAATGCCCTTTATCGGCTTTTATTTTTTATTTGTCTTCTATTTCGGTGAGATTCCCTGTTGTGGAATTCATGATAAACCCTCTTACTTTTATGTCTTGAGGCACGAGCGGGTGATGGCGTACGATGTGTACACTCTTTTGTACGGCTTCTTCCGTGTCGTTAAATCCGCTGAGCCATGAGTTAAGGTTGATGTCACAATATTGCATCATTTCAATATGGTCTTGTGAGATTCCTCTTTCACGCATGTGCTGTAGCATGGTTTCACTGTCCATGTGCTGTACGCCACAATCGGTATGTCCGATAATCATGACTTCTTCTACTCCTAACTCATAGATTGCCACAAGTAAGCTTCGCATGGCACTGCCGAAAGGGTGAGTGATGGTACCTCCGGCATTCTTGATGATTTTGACGTCACCGTTCTTTATTCCTAAGGCTGCGGGAAGTAATTCTGTCAGGCGGGTATCCATGCAAGTGACAATGGCAATTTTTTTGTCAGGGTATTTGTTCGTTATGTACTTTTCGTATCCCTTGGTTTCTACGAAAGTCTTGTTGAAATTTAATAATTCGTCTATCATAACATTTATATTTTGTATAGAATATAGGCAAAAATACAGATTTATTTTGTGATATTCCAGTGGGCTTTTGGAGGAATTCTTAAAATCATGCACCAGTGCGGCAGCCATGCCGATGCCGCAGTCGGCACCCAGCGTCGTACCTTCGGCCCTGACCCACCCGCCGTCAATGTGCGTGCGGATCGGGTCGTTGTCGAAATCGAACTCCACGTCGGAGTTCTTCTCGCAGACCATGTCCATATGCGACTGGAGGATAACCGTCGGACGGTTCTCGAAGCCCGGCGTGGCGGGTTTGCGCATCACCACGTTGCCGATGGCATCCTTCTTATACTCGATGTTGTGCTTCCGGGCGAAATCGACCAGGAATTCGATGATCTTGCCCTCCTTCTTCGAGGGGCGCGGAACCCGTGTGATGGCATCGAACTGCTCCCACACGATCCGGGGTTCAAGGTTTACTATTTCAGACATAATCTCCTAATATAATTTACAGGCACATCGCCGGGTTGCCGCCGGCCGTAACGCCGGGCGTACGTCCCTCGATTTCCGCCCATTCCATGACAATATTTACAACGGCAGAAAGACGCTCCGAGGATGGGGTATCTACAAGAATTCTTCCGGCCGAAGATTTTCAAATACAAATATACGAAAAACAGCGTAATTCACGGTATCCCGCGTCCGGTTTTTTGCATTTCCGGCTGGCTGCGACGGCCGAAAATTTGCTTTTGCCCCCCGCTTCCACTATCTTTACGGGAAAATACGGAACTCTATGACGGATTTCAGGATAGGACACGGATACGACGTACACGCGCTGGCCGACGGGCTGCCCCTGGTGCTGGGCGGGATCGAAATTCCGCACACGAAAGGATTCGTGGCGCATTCGGACGGCGACGTGGCGATACACGCCGTATGCGACGCACTGCTGGGCGCCGCAGCGCTGGGCGACATCGGGATGCACTTCCCCGACACGTCGGATGACTTCAAGGGCATCGACTCGAAAATACTGCT
>ENA-ORUW01002211-ORUW01002211.1-human-gut-metagenome-genome-assembly--contig:-NODE-2211-length-11474-cov-2.657501_pt1 | contig 11474 bp, 9 predicted proteins | sample MGYA00242088_ERZ509227 | MGnify/ENA primary metagenome ERZ509227 (study PRJEB26280, sample SAMEA2338816) | human gut metagenome | biome: human gut; feature: human-associated habitat; material: faeces... | reverse complement strand
AACACCTCTTCGGCCAGTCGCCGACGTTCCTTCGCTGAAACGTCACGATAGAGCATGCCGGAAGCAAGCTTCAGGTTAGAGGCCGGGTTCGTCACTGCCGTCAGATGACGCTTTTTAAAGATTTCAAAATCCGGCTCCTCAAACCATACACAATGGTATCCGCCGCCGCCGTACTCATACATGCCGAGTGAGTCCGTAAGCTGTGTCGGTGTCATGCCCCAGCGCTCTTTGCACTCTGCCACCTCAAGCTTTGTCTCGGAATTGTGCAGCCATACCGGAGATTTTAACTTCTGTGCCAGCGCCGCCACGCCTTCCATCAGTTCTTTTGAGGTGGTGTACTCCGCATGGAATCCGACAATGAAAGAAGTCAGATCACTCATCTCATTGACGATATGATAATTTTCCTCCATCAGCTCTACTGTACCGCCGAAATTGTTCAGTCCGCTGGTCTGCACCGTACGGAATCCCGTATCTGCGGATGCTTTTGCATCGACCGGCGGGAAGAAATACATATCAAAGTTGGACGTAATGCCGCTGGTCAGATATTCCATGATACCAAGAATATTCAGCCAGTACACATCATCCTCCGTAAGCTGTCCCTCGCGCGGGAACACCTGCTGGTTCAGCCAGTCCTGCAGCGGCAGATCATCCGCGTAGGAACGTAAGAATGTCATGGCTGTGTGTGTGTGCGCGTTCTTAAATCCTGGCATTAACAGATTGCCGCATGCATCTATCTCGCGATCCCACACCAACACTTCTCCATCCTTGCACACATCCGCCGTGTCCGTCCCATCACCGATGTAGCAGATCGTATTCCCCTTGACCCAGAGTTCTCCCTCCGTGATCTTGAACTTGTGGTCATCTGCAAGGGTTAAGATCTTTGCATTATAAAAACGTGTATTCATGTCATTTTCTCCTTCTTCTGTCTGCTGTTTCCACTCTATGAAGCCTCTCTCCCGTCCAGAATCTTCACCGCGTCTCTTCGGTTATTATTTCCCGATACTCTTGATCGTCTCCGTCACAAGTGCCTTGAACTTCGGTGCCACGCGGTCTGCCGTCTCCTGTACTTCCTCATGACAGAGCGGGACCGCCGAGATACCGCATGCCAGATTGGAAATGCAGGAAATACCCACAACACGCATGCCCATATGACGCGCTGCGATCGCCTCGCATGCCGTACTCATACCAACGGCATCAGCTCCGAGTGTCCGGCACATCGCCACTTCCTTCGGTGTCTCAAACTGCGGACCGGAAAGCTGTAAATAAGTGCCTTCCTTTAAATCAATATCCAGTCCCAACGCCGCTTTTTTCACCAGAAGCTGTAATTCCTTATCGTATACCTGGCTCATATCCGGGAAACGCACACCAAGCTCGTCCACATTCGCTCCTCGCAGCGGGGAAGGAACAAAGCTTGCAATCTGATCCTTGATGAGCATAAAATCACCGGCGTTCATGCCAAGCTGGATACCGCCTGCCGCATTGGTGAGGAATAATACCTCCGCGCCCATCAGCTTCATCAGACGTGCCGGAAGCACAACATCCGACATGTCATATCCTTCATAATAATGAACTCTTCCCTGCATGCACACCACCGGAACTTCTCCAACATATCCGAAGATAAAACGTCCCTTATGTCCCGGAACAGTCGATACCGGGAAGCCCTCGATGTCGTGGTAATCCAGTGTGTCTACCACGCGGATATCATCCGCATAATCTCCCAGCCCGGATCCCAGCACGAGTGCCACCTTCGGGGTAAAATCGATCTTTGCCTTATAACTTTCATAGCATTTCTGTAACTTTTCATATACTGGATTCATTGTCAGTTCTCCTTTTCCTTTCGATCACAAAATTACTTATATTATATACCATGCGCTCTGAAATTCCAATCTCATTCATTAAAAAACGGCGCCATTTTCTCTCCGACCCACGAGATGACCGGACCGAGTGTGAAGCCCATCAGGATCGTCACCAGACCGATCTTCGCACCGAACACCCACGCAATCACGATCACCGTAAAATCAAATACCATGCGCACCACGCGGAACGGTACCTTTTTCTGCGCCTTCACAATCAGAAACGGGATAGCATCGTAGGGGGCAGTTCCCAGTTCCGTAACCATATACACACCTGCCGCAACCACGAACACCGCCAGTGCCGGGAGCAGCACGCCGAGGCGCACTGCCATGGAATCAAACAGCCCGTCCGGCAATACTTTTGACCATACCCACGAGAAAAAGTCAATCGAATAGCCGACGAGGAACATATTGGCAAGCGTTCCGAATCCGATATACTCCCGTCCCCACAATATCCCGATAATAAATAAAAGGCAGTGGCGCAGCGCCTGCCAGTTGCCGAGACTCATGCCGAGTCTGCCCGAAATAGCAAGATTCATGCTCGTGCAGGGGTCTGTTCCAAAATTGACCAGCACCAGCCATGACAGAGCAAATCCCATGACGATCACCGCAAGAATTACCGAGATGAGTCTCCTTGCAAAATGTTTCTTCTGATACATTCCCTGAATAAAGTTTTTCATTATTTTCTCTCCGTTCTTTCCGATATATATCATAGTAACACAGGAACGGCTTTTCCGCCAGAGTTCCCTTTTTCTCCTGTGCGCTTCTCTTTAAAGGCAGCATTATGATTTTATGGCAATTATTTCCCGCTAGGAATCCGTGACAGTTTTTTCGGAATTCATGACAGCTTTCTTGGATTCACGATATTTTTCATTGGACAGTTATTTCTCATATCATATTTTTTTCACATGAAAGGATTTTTTTATGCAGACACTTCATCTGACAGGGATCAATAAACTTCTTCATCCGGAGCGCGACAAACGCTCCGCCACCGAGCGCATTTTTGACCATTTGAGCCACTCAAACCTCGGATTAAACCGCGGCGAAGCAACGGCTGATACCGGCTCTGCGGCATCGGCGCTCGACAGTTTTTCTGTCACGCAGAATATCTCGGAGCTTCTCAGTCCCGCCTGCGGCATGAGCGAGGAAGAGAAAAAAGCCTACCTTGCCAAAATCATTGCGAAATTAAAGAGCGGCAAAAAGCTTACCTCAGAAGAGATGCGCTTTCTGCAGGCGGAAGATCCACAGCTATACCAGCAGGCAGCTCGTGTCCAGGCAATGCGTGGCTCCCTTGAGTCGGGTCTTGCGCACAGCACTTCCAAGGAGGAGGCGCAATCTGTCTATCTGGACACGCTCACCCATATCAGCGAGGATGATCCCATGAAAGAATACATCATCGCAGCCTACGATGATGCCATGAAGGAATTCCAGAAATCCGATCAGTACCAGTCGCTGCCAGAGACAAAAGAGGATGCCGCAAAGCAGCACACCGGTTCCCGTCATTCCCATAGCTGACAATTTGAGTTCATGTTGCAGCAATTATCTTTGTGTGTCTGTCTTCCAAGCTGCCAGAACGCAACCGCACTGGCAGCTGCAACATTTAAAGAATCGACGCCGTGCGCCATTGGAATACATACCGTATCATCGCATGCTGCGATCGTCTCCGGTGCCAGACCATCTCCCTCTGTTCCCAGTACAATCGCAAGCTTGTCCTCATTCATAAGCTTCGGATCATCAATACTTAAGGAATCCTCTTTCAATGCCATCGCCACCGTATGAAATCCCAGTTCATGAAGCTGCTTCTGCCAATTCCCGGAATCTGCTTTCTCTTCCTGCTCCGAGTTTCGTTCTATCCCTGTTCCCGGCTCTTTCTCTTCTTCCGAATCCGGATTTCTCACAGTCTCCGGCTTTGTCTCCTCTCCAAGATATGTCCACGGCACCTGAAACACCGTCCCCATACTCACACGGATTGCTCTCCGGTAAAGCGGATTGCTGCACCCTGTGGTCAGCAGCACCGCATCCATTCCAAGCGCCGCAGCAGAGCGGAAAATAGCGCCCACGTTTGTCGGATTTACCACATTTTCCAAAACTGCAATTCGTTTTGCCCCCTTGCAGACACTCTGCACCGAAGGGAGCGGCTGCCGGTACATCGCACAGAGCATTCCTCTGGTCAGTTGAAACCCCGTCAGCTTCGTGAGTACATCAAACTCCGCCGTGTAGACCGGGATCTCCCCGCACCGCGCAAGAATCTTCTGTCCTTCTCCCTCAATATGCCGTTTTTCCGTCAGAATTGACACCGGCATATAGCCTGCGTCCAGCGCCCTCTCGATAACCTTGGGACTTTCCGCAATAAACATACCCTTTTCCGGCTCATGGCGGTTAATCAACTGATTCTCTGTCAGTCTTGCATACACATCCAATTCCGGTGCATCAAAATCTGTTATTTCTATCATCTGTGCCATTTTATTCCTCTTCCACATCTACTGATTTCTGTTTGTTCGTTGTCTCACCCGATCTTGCGGTGCCATTTTCGATCGTTTTATGCTTGCGGCTGTTTTCTGATCTGTTTCTCTTTGCATCCTGACTTTTGACCGAGATTTGGCTTCACAGTCGATTTCCTGGGACAATTTGGTTTTCCTTGTAATCAATTCATTTTCCCTTTCGTTTTCCGGGCTTGATCTGGCTTTCCGTACGGATTTTGGTACCTGCATCTTTTTCAAACGGGTCTGTACGGCAAAAATATCCTCTCCAGACCCGTTTTTCCTTGTTTCCCATCATATTTAACATGAAAGGCCATAGGAAACGGGTCTCAGGAGCACTTTTTCTTCTCTGAGACCCGAATCACAGGGAAAAACGGGTCTCACAGGCAACTTTTCCCACTATAGACCCGTTGGTCATATCAAATTCAGGATCTGAGTCTCATAAACATTTAATTATAATACCGATCTTTATCAGAAGTGTCAATCTATCCGTTTCTACACCCGGACCGGTGTCTGTCGTACAAATTTCCCACCTCTGTTTTTCCTGCCTGCGAGTTCCCTGTCACATTTTCAAATGCTCATTGCGCTTCCTCATTACTGATATTTTCTGATGCTTTCCCGCACATTTTCCTGTCACATTTTCAAATGCTTTTTCTGCTTCCTTTTTCTTCCTGCCCTACAAAATAATGCATACCATCCCGCCGTTGTTGTCGTTCACAATTTTCTGCATAGTATCCTGCAGCTTCATTTGACACTCGTCATCCATCATCGAGATCTTGCCGCGGATGCCGTTCTCCATCAGCTCACCGATGGATTTTCCGAAAATATTGGTCTCCCAGGCTCCCTCCTCGCTCTTTTCGCCCTCTCTGATGTAGGCGATCAGATCATTCGCCTGCTCCTCGCTTCCGACGATCGGCGCGATCTCGGTCTCAATATTGGCACGGATCATGTGGATCGAGGGGGAGGTTGCGCGGATGCGGACGCCGAATTTATTTCCGTGCTTGATGAGCACCGGATCTTCCATTTTAATATCGGAGAGTCCGGGGCCTACCACGCCATAGCCTTTCACCTGTACCGCCGCCATCGCGTCCGCCACCTTTTCATATGCCTCTTTCCGCTGCGACATCTCCTTCACCAGCGCGATCAGTTCATATTCGCCGGCAATCGGCACACCCGCAAGCTCACTCATATTTTCATAGTAATACTTCTCAGCGACCTCCATGCGGATTTTGGCGCAGCCGGATGCGAGATCCACTTCCTCCAATTTCATCCGCGAGACATAGTGCTCCGGCGTAAAATCCTGTGCATAAATATCTTTCACTTTTCGCATTCCACCGAGGATCGTTCTGGCGCTCTGTATGATTTCCGCCTTCATCGGATGATCGGGCGGGAGCATTTCCGTCCATTTCGGAATATAGAATTCCATGCGGGCGACCGGGAACTCATATAAAATCTGCTCTAATATATGAAAGACATCATCTTTGCGAAGCTGCTCGCAATTCACCGGCAACACCGCCGTCTGGTACTTTTCCCGAAGTTCCTCCGCAATGCGGACGGTCTCCTCGCTGTAGGGTCTCGTCGAATTGAGCACCACAACATAGGGCTTGCCAATCTCCTCCAGTTCCTGCACGGTCTGCTCTTCCGCATTCACATAATTTTCCCGCGGCAAATCTCCGATACTTCCGTCTGTTGTCACCACAATGCCGATCGTCGCATGATCCCTTATGACTTTTTCCGTACCGATGGACGCCGCCTCCACAAACGGAATCTCATGGTCGAACCACGGCGTATGAACCATACGGTCCGTGCTTCCCTCCATGTGTCCTGTGGCTCCGTCCACCATAAAGCCGACACAGTCAATCAGACGGATTTTAATCCGCGTATCATCTTCAAGCGCGATCTCTGCCGCGTCTTTCGGAATAAACTTCGGTTCCGTCGTCATGATGGTTTTTCCCTGTGCAGACTGGGGTAATTCATCAATCGTGCGCTGCCTGCTATGTACATCTTCCATATAGGGAAGTACCATAAGATCCATAAACCGTTTGATAAACGTTGACTTTCCGGTCCGGACCGGTCCTACAATTCCAAGATACACCTCCCCGTCTGTGCGGTTTTGTATATCTTTGTATAAATCAAACTCTTTTTTGCTGCTGATGTCCATAAAAATACCCCTTCCATACTTAATAAAATGTATGAAGGGGGATCTGTAATTATTCCCGCTGAAACTAAAATATCATCACGCGCAGATAACGCAGACAAAGCCGGTGATCTGTACACTTCGCTTTTCTACAGCAGCACCCGCAGCATTCCCGGCAGACAGCGGAATTGCAGCTTCGTGACATCACCACAGTATTCTCCATCCGCATGCAGCACCATAGGATCCTTCAGCCGGACCTCGCATGTGCCGCAGTCGTCTATGTCAAATCCGCGGATTCCCGTATGCTTTGCCGCCACGAGGAACGGCAGGCATAAAAATGTGCGCCACTTCGGAATTCCGTGTACACTGCAGATCGAAAGCTTTCCGTCCGTGGCATCCGCCTTCGGCGCCATGGGAACGCCGCCTCCCTCTGCCTTAAAGTTCATCGCCGCGATATAGATGATGCGGTCTAACTTCCGCTCCGGGGTCTCGTCCAGACGCACCGCAGCCTCCGTCGTCTGCATGGAAAAAAGCGACTGCACCGTAATGAGCAGATAGGTCAGTTTGCCCAGATGCAGCTTATTTAAAAATACTTTCAGCTTCGATGTCAGGGCTTTTTGGCAGACTAACGCGTCAAGTCCCACGCCGGCACTGATGGCGAACTTTCTCGGCTTCTCGCAGTCATCCCATGCCACCTCTCCCAGATCGATCACGGTGCATGCCTCTCTCCCCCGCTGCATGCAGGAGAGCATGCGCGCCAGATTCTCCGACGGCGTGCCGCTAAGCTTTAACCCTCTTGCCAGGTCATTTCCCGAGCCGGTCGGTATCAGTCCGAACCGCACTTTTTCCGGATGTGTGATGCCGTTGATGACCTCATTTGCCGTTCCGTCCCCGCCGACCACTGCAAGGCAGATATCATCATCCGTCTTCGCGCAGATCTCGACAGCAAGACGTGTGGCATGCCCCTCATGCTCCGTGACATAATGCCGGTAATGGATTCCTCTCTTCACAAGTTCTCTCTGTACCTCTTTCCAGATCTGCGCGCCCCTGCCGCTTCTGGACTTCTCATTCACAATAAAATAAAGCATCTGTTTCTCCCACCGTAACATACATTCTGCTGTTTCCGGCATGTGCCGGACATACACCGCTCTGTTCCACGTCTGTTTTTCCTATATAAACACAATCGAAAACGCCCACCCGGCCTCTGCCAGATGAGCGTTTCTCTTCTGCAATGCTCTTTTTTATCGTATCACGGATACACGGCAATTACAACTGTTTACTGCTCTTTTCTGTCTGCATCTTCGTCCACCCAGAGACGTCCGTACATTTCCATATAATTATAAAGCCGTTTGGCAAGCTTGACGGTAATCTGATCTGATGTTGCACGCCACTGCCAGTTGCCCCCCAGTGTGGACGGCGTGTTCATGCGTGCCTCCGAACCAAGACCGATCAGATCCTGCATCGGCACCACCGCAAGCTCCCCGACCGAAGACCATGCACCACGCATCATGCCCCAGTTATAGCCTTCCTCTTTCGTGAGGTTTAAGTATTCCTTTGCAAATTTGACGCTCTCCTTCGGCGCAGTCTTCATCCAGCCAAGCAGCGTATCATTGTCATGTGTTCCGGTGTACACCACACAGTGCTCCGTGTAGGTATGCGGGAGATAATTGCTTCCCTCTCTCGAGTCAAACGCAAACTGTATGACTTTCATTCCCGGAAATCCGGAATCCGCAACAAGCTTTAACACGGACGGTGTCAAAAAGCCCAGATCCTCCACGATAATGTTTAATCTGCCAAGCTTCTGCTCCAGCGTATGAAACAGATCCATGCCCGGTCCCTTGCGCCACTCACCATTCTTTGCCGTCTTATCCTTTGCCGGAATCGCATAGTAGGAATCAAATCCGCGAAAATGGTCAATCCGGACAATATCGTAAAGCTTTGACATTGCCGCAATGCGTTTCGTCCACCAGGTGTATCCGTTTTTCTTCATTACATCCCAACGGAACAACGGATTGCCCCAGAGCTGTCCGTCCTCGGAAAATGCATCCGGCGGACACCCTGCCACATCAATCGGATTTAAATCCTCATCCAGATAGAACTCTTCCGGATTCGCCCATACGTCAGCAGAATCCCCTGCGACGTAGATCGGAACATCCCCGATGATCTCAATACCTTTTTCATTCACATAGGCTTTTAGCTCCCACCACTGCTTGAAAAACAGATACTGTAACATCTGATAAAAGCGGATATCCTTCGCATAGGTGCTTCTCGCCTCGGCAAGTGCCTCCGGTTTTCTCATCTTTAAATCTTTTTCCCAGGAAAACCATGCGTTTCCGTCGTTGGCATCCTTTAACGCCATAAACAGCGCATAATCAGAAAGCCAGTCTGCCTCTTTTTCACAGAACGCCTCAAAATCGTCCGGCTCTGCGCGAAGGAACCGCTCAAACGCGATCTTTAACAGCTTATAGCGCGACTCGTACATCACGCCGTAATCCACCTTGTCTGCTTTCTTTCCCCACGGGAAAGACTCACACTCCGCCTTTTTCAACAGTTTTTCCTTACACAGGTATTCCAGATCTATAAAATACGGATTCCCTGCAAAGCTGGAAAATGACTGATACGGCGAATCACCGTAACTTGTGGGGCAGATCGGAAGAATCTGCCAGTATTTCTGTCCTGATTTTTCAAGAAAGTCTGCAAACTTTCTGGCTTCTTTTCCCATCGTACCAATTCCATACGGAGATGGCAGGGATGATATATGCATCAATACTCCACTACTTCTCATAACCTCGTCCTTACCTTTCATCTATCACTCGAATACTCTCCCCATTTACAAACTCAAACGGAACAATCTCGTGAATCGGCTCTTTCTTCAACTCGATCTGGCCGAATAAAATCTCGATGCTGCGGTTTGCAAGCGTCTGATGCTGCTGCTTGATCGTCGCCAGCTTCGGATTGTAATACTCTGCAAGCGATGTACCGTCAAAACCGATCACGGAAACATCCTCCGGCACGCGGTACCCCAGATCACGCAGTGCGCGGATGGCCCCGATCGCCATCACATCCGACATTGCAAACACTGCGGTCACATCCGGAAACTTCCCGATCAGGCGCTTCATCGCCCGGCAGGCGCTTCCAAAAGAGAATCTTGCCTTCTCATAGCAGTGCTCCACATCAAGAACCGCCCCATGCTCCGAAAAGCTCTGCTCACATCCCAGGAAACGCTGATGACTCGTATAAGACTTGTCAAAATCACCGCCGAGAATGCCGATTCTGCGGTGTCCAGCCACAAACAGCTGATCCACCGCACAGCGTGCCGCTGCAATATCGTCCGTGGCAACGCTGGAAAGATTCTCAAAATGCATCTCATTGGCACGGTTCGTCACCAACACACACGGCACATCCACACCGGAGAACTCCCGGTGAAAATATTCCGGATTACCGCCGAGGAACAAAAGCCCAAGCGGCTTTCTCTCCCTGCAAAGAAGAATTGCCTGCTCTACCTCATCTGCATCCTCGTCCAGATAAGACACGACCAGCGTATATTCCGTTTTCTCGATCATGCGCTGGATTTCCTCCACGACACTGGCAAAAAGCATATTTGAGATACCTTTGACCAGTACGCCGATTGCCTTGGAATTGTTCTGTTTTAAATGCTTCGCATTGTTGTTCGGCACAAAATTAAAGCTTGCGACAACTTCCTCGATCTTTTTTCTTGCATCCGGGCTGACATCATTTCTATTATTAAGCACTCTGGAAACCGTGCTGACGGAATAGCCTGACTCTCTGGCAATATCTTTTATTGTAACCATAACTTTTCCTGCCTGTTTTTGTCTTCTTGATTTCACTGGCAATTATTATATCAGCCTTTGACAGCTCCTGCAACAACACCTTCTATAATATACTTCTGGCAGGCTGCATAAAAAATAATGATCGGAACAATGGCAAGCACCAGCATCGCCATCATGGTACCCCAGTCAACCGCTCCGTAGCCGCCCTTTAAATACTGGATGACAATCGGGATGGTCTTGTATTTTTTCAGATCCAGCACCAGATAAGGCAGCAGATAGTCGTTCCAGATCCACATTGCCTGCAGAATTGCCACCGTGATCGTAGTCGGCTTCATAATCGGGAATACCACCTGGAAAAAGGTCTGGAGCGGCGTACACCCGTCAATCATTGCCGCCTCCTCAATCTCAAGCGGAATGCTCTTCACAAAACCGCAGAACATAAACACCGCCAGTCCGGCTCCGAATCCGAGGTATACCAGAATAATACCGATGGGATTGCTTAAATGCATCATGTTCGCCAGCTTTGACAGGGAGAACATAACCATCTGGAACGGCACGATCATGGAAAACAGGCATAACATGTAGATCGTGGAGTTCACTTTGTTATGTACTCTCGTAATGTACCATGCGCACATGGAGGTACAGAGAATGATTACCGCCACAGAACCTACCGTGATGATAACGGAGTTCCCCATCGCCGCAAAATAGTTCGTCTTCTGCACGCCCTTGATAAAATTCTCAATTCCGAAGAAGGAACGGTGATCCGGCAGTGCAAACGGATATCTCGTGATGAATCCTTTTTTCTTTAAGGAGTTCATCGCCACGAGGAAAATCGGGTACAGCCACAGTACCGCAAGGATTGAGAAAAATACGGTCAAAATCCATCCGTGTTTGGCGCGTCTTACCGCGCTCACCTGATTGTCTGCTTTTTTGTTCTTTGCCATTATTGCTGCACCTCCTTACTTCTGGTAAGTCTGTTCTGTAGCATTGCAATGACTGCCACAATGATAAAGAATACCACCGCTTTCGCCTGACCGGCGCCCTCCCATCCGGTTCTGGTGTAGAATGTCTCATAAATATTTAGTGCCAGCATCTGGGAACTGTTCGAAGGCTCGCCCGCAGTCAGCGCCAGGTTCTGGTCAAACAGCTTAAAGGAGTTCGTCAGTGTCAGGAATGTACAGATCGTAATCGACGGCATTACCATCGGGATCGT
>ENA-ORUW01002203-ORUW01002203.1-human-gut-metagenome-genome-assembly--contig:-NODE-2203-length-11510-cov-8.217372_pt1 | contig 11510 bp, 9 predicted proteins | sample MGYA00242088_ERZ509227 | MGnify/ENA primary metagenome ERZ509227 (study PRJEB26280, sample SAMEA2338816) | human gut metagenome | biome: human gut; feature: human-associated habitat; material: faeces... | reverse complement strand
AAAAGAGGCTGGTACCTTAACGATTTTCAATCGTTAAAGCGACAGCCCCTTTTTTTAATTTTTATTTCCTCTTATTTTGCGGAACTGTGTCGGTGATATGCCATTAAGGTGGCTGAAGGCATCTCCAAAGTAGTTGCTTGAACTGTAACCACACAGCATTGCAATGTCGGTTATTGACTTATTTGTTTCAAGAAGCATTTTTTCTGAATTATTTATTCGCACCATGTTAAGATATTCCTTAAATGATACTCCGCTTAAAGCCTTAAATTTTTTTGAAAAATAAGAAGTATTTAAATGAATCTGGCTGGCAACGTCTTCAAGAGTTATAGGAAGGCTGTAATTCAAATCTATGTAATTCATTGCCTGTTTTATTGCTTTGTTCGATGAATATTCGCGGTTTTTTACCTTTGAAACATTGCTTGCCTTCTGTCCGTGCATAAGTATTATAAGAAATAGCTGTTCTAAGCATGTTTTTATTATACATTTTGAAAGTTTATTGCTTTTTTTGCTGGCCTCCATAAGTTTTTCAATAATAATTTTAAAGTCATTCTTATATTCTGTGTCTATAACAAAAAAATTGCCGCATATTTCCTGTATAAATTCAAAGTGTCCCATTGCATCAGTTAAATCTGTAAGATAATCAAAAGATAACTCTATGGAGATTCGTTCATTTACATTTGGGTCAGTATATGCTGTTTTATGCTGCGTATCTGGGGGGATAAACAGCAGTGTTCCTGCATTGACTGAATAGATACTGTCGTTTAAGTAGATATTGCAGGAGCCCTTTGAAAGATAAAACAGCTCACAAAAGGAATGTGAATGAAAGGAATGCATTGAATAAGATGTATCATGAGACAAACGTGTTATACCAAAGTGTGAATTTTTTTTCATACTAATCCTCATTTCTTGAGCAACTTTGTTGCGAAGAGGCTAATGCCTTTAGGCTATTTGTTGTGCTCAGAAACAAATAGCTGTGTGAAAAATCATCGTATCAACATGATTTTTCACACTAATCTCCATTCTTTTTGCATAACATGATAATGTAATCGTGTATATATAATTATATCATAATTTATAACAAATGCACAAAAAAATACAGATAATATTTGATATAATGATGAAAAGTTAAAAATTCGTCCTAAAAATTTAAGTAGTGCGGCTGATTAATGTCTAATTTTAAGTAGAAAAGTTCCCCTTACAATGATAATCTTAAGACAATAGCTTGGGTATGGCTAAAAGTATGTAAGGAGGATTAAGTTATGAGAAAAAGTTTCCTAAAGAAACTAAAAAAAGGTATTTCAGTTGCTGCTGTAGCTGTTCTGGCTATGACTGCATTACCTGTTACGGGTGGTTTGTTTGTTGCTAATGCGGCAGATCCTGAAATCAAAGAGTCAGTTAAGACTTATGATATAACAAAGGAAGCAGCCAGCGGAAAGTACAAAGACGGCGATGTCATTGGTACTACTGACATGATTGTAAAGAAAGCTTTAAACATTAATCTTGATAAAGGGGTTTTAAGATTCAGAGCGGGCAACGTGATTTTAATGCCTGTAAAGGATGATACAACTAAGATTGAGTTTACTATGGTATGTAATGGTGATAAAGCCGACAGATTTGTTATATTGGGTGAGGATACATCTGATACAACTTACAGTTGTGCAATGTCAAAGACAGGAAATTCATTTACTGTGGGTGATGTTACAGATTACATAGTTGAAGAGGGCGGAAAGAAGTACATACCTCTTATTTCAAACGGTGATGTGAAAGCAACATCATTTACTTTAAAGGAATACAATCCTGTCAACAGAGTTACAGTTACAGGTAAGATTGAGGGCGCAGCAGCAGTAGGTATAGATTCTGTTAAATTTGTTAATATGGATGATCCTAAGGCAGAAGTTATAACAGCGCCGGTAGACGCAGAGGGTAAGTATACTGCAACTCTTAGAAGAGTAGACGGAAATACTAATTATTTTGCAGCTGTATCAAAAATTGGTTACAAGATAGACAATACAGATGGAGCTAACAGATTTACACTTACAGGTAATGGTTCGGCAGCAGAGCATAACTTTAAGATTGCTGATTCACCTGTTGCAACTATCAGCAACGGTACATTCGAGGGCGTTATGGACGCTGATTTGAAGGGTGAAATTAAAGTAGTTCTTACTCCAAAGGACAGCACAATGGACAGCTACGAGTTAGCTCTTCAAAAGGTTGAGGATGGCAAGTATACATTTGGTGAAATTAAGATTACAGCTAATGTTGATTATGAGGCAGTAATTACAAATGCTGATGATTACGAAGTAAAAGCAGCAGTTAATAAAGCAGAGGGAACTTATGCAGATGTTGTGATTAAAGCTGAAAAGAAGCCTGTATATGCTGTAAGCGGTACATTTGTTGCATCTGATGATAAGAAAGCAGATGTTAAGAGCATAACATTTAAGAACATGGATACACCTGATTATTCATATACATTTTCTGTAAATGGCACAACATATTCAGCCGCATTAAGAGATGGTGAATATGAGACGTCAGTTGAGTGTGACGGATATACAGCTTATGATCATGTAAGCGTTAAGGGAGGACTTGTTCTTAATGATGTATACCTTGTTTCAGGTGCAGCAGAACCTGTAAATGCATATGCTGCAGAAATTAAGGTAGGAAAAAATGAAGATATCAAGACTATTGCTGATGCAGTTAAGTACATTTCTAATATGACAAGAACTGATGATCAGAGAGTTACAATTGTTCTTATGGATGATTTGTACAGAGAACAGTTAGTAATAGATACACCAAATATCACATTAAAGAGCAATAATGAAAATGGTTCAACTATTACATGGTACTACGGAGTTGGTTATTCATATTACAGTGCCAAGATTTCTGCTGATAAGAGATCAGCATACTATGATGAAGCATGGGCAGTAGATAAATATTATCAGACATCTATTTCGCAGAATCCGGGTCACTGGGGGGCTACAGTTAACCTCTTTGCAGGCGCTAAGGGCTTCAAGGCTGAAAACATTACTTTTGAGAATTCATTTAACAGATATATGACAACAGAAGAGGTTGCGGACGGTGTAAGTAAGGGTATTGAAAATTCTAAGATAGATCGTTCTACAGCTAAAGATGCTGATGTTATTACAAGAGCAGCAAAGGAAAGAGCAGCAGCACTTTATATTCAGGCAGATGATACAGAATATAAGAACTGTAAGCTTTTAAGCAGTCAGGATACACTTTATACAGGTGATGGTGAGGAGAGCTCTTACTTTACAGATTGTGTTATCGAAGGTTCTACAGACTATATCTGCGGCGATGGTAATGCAGTGTTTGATAATTGTACATTAAGTATGTATGGTTACAGCGATGAGGAGGCTTCCGGAAGCCTTATAGTTGCAAATAAGAATACAGGTAAGCATGGTTATCTTTTCTATAACTGTGATATTGTAAATACAGATTATCCTGGTATTTTACCTACAGCAAGCTTCTATTTTGCAAGATCTTGGACAAGAGGCTGCCGCAATACATTTATTAATACAACTGTTGAATCAGAATCAATGATAGTACCTGCAGGTTACACAAATATGAGTGGAGATTCAAACGATGTAAGTGATTCATTTATGAATGAATTTGGTACACATACAGCTGACGGTGTTATGGTAGCTACAGCTGAAAGATGTAAAGGTACTAAGATTATGACAGCTGCTGAAGCTGCTGCAGTTGATCCAAAGACATTCTTTGATGATTTTGATGCTACATATTATACAGCTGTCGCTGATTATACATCGGTATATAAGGCAATGGAAGAAGCTGCAAAGTATGATGCAGATAAATATGAAAATTTTGATGCTGTAAATAAAGCTATTGCAGCAGTTGATGGTTCAAAGAAATCAGCACAGCAGACAGAGGTGGAAGCTATGGCAAAGGCAATCAATGATGCAATTGGTGCATTGGTTGAAAAGTCAGAGGTAGTTCCTCCTGCAGAAGAGCCAACAACACCACCGGCTGTTGATGAACCAACACAGCCTTCCGAACCGGGTTCGCCTGATTCAGAGACACCTAAGACAGGAGACGCAGCACCTGTTGCATTGTATGTTGCACTTGCACTTCTTAGTGTTCTTGCACTTGCAGGCGTATGTGTGTTAGGCAAAAAGAAATTTACAAAGTAATTTGTAAAATAATTTTAAAGCGATTTTAAGTTTAAATTGCCAATACTTATCTTTCTAATATAATTTTGGGATTCGCAGAGGTCAAAATGGCCTCTGCGGATTTTTACTTTATGGGAATAACGTCGCAGATGCATGAAAATCACAAGTTTGCGAAGCAAATCTTGAAATCGTCGCTTGCGACGATTTTTTATGGTATAATAATTGCACAAAGTGCAATTCAAGGCGTCAAGGCGCCTTGCGCCGCTAAAGCGGCGATTATACCTGTGACCCATGGCTTGAAAAGTAAATGCCCTTACGGGCGCTTCCTTTTCTTCGCACATGGTATAATAATTGCGGACACAATGAAAAAGGAGAGTTAAGTTATGTATATAATAGCAGGGTTGGGAAATCCGGGTATGCAGTATAACGGAACAAGGCATAACGCAGGATTTTCAGTAATAGATGAGCTGGCAGATAAATATAATATTAGTGTGGACATGTTAAAGCATAAGGGGATGATAGGAAAAGGCGTAATTGAGGGGCAGAAAGTGATTTTGGTAAAGCCGCTTACTTACATGAATAAGTCCGGGGAGTGTATACGTGAGGTTATGGATTATTACAAGGCCGATATAGATGATTTGATAGTTATTTTTGACGATATAAGTCTGGCACCGGGAAAGCTCCGGCTAAGGGCAAAAGGCAGTGCAGGCGGCCATAACGGAATAAAGAGCATAATAGCGCATCTTGGAAGCGAGGGATTTAAGAGAATTAAATTCGGGGTGGGTGATAAGCCTAAGGGCTGGGATCTTGCCGACTGGGTACTGGGAAAATTTCCAACAGAGATTTACAGTGATTTAAGATCAGGAAATGAGCGAGCATGTGATGCGGTAGCCTGCATTGTGACAGAGGGAATTGACAGCGCAATGAACAAATTTAACGGATAAAGCTTGTGACATAAAAAATGCGGAATGGAGGTAGTGTTAAAATGAATTCGTTTTATGGTCCGATTGTCGGTATGGCAGGCATGGAGCAGGTTGATAAGATGTTTGAACGGCCTGGAAATGCTGTTATGGTAAGCGGATGTATCGATACGCAGAAAGTGCATTTTATAGAAGCGGCAGGACGGGGCTTTCCGATTAAAGTCATAATAACTTATGATGAGGCCAAAGCGCGCGAGATAGTGGAAGATGCTGCTTTTTTTGACAACTGCATGTATTATCCGGCAAAGGATTTTATATTTTACAGTGCCGATGTTCATGGAAATCAGATAGTTGGGGAGCGTTTAAGATGCATAAATAAAATTCTTATGGCTGCAAAAAAAGGCGGGAGATTTACGCTTGTAACGACGATTGATGCTTGTATAGATATGCTTCTGCCTCTGCAAAGATATAAAGAAATGCAGATAAGTCTTAAGTGCGGTGATATAATTGATACAGACAGATTTGCGGCTGATCTTGTGAATCTTGGGTATACAAGAATGCCGATGGTAGAGGAGCCGGGGCATTTTGCAGTGCGTGGCGGAATAATTGACATTTATTCATACACTGACGAGACACCTGTCCGAATTGAACTTTGGGATGATGAAATTGACTCCATAAGGTTTTTTGATGTGCAGAGTCAGCGTTCAATAGAAAAATGCAGTGATTACACGGTTTTTCCGGCAACGGAATGTATTCTTAAACAGGAAGAAATTGAGGCAGGATTTGACGTGTTTGAAAAAGAATACCAATCACAGCTTGATAATTTTGGGATAAATAATAAAAAGAAAACGCCGGAACAGACAGAGGCCGTAAACAGGCTTAGAAAGCTTAAGGGAGAGCTTGAAAATAACAGGGATTACAGTAAATTTATAAATATATTTGCACCGGAGTGTGAGAGTCTTATCTCATATTTTCCGGCTAAAACCACGTTGTTTGTGCTTGATGAGCCAAACAGGATAAAAGAGCGTATGGAGCTTGTCTCATTTGAATATGAGGAAAGTATGAAAAATCGTCTGGCAGGGGGGTATATTGTTCCAAGCCAGACTAAGCTTATGCGTCCGTTAGCACAGGTTTATGCAGAAATTGCAAAAAACAGGGTGCTTATGGTATCCACGCTTGATTATAAGCCGGATATGATAAATGTTGATTTATATGAGCGTATCGATGTAAGAAGTATAAGTTCGTATAACAACAGCTTTGAATATTTGTCAGATGATTTGAAAAAATACGGACGGAGCGGATACAGGTGTGTGCTTGTCTGTAATTCGAGGACAAGAGCAGCCAGAATTGTTCAGGATCTTGAGCAGCTTGGGGTAAGGGCTTATTTTAATGAGGATTACGAAAAGGAAATTGTGCCGGGAACGGTTATGGTTACATATGGTAATATTCACAGAGGTTTTGAGTATCCTCTTATGCAGTTTGTTGTTATAGCTGAAAATGATATTTTTACTAAAAATAAGCGTGTAAAGAAGAAAAAGCGTTACGAGGGCAAATCAATTTCGGGCTTTAACGAGCTGAATGTCGGTGATTTTGTGGTTCATGAGACACATGGTCTTGGAATTTACAGGGGTATTGAGAAAATAACCGTTGATGGTGTTGAAAAGGATTATGTAAAAATAGAGTATGCGGGTAATTCAAATTTGTACGTGCTTGCAACGCAGCTTGACAGACTGCAGAAATATGCCGCGGCAGACACAGAGAAGAAGCCGAAATTAAATAAACTTGGAACGATAGAATGGAGCAGGACTAAGTCAAAAGTAAAACGTGTTGTTGAGGAGGTTGCAAAGGATCTTGTAGAGCTTTATGCAATAAGACAGCAGCAAAAAGGTTATCAGTTTGGGAAAGATACTGTATGGCAGACAGAGTTTGAAGAGATGTTTCCTTATGAAGAAACGCCTGACCAGCTTGCGGCAATAGAGGATACCAAGCGGGATATGGAAAGCGGACGCATTATGGACAGACTTATTTGCGGCGACGTTGGATACGGAAAGACTGAAGTGGCAATAAGAGCTGCATTTAAGGCAGTTCAGGAGGGAAAACAGGTTGCGTATCTGGTGCCGACGACAATTCTTGCACAACAGCATTTCAATACATTTGAGCAGAGAATGAAAAGCTTTCCGGTAAAGGTAGCACAGCTTTCAAGCTTCAGAACAAATAAGGAAATTAAAGAAACGCTGTCTGAGTTAAAGAAAGGTTTTGTTGATGTGGTTATAGGAACACACAGATTGCTGTCAAAGGATGTGGAGTTTAAGGATCTCGGACTTTTGATAATTGATGAGGAACAGCGTTTTGGTGTGGCACATAAGGAAAAAATAAAGCATCTTAAAAATGATGTTGACGTGCTTACGCTTAGTGCAACTCCTATTCCGCGAACGCTTCATATGAGTCTTGTCGGAATCAGGGATATGAGTGTTTTGGAGGAGCCGCCGGTTGACAGGGTTCCTATACAGACGTTTGTGACCGAGCATAACGATGAGATGATACGAGAAGCGATAAACAGAGAGCTTGCAAGAAACGGACAGGTTTACTATGTATATAATAAGGTAAGAAATATAGACGAGGTGGCGGCGCATTTACAGGAGCTTGTGCCTGATGCAAATATTGCGTATGCACATGGACAGATGGATAAACGTCAGCTTGAGAAGATAATGTATGAATTTATAAATGGTGAGACAGATGTTTTAATTTCAACCACGATAATCGAGACAGGTATGGATATATCCAATGTAAATACAATGATTATTGAGGATGCGGACAGATTTGGTCTTTCACAGCTTTATCAGCTGCGCGGTCGTGTCGGAAGAAGTAACAGGACTGCATACGCATTTTTATTGTATAAAAGAAACCGTATGCTTTCAGAGGTCGCCGAAAAGAGGCTTAGTGCGATAAGGGAGTTTTCTGATTTTGGTTCAGGATTTAAGATTGCCATGAAGGACCTTGAGATAAGAGGCGCAGGAAATGTGCTCGGAAAGAGTCAGCATGGACATATGGCAGCAGTCGGATATGATTTGTACTGCAAGATGCTTAACCAGGCAGTAAATGACTTAAAGGGTATAAAAAATGAATATGAATTTGAGACAAATGTTGATTTGAGTGTGGATGCATATATCCCGTCGGCTTATATTAAGAGCGAATACCAAAAACTTGATATTTATAAGCGAATTGCGGAGATTGAAACAGAAGAAGAATTAAGCGACATGAAAGATGAGCTTAACGACAGATACGGAAGTATACCGGAATGTGCAGTTAATCTGCTTAGTATTGCACTTATAAAGTCTAAGGCGCATAAACTGGGAGTCATGGAAATTAAGGGAAATATTGATGAAACGCAGACACCGTCAGCATGGAAAACTATATTTAAAATGTATGCAAAGGCAGATATCAATTCAGAGGCGATTCCCGGTTTTATAGATTCGTTTGGCGGAGCGGTGCGTCTTGTGAAAGGCACAGAGCCATTGTTTGTATGGCGTGTTACAAAGAAAAAATACAGCAACGCTAAAGAATATCTTGCAGGACTTAACGATATGATGGATATAATGCAAAGTCATCTTATGCCATAAATTTGAAAAAAACCTTTGACATCATATGCTTTTGTGCTATAATACATTAAAGTTTAACGCTTTAAAGCGCAAAAAATATGCCGCATGGCAGGTGAATAATGATAACACATAGTATTTATATATCATATGAATGCAGGGCAGCATAATTTTAAGGCGCATTTAAGGCAAATTAAAATTAGATGAGAGAAGGTATAAATATGGAACGCAAAGGTGAATTAATGTCATTCAGACCGGATATTAAGGTCGTCGATTGTACTATCCGTGACGGAGGTCTCGTAAACAATTTTGAATTTGATGATGAGTTTGTAAGAAATCTTTACAGCGCAAATGTGGCAGCCGGTGTTGATTATATGGAGTTTGGATATAAGGCTTCAAAGGAAATATTTGATGTCAAAGAGTTTGGTAAGTGGAAATTTTGTGACGAGCAGGATATACGCGACATAGTAGGTGATAACAACACAGATTTAAAGATATCGGTTATGGCTGATGTTGGAAGAACAGATTATAAGAAAGATATTCTGCCTAAGTCTGAGAGCGTAATTGATATGATACGAATTGCTACATATGTTAATACTATTCCTGCGGCAATAGAGATGATTAACTACTGTGCGGATATGGGCTATGAGACTACTGTAAATGTTATGGCTGTATCAACATCAAGCGAGAGTGATCTTGATATGGCACTTGAAATGCTTTCAAAGAGCAAGGTTGATGTGATTTATCTTGTGGACAGCTATGGTTCAATCTACCCTGAGCAGATAAGACGTTTTATGGATAAGTATTTAAAGATTGCAGAGGCTGAGGGCAAGCTTGTGGGAATCCATGCACATAATAATCAGCAGCTTGCATTTGCAAATACTATAGAGGCATGTGCATTCGGTGCAAGTTACCTTGATGCGACAGTCGGCGGCATGGGCAGAGGTGCAGGAAACTGTTATATGGAGCTTTTGCTCGGATTTCTTAGAAACCCTAAATACAGTCTTAATCCTATATTAAAATTTATACAGAACAGGCTTCTTCCGCTTAAAAAGTCAGGAGTGGTTTGGGGGTGTGATGTACAGTACATGCTTACGGGACAGCAAAACCAGCACCCTCGTTCAGCTATAGCTTTTACAGCGGATAAGAGGGAGGATTACTCAAATTTCTATCAATCACTGCTTGATAGAGAATAAATGTAAACTGATATTGACTTTAATGTGGTGACGCAGTAAAATTACAGAAAAGCATTGATTGAAAGTGGTGAAAAGACACATTTTCTAAACAATCTATCAGGAAAGGAAGATTATCATGGAAAAGAAAGAAATTGACTGGTCGAATCTTGGTTTTGGTTATGTAAAGACTGATAAGAGATTTGTAGCAAATTACAAAGATGGAGCGTGGGATGATGGTGTCATTACAGAAGATGACAAGGTAGTAATCAGTGAGTGTGCAGGTGTGCTGCAGTATGCACAGACTTGCTTTGAAGGTATGAAAGCATACACGACAGAGCAGGGTAAGACTGTTATATTCCGTCCTGATTTAAATGCCAAGCGTATGGCTGATTCATGCAAAAGACTTGAGATGCCGGTTTTTCCTGAGGATAAGTTTGTTGAGGCAGTTGCTGCTACAGTAAAGGCAAATTCAGCATGGGTTCCTCCATATGGTTCAGGTGCTACATTATATATTCGTCCGTATATGTTCGGAAGTGACCCTGTTATAGGTGTTAAGCCGGCATCTGAATATCAGTTCAGAGTATTTACAACGCCCGTAGGTCCTTACTTTAAGGGTGGAGCAAAACCTATTACAATTAAGGTTTCTGACTTTGACCGTGCGGCACCTCACGGAACAGGACATATAAAGGCCGGACTTAACTATGCTATGAGTCTTCATGCGATTGTTACTGCACATGAAGAGGGTTATGCCGAAAATATGTATCTTGATCCGGGAACAAGAACAAAGGTAGAAGAGACAGGCGGAGCGAACTTTATATTTGTAACTAAGGATGGTAAGGTTGTTACTCCTAAGTCTGACAGTATTCTGCCATCAATAACAAGACGTTCTTTAGTGTATGTTGCAAAAGAATATCTCGGTCTTGAGGTTGAGGAAAGAGAAGTGCTTCTTGAGGAGGTTAAGGATTTTGCTGAATGCGGTTTGTGTGGTACGGCAGCAGTTATCTCACCTGTAGGAAAGATTGTAGACCATGGAAAGGAAATCTTTTTCCCAAGCGGAATGGAGAATATGGGTACTACAATTCAGAAATTATATGATACGCTTACAGGAATTCAGATGGGAAGAATTGAAGCACCACAAGGCTGGATTTATACAGTTGAATGATTTTGATGGATTGATTTTATGTAATAATTATGTTTGATTTCTGTGGATTTTTTGTGATTAAAATGATACAATTATTGTCACAATCTAAAAAGAAAGAGGCTTTGGAATATGACTGAAATTGGTACGAACGAGAGATTATTAAGTTCCAATGTGACACCTGAGGAATGCAAAAAGATAGAAAAAGTCTTGCGCAGGAATAACATATCATATTGTGAAAGGTGGAAGCCGCGTTCAGGATTATTGAAGATTTTTGATGTCGGCAGAGCTGATAAATGTGATATTTATATACATATGGATTCATTTGAAGAAGCAAAGCGTGTGCTCGCAGAGCATTCGTGATAAGTATAAGCCGTGGCATTTTGTCGCGGCTTAATTATGTTGGTGGAGGATTGTGGGAGTGCGAAGCACGAAACAATCCGTGTAATCATAATCAGGATGTTTTTGATAAAATTGCTGAAGAATGGAGATAGTGTGAAAAATCATGTTGATACGATGATTTTTCACACAGCTAT
>ENA-ORUW01002177-ORUW01002177.1-human-gut-metagenome-genome-assembly--contig:-NODE-2177-length-11612-cov-2.669291_pt1 | contig 11612 bp, 10 predicted proteins | sample MGYA00242088_ERZ509227 | MGnify/ENA primary metagenome ERZ509227 (study PRJEB26280, sample SAMEA2338816) | human gut metagenome | biome: human gut; feature: human-associated habitat; material: faeces... | reverse complement strand
TAAATTCGCACAGCAGCAACGGGCAAAACGGGCCGCCATTGATGCGAAAAGCCGGGGGCTGACTGACCGGCAGGCAGAACGGGAAGCCACAGAACAGCGCCTGAAGGAACAGTATGGCGATAATCCTCTGGCGCTGAATAACGTCATGTCAGAGCAGAAAAAGACCTGGGCGGCTGAAGACCTGCTTCGCGGGAACTGGATGGCAGGCCTGAAGTCCGGCTGGAGTGAGTGGGAAGAGAGTGCCACGGACAGTATGTCGCAGGTTAAAAGTGCAGCCACGCAGACCTTTGATGGTATTGCGCAGAATATGGCGGCGATGCTGACCGGCAGTGAGCAGAACTGGCGCAGCTTCACCCGTTCCGTGCTGTCCATGATGACAGAAATTCTGCTTAAGCAGGCAATGGTGGGGATCGTCGGGAGTGTGGGCAGTGTCATTGGCGGTGCTGTCGGTGGTGACGCATCAGCGTCAGGCGGTACAGCCATTCAGGCAGCTGCGGCGAAACTCCATTTTGCGACCGGGGGATTTACGGGAACCGGCGGCAAATATGAGCCAGCGGGGATTGTTCACCGTGGTGAATTTGTCTTCACGAAGGAGGCAACCAGCCGGATTGGCGTGGGGAATCTCTACCGGCTGATGCGCGGCTATGCCACCGGCGGTTATGTCGGTGTCACCGGAAGTCCGGCGCAAATGCGGCGTTCAGAGGGTATCAGGTTTGAGCAGAACAACAACGTGGTGATTCAGAACGACGGTACGAATGGTCTGCCAGGTCCACAGATGATGAAGGCGGTGTATGACATGGCCCGCAAGGGTGCCCGTGATGAAATCCAGGCACAGATGCGCGATGGTGGTCTGTTCTCCGGAGGTGGACGATGAAAACCTTCCGCTGGAAAGTGAAACCCGGTATGGATGTGGCTTCGGCCCCTTCCGTAAGAAAGGTGCGCTTTGGTGATGGCTATTCCCAGCGAGCGCCTGCCGGGCTGAACACTGACCTGAAAACGTACAGCGTGACGCTTTCTGTTCCCCGTTGGGAGGCCGCGGCGCTGGAGTCGTTTCTGGCTGAGCACGGGGGCTGGAAGGCCTTTCTGTGGACGCCGCCTTATGGTTACAGGCAGATAAAGGTGACCTGCGCAAAATGGTCGTCGCGGGTCAGTATGTTGCGTGTTGAGTTCAGCGCAGAGTTTGAACAGGTGGTGAACTGATGCAGGATATCCAACAGGAAACACTGAATGAATGCACCCGTGCGGAGCAGTCGGCCAGCGTGGTGCTCTGGGAAATCGATCTGACAGAGGTCGGTGGAGAACGTTATTTTTTCTGTAATGAGCAGAACGAAAAAGGTGAGCCGGTCACCTGGCAGGGGCGACAGTATCAGCCGTATCCCATTCAGGGGAGCGGTTTTGAACTGAATGGCAAAGGCACCAGTACGCGCCCCACGCTGACGGTTTCTAACCTGTACGGTATGGTCACCGGGATGGTGGAAGATCTGCAGAGTCTGGTCGGCGGAACGGTGGTCAGGCGTAAGGTTTACGCCCGTTTTCTGGATGCGGTGAATTTCGTCAACGGAAACAGCGATGCCGATCCGGAGCAGGAGGTGATCAGCCGCTGGCGCATCGAGCAGTGCAGCGAACTGAGCGCGGTGAGTGCCTCCTTTGTACTGTCCACGCCGACGGAAACGGATGGTGCTGTTTTTCCGGGGCGCATCATGCTGGCTAATACCTGCACCTGGACCTATCGCGGTGATGAGTGCGGTTATCACGGTCCGGCGGTCGCGGATGAATATGATCAGCCGACTTCCGATATCACGAAGGATAAATGCAGCAAATGCCTGAGCGGCTGTAAGTTTCGCAATAACGTCGGCAACTTTGGCGGCTTCCTTTCCATTAACAAACTTTCGCAGTAAATCCCATGACACAGACAGAATCAGCGATTCTGGCGCACGCCCGGCGATGTGCGCCAGCGGAGTCGTGCGGCTTCGTGGTAAGCACGCCGGAGGGGGAAAGATATTTTCCCTGCGTGAATATCTCCGGTGAGCCGGAGGCGTATTTCCGGATGGCTCCGGAGGACTGGCTGCAGGCAGAGATGCAGGGTGAGATTGTGGCACTGGTCCACAGTCATCCCGGTGGTCTGCCCTGGCTGAGTGAGGCTGACCGGCGGCTGCAGGTGCAGAGTGATTTGCCGTGGTGGCTGGTCTGCCGGGGGGCGATTCATAAGTTCCGCTGTGTGCCGCATCTCACCGGGCGTCGCTTTGAGCACGGGGTGACGGACTGTTACACGCTGTTCCGGGATGCTTATCATCTGGCGGGGATTGAGATGCCGGATTTTCATCGCGGGGATGACTGGTGGCGTAACGGTCAGAATCTCTATCTTGACAATATGGAGGCGACTGGTTTTTACCGTGTCGCACTGACAGAGGCGCAGCCTGGCGACGTGCTGCTGTGCTGCTTTGGTTCATCGGTGCCGAATCATGCCGCAATTTACTGCGGCGACGGCGAGCTGCTGCACCATATTCCTGAACAACTGAGTAAACGAGAGAGGTATACCGACAAATGGCAGCGACGCACACACTCCCTCTGGCGTCACCGGGCATGGCGCGCATCTGCCTTTACGGGGATTTACAACGATTTGGCCGCCGCATCGACCTTCGTGTGAAAACGGGGGCTGAAGCCATCCGCGCACTGGCCACACAGCTCCCGGTGTTTCGTCAGAAACTGAGCGACGGCTGGTATCAGGTACGGATTGCCGGGCGGGACGTCAGCACGTCCGGATTAACGGCGCAGTTACATGAGACTCTGCCTGATGGCGCTGTGATTCATATTGTTCCCAGAGTCGCCGGGGCCAAGTCAGGTGGCGTATTCCAGATTGTCCTGGGGGCTGCCGCCATTGCCGGATCATTCTTTACCGCCGGAGCCACCCTTGCAGCATGGGGGGCAGCCATTGGGGCCGGTGGTATGACCGGCATCCTGTTTTCTCTCGGTGCCAGTATGGTGCTCGGTGGTGTGGCTCAGATGCTGGCACCGAAAGCCAGAACTCCCCGCACACAGACAACGGATAACGGTAAGCAGAACACCTATTTCTCCTCACTGGATAACATGGTTGCCCAGGGGAATGTTCTGCCCGTTCTGTACGGTGAAATGCGCGTGGGGTCACGCGTGGTTTCTCAGGAGATCAGCACGGCAGACGAAGGGGATGGTGGTCAGGTTGTGGTGATTGGTCGCTGATGCAAAATGTTTTATGTGAAACCGCCTCCGGGCGGTTTTATCGTTTATGGATCATGACGAATGGGTAAAGGCAGCAGTAAGGGGCATACCCCGCGCGAAGCGAAGGACAACCTGAAATCATCCCAGATGCTGAGCGTGATAGACGCCATCAGTGAAGGGCCGGTTGAAGGTCCGGTGGACGGATTAAAAAGTGTGCTGCTGAACAGTACGCCAGTGCTGGACAGTGAGGGGAATACCAATATCTCCGGTGTCACGGTGGTGTTCCGGGCAGGTGAGCAGGAGCAGACACCGCCGGAGGGATTTGAATCCTCCGGCTCCGAGACGGTGCTGGGTACGGAAGTGAAGTACGACACGCCGATTACCCGGACCATCACGTCTGCAAACATCGACCGTCTGCGCTTTACCTTCGGTGTGCAGGCACTGGTGGAAACCACCTCAAAGGGGGACCGGAATCTGTCGGAAGTTCGCCTGCTGGTTCAGATACAGCGTAATGGTGGCTGGGTGACGGAAAAAGACATCACCATTAAGGGCAAAACCACCTCACAGTATCTGGCCTCGGTGGTGGTGGATAACCTGCCGCCGCGCCCGTTTAATATCCGGATGCGCAGAATGACGCCGGACAGCACCACAGACCAGCTGCAGAACAAAACGCTCTGGTCGTCATACACCGAAATCATCGATGTGAAACAGTGCTACCCGAACACGGCACTGGTCGGCGTGCAGGTGGATTCGGAGCAGTTCGGCAGCCAGCAGGTGAGCCGTAATTATCATCTTCGCGGGCGCATTCTGCAGGTGCCGTCGAACTATAACCCGCAGACGCGGCAATACAGCGGTATCTGGGACGGAACGTTTAAGCCAGCATACAGCAACAACATGGCCTGGTGTCTGTGGGATATGCTGACCCATCCGCGCTACGGCATGGGGAAACGTCTTGGTGCGGCAGATGTGGATAAATGGGCGCTGTATGTCATCAGCCAGTATTGCGACCAGTCGGTGCCGGATGGTTTTGGCGGCACGGAGCCGCGCATCACCTGTAATGCGTACCTGGCCACACAGCGCAAGGCGTGGGATGTGCTCAGTGATTTCTGCTCGGCGATGCGCTGTATGCCGGTATGGAACGGGCAGACGCTGACATTCGTGCAGGACCGACCGTCGGATAAGGTGTGGACCTATAACCGCAGTAATGTGGTGATGCCGGATGATGGCGCGCCGTTCCGCTACAGCTTCAGCGCCCTGAAGGACCGCCATAATGCCGTTGAGGTGAACTGGATTGACCCGGATAACGGCTGGGAGACGGCGACAGAGCTTGTGGAGGACACGCAGGCCATTGCCCGTTACGGTCGTAACGTCACGAAGATGGATGCCTTTGGCTGTACCAGCCGGGGGCAGGCACACCGCGCCGGGCTGTGGCTGATTAAAACGGAGCTGCTGGAAACGCAGACCGTGGACTTCAGCGTGGGTGCAGAAGGGCTTCGCCATGTACCGGGCGATGTCATTGAAATCTGTGATGATGACTATGCGGGGATCAGCATCGGCGGGCGCGTGCTGGCGGTGAACAACCAGACGCGGACACTGACGCTCGACCGTGAAATCACGCTGCCATCCTCCGGCACCACGCTGATAAGCCTGGTTGACGGAAGTGGCAATCCGGTCAGCGTGGAGGTTCAGTCCGTCACCGACGGCGTGAAGGTAAAAGTGAGCCGTGTTCCTGACAGTGTTGCTGAATACAGCGTATGGGGGCTGAAGCTGCCGACGCTGCGCCAGCGCCTGTTCCGCTGTGTGAGTATCCGTGAGAACGATGACGGCACGTATGCCATCACTGCCGTGCAGCATGTACCGGAAAAAGAGGCCATCGTGGATAACGGGGCGCACTTTGACGGCGACCAGAGCGGCACGGTGAATGGTGTCACGCCGCCAGCGGTGCAGCACCTGACTGCCGAAGTCACCGCAGACAGCGGGGAATATCAGGTGCTGGCGCGCTGGGACACGCCGAAGGTGGTGAAGGGCGTGAGCTTCCTGCTTCGCCTGACCGTGGCAGCGGATGACGGCAGTGAGCGGCTGGTCAGCACGGCCCGGACGACGGAAACCACATACCGCTTCAGGCAACTGGCGCTGGGGAACTACAGGCTGACAGTCCGGGCGGTAAATGCGTGGGGGCAGCAGGGCGATCCGGCATCGGTATCGTTCCGGATTGCCGCACCGGCAGCGCCGTCGCGGATTGAGCTGACGCCGGGCTATTTTCAGATAACCGCCACGCCGCATCTTGCGGTTTATGATCCGACGGTACAGTTTGAGTTCTGGTTCTCGGAAACGCGGATTACCGATATCAGGCAGGTTGAAACCACAGCCCGCTATCTTGGCACGGCGCTGTACTGGATAGCCACCAGTATCAATATCAAACCGGGCCATGATTATTATTTTTACATCCGCAGTGTGAACACCGTTGGCAAATCGGCATTTGTGGAGGCTGTTGGCCAGCCGAGTGATGATGCATCCGGCTATCTGGATTTTTTCAAAGGCGAGATAGGGAAAAGCCATCTGGCTCAGGAGCTGTGGACGCAGATTGATAACGGTCAGCTTGCGCCTGACCTGGCTGAAATCAGGACGTCCATTACGGATGTCAGCAATGAAATCACGCAGACCGTCAATAAGAAACTGGAAGACCAGAGTGCGGTAATTCAGCAGATACAGAAGGTTCAGGTTGATACAAATAATAACCTGAACAGCATGTGGGCTGTGAAGCTGCAGCAGATGCAGGACGGACGCCTTTATATCGCGGGTATTGGTGCCGGTGTTGAGAATACTCCTGACGGTATGCAGAGTCAGGTGCTGCTGGCGGCGGACAGGATTGCGATGGTTAATCCTGCGAATGGCAACACAAAGCCGATGTTTGTTGGTCAGGGCGATCAGATATTTATGAATGAAGTGTTCCTGAAATATCTGACGGCTCCCACCATTACCAGCGGTGGCAATCCCCCAACGTTTTCACTGACACCTGATGGTCGACTTTCTGCGAAAAATGCGGATATCAGCGGTAACGTGAACGCGAACTCCGGGACGCTCAACAACGTCACGATTAACGAGAACTGCCGGGTTCTGGGAAAACTGTCCGCGAACCAGATTGAAGGCGATCTCGTTAAAACAGTGGGCAAAGCTTTCCCCCGGGACTCCCGTGCACCGGAACGGTGGCCATCAGGGACCATTACCGTCAGGATTTATGACGATCAGCCGTTTGACCGGCAGATTGTTATTCCGGCGGTGGCATTCAGCGGCGCTAAACATGAGAGAGAGCATACTGATATTTACTCCTCATGCCGTCTGATAGTGCGGAAAAACGGTGCTGAAATTTATAACCGTACCGCGCTGGATAATACGCTGATTTACAGTGGCGTTATTGATATGCCTGCCGGTCACGGTCACATGACGCTGGAGTTTTCGGTGTCAGCATGGCTGGTAAATGACTGGTATCCCACAGCAAGTATCAGCGATTTGCTGGTTGTGGTGATGAAGAAAGCCACCGCAGGCATCAGTATCAGCTGAATTTTATAACCCAGAACGGGCGTCAGAAATGACGCCTTTTTTATTGCAGAAAAGCGAGAGGTAATTATGCGTAAATTATGTGCTGTTATTCTGTCCGCAGTAGTCTGGCTGGTTGCCGCTGGTACGCCAGCGAGCGCAGCAGAGCATCAGTCCACACTAAGCGCCGGGTATCTTCAGACCCATACTGATATGCCAGGCAGTGATGACCTGAAGGGCATTAACGTGAAATACCGTTATGAATTTACGGACACGCTGGGGCTGGTGACGTCATTCAGTTATGCCAATGCCAAAGATGAGCAAAAAACGCATTACAGCGATACCCGCTGGCATGAAGATTCCGTGCGTAATCGCTGGTTCAGCGTGATGGCGGGGCCGTCTGTGCGCGTGAATGAATGGTTCAGCGCGTATGCGATGGCGGGTGTGGCTTACAGCCGTGTTTCGACTTTCTCCGGGGATTATCTCCGCGTAACTGACAACAAGGGGAAAACGCACGATGTGCTGACCGGAAGTGATGACGGTCGCCACAGCAACACGTCTCTGGCGTGGGGGGCTGGCGTGCAGTTTAACCCGACCGAATCCGTGGCCATTGACCTTGCTTATGAAGGTTCCGGCAGTGGTGACTGGCGCACTGACGGTTTCATCGTGGGTGTCGGTTATAAATTCTGATTAGCCAGGTAACACAGTGTTATGACAGCCCGCCGGTTCAGGCGGGCTTTTTTGTGGAGTGGATATGGCAGCAGTAAAAATCTCAGGTGTGCTGAAAGATGGTGCGGGAAAACCAATACAGAACTGCACTATTCAACTGAAGGCAAAGCGTAACAGCACCACGGTACTGGTGAACACGGTGGCCTCTGAAAATCCGGATGAAGCCGGGCGTTACAGCATGGATGTTGAGTATGGCCAGTACAGCGTTATCCTGCTTGTTGAAGGTTTTCCGCCTTCACATGCCGGAACCATTACCGTCTATGAAGGTTCCAGACCAGGTACGCTGAATGATTTTCTCGGTGCCATGACGGAAGATGATGTCATGCCGGAGGCATTGCGTCGTTTTGAGGAAATGGTGGAAGAAGCGGCACGCAACGCCGAAGCCGCCTCTCAGAGCGCAGCGGCGGCAAAGAAATCCGAAACTGCAGCGGCATCATCGAAGAACGCGGCGAAAACCTCAGAAACGAATGCAGCTAATAGTGCACAGGCGGCAGCGACCTCACAGACTGCATCAGAAAACTCCGCGACAGCAGCCAAAAAATCAGAAACCAACGCGAAAAATAGCGAGACAGCCGCAAAGACGAGCGAAACCAACGCAAAGTCCAGCCAGACGGCAGCGAAAACCAGCGAAACGAATGCCAAAGCCAGTGAAACTGCGGCGAAAAGCAGTCAGGATGCAGCAGCCGAAAGCGAGAGTGCTGCAGCTGGTTCTGCAAGCGCGGCTGCTGCTTCTGCCACTGCATCAGCTAACAGTCAAAAAGCAGCAAAAACCAGTGAAACCAACGCAAAGGTGAGCGAAACAGCGGCTGCGAACTCAGCGAAAGCATCGGCAGCAAGCCAGACGGCAGCTAAAGCAAGCGAAGATGCAGCCAGAGAGTACGCAAGCCAGGCTGCGGAGCCGTATAAATATGTCTTACAGCCGCTGCCTGATGTGTGGATACCGTTTAACGATTCACTGGATATGATTGCGGGTTTTTCTCCGGGCTATAAAAAAATAGCTATTGGTGACGATGTGGTTCAGGTCGCCAGTGATAAACAGGTTAATTTCAGTCGCGCATCAACGGCAACATATATCAACAAATCTGGCGAACTGAAAACGGCGGAAATTAATGAGCCGCGATTTGAGTGTGATGGCCTGCTTATTGAGGGGCAAAGAACGAACTACATGCTCAATTCGGAAAGCCCTGCCAGTTGGGGGCGATCGTCAAATATGGATGTTCCCGAAACCGGGACGGATAGTTTTGGTTTTACCTATGGAAAGTTTGTCTGTAACGATTCTCTGATTGGGCAAACCTCAGCCATTAATATGGCATCAATTGCTGCAACAAAGTCAGTTGATGTCTCAGGCGATAATAAATACGTGACAACCTCATGTCGTTTTAAAACAGAACTGCAGGTAAGGTTGCGTATCCGATTTGATAAATATGACGGTAGCGCAACAACTTTTCTTGGTGATGTGTATATTGATACACAAACGCTTGAAATTAATATGACAGGCGGCGCTGCCTCAAGGATTACAGCGAGAGTCAGAAAGGACGAAGTTATCGGATGGATTTTTGCAGAGGCAACAATTCAGGCAATTGATGGTGAGTTAAAAATAGGCTCTCAGATACAGTATTCTCCTGAGCGGGGTGGGGCAACAGTATCTGGTGACTATATTTATCTGGCCACCCCACAAGTAGAAAATGGGCCTTGTGTATCATCTTTTATTATATCAGGAACGACGGCGGCGACCCGCGCAAGCGATATAGTCACAGTTCCCATTAAGAATAATCTTTATAATCTTCCTTTTACGGTTCTTTGTGAGGTACATAAGAACTGGTATAAAACGCCAAATGCAGCACCGCGTGTTTTTGATACCGGCGGTCATCAAACCGGAGCGGCTATTATTCTTGGCTTCGGTTCTTCAGCAGATTACGACGGATTTCCTTATTGCGATATTGGTGGGTCTAACAGACGGATAAACGAAAATGCATCACTTGAAAAAATGGTTATGGGGATGCGTGTAAAGTCTGATCAGTCTACATGCGCAGTAAGTAACGGGCGTATATCCAGCGAAACAAAAACCACATGGTCCTGTATTCAGAATACCGCAATTATCCGTATTGGAGGCCAGACTACAGCCGGGTTACGTCATTTATTTGGTCATGTAAGGAATTTCAGAATATGGCACAAGGCATTGACTGATGCTCAGGTGGGGGAGTCAATCTAATGAAAGATTTAACACTCAAATTTCCCGACAGGGCCGACTTTTCGGCCTTTATGGAGAGCATTGGCTATTATGATGACGAGTTGATGCAGGATGATATTCTTATTGACGTGATAGGTAACGTGTACAAAGAAACCGGAGAACTGACTGAAGATGGCGAACCGGTATGTGTTAAGGAAGACGGATATTTTGTAAACGTGCGCATCATTAATGATTCGCAAATATCGTCATTATTCGATGAATACGTGGTTGCTGTTGAGCATCAACTTCGTGGCTGGATGTGAGGAAGAAAAATGGCTACATCGACAGTAATTCCTGATGACATCAAAACGCTAAAATCCGACGTTAGCAAATTAAAAAACGATCAAGGAAGCTACGCAACAAAATTATATGTAGACAGCAAAGATGAAATCGTTGGTGACTGGTCTGCTTCATGGTATCAGCAGGTATTGCCAACTAGCGGAGCTATATTTGGGAGAAAACTCCGCTCAACTCACAGGACGGCAGGTGTTGAGGATGCGTATTGCGAACTATACCTCAAAAAATGGATAGACAGTCCAGGTAACGCAATGGCGCGCCTTAACCTGAACGATAACGGGACAAACATTTGCTGGGACTTTACCAACCTTTATGGCGGTACGATGATTTTTCCCGGTGACAGCGGATACCTCAAAATGGGTAACTGCCTTATGTCATACAGCAAGCGTGGAAGTAACGCGCTTATTAAATTTGATTACACCGACACATTACAGATCAAATATGCCAATCATGGGTCAACCATGACATTAAACACACAGGGAACCGCTTATGCTGGTGTTACTGCTCAATTGTGGGGCAACTCCAGCCGTCCTGTTGTTTATGAAGTCGGTGTTGATGGTGGCGCTTATATGTTCTATGCGCAAAAAAATACCGATAACACCTATATGTTAAGCGTTAATGGTGCATGTCATGCCACCGCATTTAACCAGCATTCCGACCGGGATCTGAAAGACAACATTCAGGTGATCGATAATGCAACCGACCGCATCCGTAAAATGAACGGCTATACATACACGCTTAAAGAAAACGGTATGCCCTATGCTGGTGTCATTGCACAGGAAGCTCTGGAAGCAATCCCAGAAGTTGTAGGTTCCGCAATGAAATATCAGGACGGCGCAAGCGGATCGGAAGGTGAAGAAGGTGAACGTTATTACACAGTAGATTATTCTGGTGTTACTGGCTTGCTTGTTCAGGTAGCCAGAGAGTCAGACGACAGAATAACAGCACTGGAAGAAGAAAACGCAGAATTAAGACAAAGATTATCTGCAATTGAGGCGGCGCTTGCGTCTAAATAATATCAAGGGGCCGAGCGCCCCGTTTTATTGGGTAGGATGAAAATGGATATAACACCTTTCCTTCATGCGCTTTGTGCTGTGGCTGCGCAGCTACTGGTTGGTCTTTTTACCGGGAACTGGGCTTACGGGGCGATAGCCGGTTGTACGTTCTTCATTGCGCGTGAACACACCCAGGCGGAATATCGCTGGATTGAAATGTTTGGGCATGGCAAGAGGATTAACATGCCGTGGTGGGGCGGTTTTGATCCGCGCGTGTGGGATGTGGCAAGCCTGATGGATTTTGCTGTGCCGGTGGTGGCGTGTCTGCTGGTCTGGCTGTTGGTTAATCGTGGGTGAAAAAAGGTGAGCTGTATATGCAACGGAGGAAGAAACCCCGTTGCTGGAAGCCAGGAAAAAGTATCGGGTGTTGCTGTCCTCGGATGTTGTGCTAATTGGGTGATAACAGATCCTGTGTATGGGAGTTTCCCTTTTTGCGTGCGTTGATGCTGGTAACGGCAAACGTCATGATGAACAAAACCGCGAATAAGACGACAATCGTCGGAGCTGGTGCGCTGTCGATAAAAAAGGACAGCCAGACACCAGTCATTGACACTATTACCGATATGCCA
>ENA-ORUW01002176-ORUW01002176.1-human-gut-metagenome-genome-assembly--contig:-NODE-2176-length-11614-cov-12.195346_pt1 | contig 11614 bp, 10 predicted proteins | sample MGYA00242088_ERZ509227 | MGnify/ENA primary metagenome ERZ509227 (study PRJEB26280, sample SAMEA2338816) | human gut metagenome | biome: human gut; feature: human-associated habitat; material: faeces... | reverse complement strand
GACACGATCGAGCACGGAACCTTTTTAACAGAGGCGCAGGCGCGCCAGATGGCGAAAAAAGGAATCGCGTGGACGCCGACGATCACGGCGTACACGTATTTGTATGAGCAGACGAAGCAGATGATCGAGGCGGGTGTGGACATGGACAACCCGATCGCCGCCAGAGCCGTTCACGATCAGGCATTTTTCAAACCGGCGTTTGAGGCATACCGGGATAATTTTAAAAAGCTCTATGACACAGGTGCTGGCAGGCAGCGATATGGTGCTTTACAAGGCACCGCCGCTTCCGATTCATCAGGAACTCGGCTATATGGTAGACTATGGAATCACGCCGATGGAGGCGATCTGCACGGCAACCTACAACGCGGCAAGCGTGCTTGGTATTGAGAACGAGACAGGCAGCCTGAAAGAAGGATTGGCTGGCGATTTGCTGATTGTAAAGGGGGATGTCTCAAAGAATATTCGTGCGCTGGATGATGTGCAGGAAGTGTATCTGGCAGGAGAAATAGTGTATACGGTGTAAAAGATATGAAAAAGCTGTCTTTTTCAGAAATGCAGGAGTTTTTGTTTCCTGAGATGGGAAAAACCAAAAAGAAAATAAAAACATCTTGAAATTCTAAAAGAGACAGCTTTTATTATGTTTCTATACCGCGCAGACTATTTAAAATACGACTTCATTCCCATGAACAAACGGATTCGGCGTGTGTACGGTCAGAATCTTAACGACACGGTTTGTGTTGTTGACCCAGTCATGCGGGGTCTGGGAGTGGATCTGGATGCTGTCGCCCGGATTCAGACAGTATTCGCTGCCGTCCAGATATATGCCCAATCATAGTTCCCGGCAATGCAACAAGCCCTGTTACTGCCATATTGGCAATGCCCGGACTGAACGCTTTAATAAGAGCCTGACGCACAAATGGAGCTATCGCCTCATTACGGGTAGCGCCATTCCCCAACAGAAAATAATAAAGTTGCTGTTCCCTACGCAATCCGGCATAGTAAGTATTTAATCCTATCACATTCACTCCCAACATATTCCCCATGATTATACCAAAAACCGGAATAAAATACTGGGCACTGAAGATGTTATCCAACTTTAATACAAAGCCAAGGAAATAAAGTCCGACAAGCACCACTGTTACAAAAAAACCGATAGAAATAGGAATCATCAAAATTCCGCGTTTTAACCGCGTACGCGTCAAAGCCGTTTCAGCAGCCACCCCAACCATGATGATCACCCACAAAAAATTAATAAACGGATTGTTCCATTCAAACAGAAAACGAAGATAAGCCCCAATCAAAAACAACTGTATAATCATACGTACTGTGCCTATCAGAACCGGTTTAAGCAAGCCCGTCTTGAAACGCCATAAAAAATAAACCGGAATAAGCATCAGCAGCAATCCTACTCCCAAACTGCCATAGTCTATATCAATTGTTCCCATCAGTCAGATTATAAAGTAAATACCTTGTCGCATCCGGCAGCAAACTGTTTGTCATGCGAAACAGACAATATAGTCATTCCTTTACTGCATAAGGATTTAAAGAAGTTAATCACCCGTAAACACGATTCCGGATCAAGTGCCGAAGTCGGTTCGTCCACTACCAGTAAAGGTTTGTCAAGCAAGGCTGTCACTGCCAACATGATACGCTGACGCTGACCACCCGACACTTCATTTACCCGTTTATCATAAAGTTTCTCTTCCAATCCTAATGATACGAAATAATCCATCAGCCGCTCTTTGCTGAATCCCGCCTCACGATTTGCCTTCAGTTCAAAAGGCATCCGCACCATTTCACTGACCCATTCCGAAGGAAGAGCCAACTCCTGGGGAATCCATGCTATTTTCTTTCGGATATGATCCGCCGTCTTAGGTGCCAGCAGTGTGCCGTCCACCCTTATTGTCCCTTCACTTAAAGGAACAAAGCCCAAAACAGCTTTCAGCAATGAAGATTTTCCACTGCCGGAACCACCACAAATGCATACACTTTCTCCGTAATGAACTTGCAGGTCAAGTCCTCTGAAAAGAGTCAGATTACCAAAACTTATAGATATATTTTCTATATTAATCATCACATTAAAACAAAAAGAGTCGGGAGCATTCACTGCTGCCGACTCCACATAATGTATTAAAAATAAAATAAATGTGTCGAAGTTTAATATGCTCTCGCAAAGAGAACACGGCGAGCAGATGGTTTTCCGGTTACCATACACTTGCCCGGAGTCAGGCTCTCTTCATCAGCATCAAAAGGAAGACAACGAATTGTTGCCTTGGTATCCTCTTTAATCCGGTCTTCCGTTTCCGGGGTTCCATCCCAATGAGCCAGAATAAAGCCACCTTTCTCTATCTGTTCCTTGAAATCATCGTATGAATCCACTTTCACGATATGTTCGTTACGATAGTTCAATGCCTTCTGATAAATATTGTTCTGAATATCCTCCAACAATTGTTGTACATATTCTTCGATTCCGTCGCAAGAACGAGTTTCTTTTTCCAATGTATCACGACGCATCACTTCCATTGTATTGTTTTCAAGATCACGGCCACCCATTACCAAGCGAACAGGCACACCTTTCAGTTCGTAATCTGCAAACTTGAATCCCGGACGCTTATTGTCTGCATTATCATATTTCACAGAAATACCCATTGCTTTCAACTTGTTGACAATGCCTTCTACTTTTGCATCAATCTTCTTCAGCATTTCATCATTCTTATAAATAGGAACGATAACTACCTGAATAGGAGCCAAATGTGGTGGCAACACCAATCCGTTATCATCAGAGTGAGTCATTATCAATGCACCCATCAAACGGGTAGATACTCCCCATGAAGTAGCCCAAACATAATCCAGCTTATTGTTTTTGTCAACAAACTGTACATTGAACGCTTTCGCAAAATTCTGTCCCAAGAAGTGAGAAGTACCACATTGCAATGCCTTTCCATCCTGCATCAAACCTTCGATGGTGTAAGTATCCAACGCACCCGCGAAACGTTCATTAGCCGATTTTACCCCTTTGATTACCGGGACAGCCATATACTTCTCGGCGAAGTCACCATACACATGCAACATTTTCTGTGCTTCCGCTTCTGCTTCCTCGCGGGTCGCATGAGCCGTATGACCTTCCTGCCACAAGAACTCCGCAGTACGCAGGAACAAACGGGTACGCATCTCCCACCGCATAACATTTGCCCATTGGTTGCACAAGATAGGCAGGTCACGATAGGAATTAATCCAGTTCTTATATGTACTCCAAATGATTGTTTCAGATGTAGGGCGGATAATCAATTCTTCTTCCAGTTTGGCAGCCGGATCTACGATAACACCCGAACCGTCCTCTGCATTCTTCAGACGATAGTGAGTAACTACAGCACACTCTTTGGCAAATCCTTCTACGTGCTCAGCTTCACGGCTAAGGTAAGATTTCGGGATAAGCAACGGGAAATAGGCATTTACGTGACCGGTTTCCTTAAACATATCGTCCAACTGACGCTGCATTTTCTCCCAAATGGCGTATCCGTAAGGCTTGATAACCATACATCCACGCACAGGTGATTGTTCAGCCAAATCGGCCTTCACCACCAAGTCATTATACCACTGAGAATAATTCTCGCTTCTTTTGGTAAGTTCTTTCAATTCTACTGCCATGCTATATCGTTATTTTTGTTTTTCCTTTTTAAGAGTTTGCAAAATTAGTAAAAAAGCATGGGAAAGTACTAATGATTTAGCAAAAATATAGAGTCGAAAAATATAAAAATAACTTATTGATAACGATAATACCACCAATAGGTATCACCATATTCCCGCCGCATACGGTTTTTCTCTTCCACTGGTGATGAAAATTCCTTCTGACGGTTAAGAAACTCATCCAAACGCCGCACCATCAGCGTGTCTTTAACTTCTCTTCCATATCCAGGATGAGTCCGTTTATAAAGCACCAATGCCTCACGATAATAACGCGGCAATGTATCTTGCTCGAAACAATACATATCAACCGCCGATACAAATTTATCCAATTTCTTATCCAGCAGCAATGCACTCATATAATAATTCAAAGCGGTATGTCTACCTATTTCATCACGACAGATACGGGCCAAAAAGTCTACTGTCTCTTCTGCAACATGTGGTCTTACACCAAGATGAGCATACAAGCTATCGGCATTCAAGCGCAAAGTTTCCTGAGAATGAGGCGCAAACAAAAGCCCTTCCGCACCATAATATTGAGGGTATTCAAACAAATGCTCCCCCATGGTACCTTCCAAAGACATAGCATAGGCTCTAAGCACTGTCAATGTACGGGTTGTTTCCAAAGACTTTGCTCCTATCATCCGTGCAGCTTCATAATGATGATTACGGATAGCCTGCTCCACAGCCAGTTCATGATGAAAATTCACATTCGTATTTCCTATACCTACCGTCATCAGGCATAAAAGTGTCAAAATTGCTAAGTTAGAGTTTATTAAGCCCAATATAGAATCCTCTTGATTCAACCAGGAACGAAACACACGCCGTAAAGTATAGACAACACCTATATATATAAGCAAAAGCAACGGCAGCAGCCAAAACCATTTATCCTCTATGTTTCCTCCGTGGAAAATAGTCCGGTCCACATCCGTCAGCACTCCCAGCAACAGACAAGACGGGAAATAAGAAAGTGTTCGCACAGGACCTTTTAATCCCATCAATCCATTGATTCCCCAACGGAATACCAATAAAACCACTGTAATGATGATAGCTCCTGCCAACGGAGAATAATGTGTCTTTCCTTGTGACAATGAATAATGCAATGCACCTACGACATCTTTCTGAAGCACAAAAAGATAGACAATACTAAAAATAGAGAAAAGAAGACCGCACGCAACCGTGAGGATGCGGGCGGCTCTTTTATAGGATAAGCTGTTGTTGCTGCTCATAAATTACTCTTTCACTTTTTTCAATACCACAGCCGAACGGGCAGGCAGATACAGTTTCAGCCATTCCTTTTTATCCTTCTTATAAAGAGGGTCGAAATTAGTGAAATGACGTATACTGTCATCAGCCAGACCATTGCCTCCGAAAGCTGTCGCATCCGTATTCAGTACCACATCATACGCCCCGACAGGCACTAGGAAACCATAGTCTGTAAATGACTTGGTAGGATTGAAATTAAATACAAAAATCAAATTCTTACGCCGGTAAGCCAACACTTGGTCACCATCGTTATGCCATACCTCAATCACTGGAGTATCCTGAATATTTTTCACACTTTCAATGAGGTGGACCATAGCTGAATCAAAATCGCCCAAGTAATGGTAACACAGGTTCTTATTATCAAAAAGTCCCCACTGACGACGGGCATATTTATGCGACCATCCGTTACCTTCACGTGGAAAATCAATCCATTCGGGATGCCCGAATTCATTACCCATAAAGTTCAAATATCCTCCATTGATGGTAGAGGCAGTAAGCAAACGAATCATCTTATGCAATGCGATGCCACGATGCACTGTATAATTTTCATCCCCTTTCTGGAAATGCCAATACATATCAGCATCTATCAGACGGAAAATAATAGTCTTATCGCCCACCAATGCCTGGTCATGGCTTTCGGCATACGAAATAGTCTTCTCGTCCTTACGTCTGTTGGTCACTTCCCAGAACATGCTGCTCGGTTTCCAGTCTTCATCAATCTTCTCCTTGATTGTTTTAATCCAATAATCCGGAATATTCATGGCCATACGGTAATCAAACCCATATCCACCATTTTGAATCGGTGCTGCCAACCCGGGCATACCCGAAACTTCTTCCGCAATGGTAATCGCTTTGGAATTTACCTGATGAATCAACTTGTTGGCTAATGTCAAATAACAAATCGCATTATCATCCTGATTCCCGTTAAAGTAATCCCCATAATTACAGAAAGCCTCTCCCAAGCCGTGGCTATAATACAACATAGATGTCACACCGTCAAAACGAAAACCGTCAAAACGGAACTCATCCATCCAATACTTACAATTGGACAGCAAGAAATGAATCACTTCATTCTTACCATAATCAAAGCATAAGGAATCCCATGCCGGATGTTCACGCCGGCCGCCCGGATAGAAGTATTGATTAGGATCACCGGCAAAATTGCCAAGTCCCTCCACTTCATTCTTCACGGCATGAGAGTGAACAATATCCATAATGACGGCAATTCCCATTCTATGCGCCGTATCAATCAATTCCTTCAATTCATCCGGTGTACCGAAACGGGATGACGGAGCGAAAAAGCTGGAAACATGATACCCGAAACTCCCATAATAAGGATGCTCCTGAATAGCCATAATCTGAATACAATTATATCCGGCTTCCGCTATACGCGGCAATATTTTCTCACGGAACTCATTATAAGTGCCTACCCTTTCTTCTTCCTGAGCCATACCGATATGACATTCATAAATCATCAAAGGATCAGTCTTTGCACGGAACACCTTCTTTCTAAACCGGTAAGGATTCTCCGGCTCCCAAACCTGTGCGCTGAATATCTTTGTCTGATCATCCTGTACCACACGGTTAGCCCATGCTGGTATACGTTCTCCTTCACCGCCATTCCAACGGACTTTCAGTTTATACAAATCACCATGCTTTATAGCACCGCTTTGTAATTCCACCTCCCATACGCCAGGAGAGTTCTTTACATGGTACATCCTATAATCGCCATGCTCTTTCCAGTCGTTGAAATCTCCGATAAGATAAATTTCCTTCGCATTCGGAGCCCATTCACGGAACACCCACCCTCTTCTGGTACGATGCAAGCCGAAATATAAATATCCGGTGGCAAAGTCCGACAAAGTTCCTTTGCCTCCAGTCAGTTCCAATTCTTTGTCTAATGCATGCTGATGGCGTCCTTCAATCGCTGCCGAATACGGTTCCAGCCAAGGATCACTTTCTATTATGCCTAATTTAGGAGTGGTATTTTCCATAATATGATTACTTGTTAGTTATTCTCTTTCAAACCAAAACTTTAACGATCACTTTTTTCACGCCGTCAGGAGACACTCCCGGAGCATGAGCATCCTGTGGAAAAAAGATGGCAAACATTCCCGGCTTTACAGGAATATAGCTTTCGGCAAGTCCCGGATAGAACGAGATATCCTTATCTGCATCATAGTCTGCTTCGGGAAGATCTTCACGGGCTGTATAACCCATCACTTCCACTCCTGACAGAGGAATCTGTATATCAATAAACTGATTATGAGTTTCTAATTTTGCTTCTTCTTTAGTTTTAGGCTTGGTCTGAGAAAAGTTTACTACCAGATCATCACCCTGTAATTTTACTTTTCCTAATTCCTGAGCGTTCAAGTCTGTAGCCTTCAGATATTCCATTGCTTTAGCGAACAAAGGATTCAATGAAGCGTACTTTTCTAAGTTTTCTAATCTGTCTACTACCATAATTATTTCATTTTAATGGTTAAAATATTGCTTTTATCATTCAAAGTCGTCTATTGTGAAATTTGTAAAATCAGCAAAACGCTTCAGTTGCTTGAAAACACCCTCTACTTTGTCCAACAGGTCAGGGGCAAGGAAAAACGCATCAGGCACCATATAAGCACAGGTATAATCCTTACATTTTAAATAATCAATATATTCAAAATCTTTCGGAAATCCTTTGGGAGCCGTTTTTAAGTGATTTTCTCCGATAACAGGAAAGTATTGCTTGAACGCAGGATCTTCCACAATTTCTCTGTATTCATCTATGTTGTCATAAATGGACTGGCGGACAGCTTTCAGCACTTTAGATTCCAGACACCAGCTTCCACCAGCAAGCATACAGTTATCATGCTCTATATGAACATAATATCCACAATGTTCTGATTTCTTTCCACGGGCGTTGATATAGCCGCCCAAGTGTATTTTATAAGGAGTCTTATCACTAGAAAAACGCGTGTCACGATAAATTCGGTATGTACAGTCCTTAGCTTGAATACCGACAATACTTTCGTCAAACAACGAAATACGGGCGATGATTGCTGTCAGTAATTCCTCAAACTCTTTTTGAGCTTTCAGATATTCATCCTTATGCTCCTGAAACCACTCCCGATTATTGTTTGTGGCCAGGTTTTTTAAAAATTGAAAGATAACAGATACATCCATGTTACATTATGTTCATGTGTTCACTTGACAAACTTACAAAATATATTTGTAACGAACTAGAAAAAAGCGAAGTATTTATTTTTTTCCCAAGACCTTGAGAAACCCATCATGCAGCTTTCCATTGGTAGCCAACACTTCATGACCGGAATAGAAATCTCCCCCTCCGCTGTAATCTGTCACTTTTCCACCGGCATTCATCAAGATTATCGAACCGGCCGCAATATCCCACGGTCCCAGCAGTCCTTCTATACGGGCTTCAAAGCGACCGGCAGCTACATAGCAAAGTTCTGCCGCAGCTGCTCCTTGCAGGCGCATACCTCCCACATTTCCATACAACTCGTGCACAATATGCTCCGCCAATGGCTTATACTTTTGCGAATCGTATGGAAAGCCTAACGCCACAAACGCTTCGTCCATATCAGAAACATCTGATACATGTATTTCTTTGTTGTTCAGATAAGAAGGCGCTCCTTTATAAGTCCAGTAAAGTTCATCGCGGCATACTTCATACACCACTCCAACCAGCAGTTCTTCTTTACTACGAAGGGCGATACTCACACAATAAGGAGCATTATTATGGATAAAATTGGTGGTTCCGTCCAGCGGGTCTACCAGCCAGCAATAGTTTTCCGTAGTCAGGCTGCCCGAACCTTCTTCGGCAATGAATCCTGCTTCGGGAAGCAATTCCCGAAGTTGAGCCACAATACGGCGTTCCGATTCTTTATCTACATACGATACATAGTCGTGAGCATTTTTCTTCTCTACCTTGCTACGGTCAAAACCGCTACGCTCTTTACGAAGAAAAGCACCCGCCCGGAGTGCTATTTCACGTACTTTCAACGTTATCTTCTCTAAATCCAACATTATATTCTTATTTTTGTTCCGCATCCAGCGTTCCAAACTTATAAACACCTTTACGGATTACATTTCCATTCTTGTCAGTCTCCACAAAAGCGCCGTGTTTCTTCCCTTGTTTGAAAAATCCGTCATAGCGTACTCCGTTCTTATCTTCAAGCACGCCTTTGCCGTCTTCCTTTCCTTTTACGAAATGGCCCTTATATTTGGTTCCGTCAGCCGTGCGCAAAGTGCCTTCACCGTCGGCCATGTTGTTTTTCCATTCACCTTCATAGTCATCGCCGTTCGCCCAGATATAGTGTCCTTTACCGCTGCGCTGGTTATTCACCCACTGCCCTTCATACACAGCACCGTTGGCCCATGTAAAGGTTCCGGTCCCATGCTGCTCGCCGTTCTTGAACTGCCCTACATACTTGTCGCCATTCTTGTGTACATAAATTCCCTGCCCGGTACGTTCACCGTTTACGTAGTCACCTTCGTAACGGTCACCGCTATTAAAGTAATAAATACCTTTACCATGCTGCACGTCATCCTTCCAGTCGCCCACATACTTGTCACCGTTGACATAGTAAAATGTCCCCTTTCCGTCACGTGCGTCATCTTTCCACTCACCTTCATATTTTGACTGGTCGGGCCATACCATAACGCCCTGTCCGTTTTTCTTGTCTTCTTTCCATTCGCCCTCATATTTGGCTCCTGCTTTCCAGGTATAAGTACCCTTTCCGCTACGTTTGTCCTGAAACCAGTTACCTATATAAACATCTCCGTTATAATAATACATAGTGCCTTCACCCTGCTGATAGTCGGCAAACCACATACCTTCATACCGGTTATTATTCATAAAATAATAGGTTCCGCTGCCGTGTTGCTGATCCTGGAACCATTGCCCCACATACTTTTCTCCATCGTGAAACGTATATGTCCCGTTCCCCTCGCGTTTACCTTTTATATATTCCCCTTCGTAGGTATTTCCGTTCTTGTAGATTGTTTTTCCTTTACCGTTTGGTTTTCTACCTTTCAGCTCTCCGGTATATTCGCCCCCGTCTTTAAAAGTATAATTCCCGATTTTTATCTGAGCGGTGGCCAATGTACTGACCGATGCCAAAAGCAATAATATATATATGTATTTCTTCATTGGTTCGTTACTTATAATAGATAAGATTTACGCCAAAGATACGATTTTCTATCTTTGGACATGATAGGTTATTACACTTTTTTACCCGCAATGACCTCTATTAAGTTTTCTTTGCAGAAATACTTTTGAGCCAATATGCGTATTTCTTCTCTGGTGATTCCCCGGATGGCATCCAGCGAACGGATAAAGAAGCGTTCGTCCAGCCCTGCCGTTTCTATATAAATCCAGGCATCAGACAAAGAAAAAGGTCCCTCGTACGACCGGCATAAATCGCCCAGCATATAGTTCTTCACCATTTCCAATTCTTCTTGAGGAACGAGATCATTACACAATTTGTCCATCTCCCGATAAACTTCTGTTATGATAGAATTCACATATTCATTGGCCGCCTCGGTACTGACAGTCAGTATTCCCGTTCCCGGATAGGACACAATGCCTGCGCCGATACCGTATGTATATCCCTTGTCTTCACGGATATTGGACATCAGACGGCTTCCGAAATACCCTCCGAACAAAGTGACCATGACACGTGCCTTCAAAAAGTCCGGATGATGACGGTCCATTACGAAACATCCCATTTTCAAGGAACTTTGAAGTGCATCCTCACGTTCTATAAAGATACGCTTTTCTTTGGTGGTAACCGGAGGAACAAGCGTTGTCTTTGCTTTTTCCGTCACTTCCCCCCATTGTCCACTTCCCAAGTTATCTTCTATACAACGGATAATTTCCGATGTGACCTTTCCCGAAATATATACCGAACAATTACCCGAATGATAATATTTCCGATAAAACGAACGGAGCACCTCCGGGGTAATCCGGTCATAATCCTCCGCTACCGCATAGCGCCCGAAAGGATGCTCCGGACCGAACAAGGCTGTATTCAACTGCTTTCGGGCAATCATTTCCACCCGGGTGCTGTTCACCAGAAATTGCTGTTTGTTCGTATCGGCCACCACGGAAAGTTCCTTTGCCGGAAACGTAGGAGCCTTTATCATCTCGGATATGACGGCCAGCGTGCGGGCAAAATATTTATTCAGAGAGTAAAGTGTTATGAATCCATAGTTCACGGAAGAAGATAACTCCAGCCAGGCTCCGTAATAATCCAATCGCTCCGCAATCTGTGAAGACGTTAAATTTCCAGCTCCCTCACGCAGCATCCTGTTGGCGAACATAGCCTGCAACGGCTGTTCCTGATTCCATTGTCCGCCTCCTATCAGAAGATCAAAACGTACAACATCCTCGGTTCCCGCATGAATGATATTCAGAGGCATCCCATTCTTCATCGTCCTCCTGTCGGGACGGGTTATACTGAATTCGCTTAGTTGGCGGATTGGCGGTGGGGTGGTTCTGTCCAGCATTTACTTCCCCTCCCTCTGTTTTAAAAATGCTTCGGCACGTGCCAGATCCTGAGGCGTATCAATGCCTATTGTCTCCACTTCACTGATTCCCACCTTAATAGTATAACCATTTTCCAACCAACGAAGCTGCTCCAACGATTCAGCCAGCTCC
>ENA-ORUW01002172-ORUW01002172.1-human-gut-metagenome-genome-assembly--contig:-NODE-2172-length-11652-cov-2.948521_pt1 | contig 11652 bp, 5 predicted proteins | sample MGYA00242088_ERZ509227 | MGnify/ENA primary metagenome ERZ509227 (study PRJEB26280, sample SAMEA2338816) | human gut metagenome | biome: human gut; feature: human-associated habitat; material: faeces... | reverse complement strand
GGGCCTCCCGGGGCCGCCGCTCCTGGGGGTACCGTGCCTCCAGGGTGTCCACCGTCTCCTCCGCCCAGGCCAGCGCCCAGAGGACCAGGACGGTGTGGGGCTGCTGGGCCAGCTGGGCAGCCAAGGGCTGCAGACAGGCAGCGTCCTTGGAGAACAGGATCTGCCGCCGTTTTTTCAGGTTTTCCCTGACTTCTTCCATCCAATCCATGCTGGTTCCTCCGTAAAAATTCTGTCATTGTGGGCACCGGTTTCTGAAAAAAAGGGGGCTGCTGCCCCTTTGACTTTTGCGTGGTTTTGTGGGATACTAAAGATGTTGTGTAGCAGAGATGCGTAAGTCCAAACAGGACTTGCGCATCTTTTTTTGCGAAAAGAAGACCAGAAAGGAAGCGATTGTTTGTTGCAAGCCAAACCCATCGGGAGGGGGCTCACCGGGAGCATCCTCTCCCTCTCGCTGCTGACGGTGATGGCAGGCGCCGCTGTGGCCCCTGCCCTGAACGTGATTCAGGCCCACTTTGCCCAGAGCAGCCAGACCTTTGTCCAGATGATCATCAGCATCCCCGCGCTGTTTATCGTCATCACCAACTTCTTCTTTCCCAAGCTCTGCCGGCGGCTGAACCCCCGCACCCTGGTGCTGCTGGGGCTGTCCCTCTACACCGCGGGGGGCTGCGCCGCCGGACTCTTTGACCAGATCGGCCTGGTCCTGGTGATGCGGGCCCTGGTCGGGGTGGGGGTGGGGATCCTCATGCCCCTGTCCACCGGGCTGCTCACCGACTACTTCCCGCCGGAGAAGCAGGCCTCCCTCCTGGGGATCTCCTCGGCCATGAACCAGCTGGGGGGCGTCATTGCCACCCTGCTGGCAGGGCTGCTGGCGGGGATCAGCTGGCGGGCCAGCTTTCTGGTCTATCTCCTGGGGCTGGGGAGCATTCTCCTGTGTCTGCGCTTCCTCCCCAAAGGCGGGATCCCCCGGCAGGCACCCACAGCCCAGGCCGCCGACACCCCCGCCCCCGGGGGGCGGCGGACCTTCTTCGTCTATGTCCTGGCCATGTTCCTGCTCATGTCCACCTTCGCTTCTTCCTCCTTAGAACAGACTCAGCACATCCTGAGATGTTTTTTCGCTATTGAGTGTAATATTATCCAGATCAAGCGTAAAGCTGGCATTAATAAAGTCTGGATAGTTGATGGTCAGGCCGTTGAGAATCTTTTCCATTTGATTGCGATCCAGCCCGAAAATCTCAGTAGGGCTGATACCGTCGCTGTCAATGTCGTGATTCAAGAGCCGGGATAGAGTAAACTGGTAATAATCGCCACAAGCCTCAGCAAATTTGTATAAGCTGTAAAGGATGACAAGCGGATTTGGATTTTGCCAGGGCGTTCTCATGATAGAAATCATGCTTTTTTTAATTTCTCCGTTTTTATTTTCCTTGGATTCGATTTCAGGAATACCAAAACCAATTTCTTTGAATGCTCCGTTTGTATCCAATATTGTTTTAAAGCCGTTCCAGAATTCTCCTCTGGCCTTTTTACCGCCATCCTTCTTGCTGCTATCTTCTCCCATATCAAGCAGCAGATTCGATTCAATGTATCTGTGGGAAAAAGGAATGTTCCGGATATACCATCCAAAAGCGGGAGTATAAGCAAGATTGCACAGAATAAGTGCCCATGTATATGCCGCTTCCATATCTTGGTTCTGAATAAATATTCCAAAATCAGTCAATTTTTTGCTGGCAGTCATACCGGCATCGTTCATCATACCAAACATAACATCTGTTTTACGATTTCCGGGTTCAAATGACTGGTCTTTTAAAAATTTTTTAATCCACATTGCATCAACGCCAACGCTCAAATAGCGATTGATTCCTTTTAACGACTTCATAGCCTTACTTCCTTTCACCGAATTATAATAAAGGCAACCACTTAAGATTTTCAAGCAAGCACGACAGCGAACACAGGTATCTAAAATGGTTAGTTTTCCATCCTTCATTTGAATATTCCTGCTTGGGCACTCTGCAACACAAGTCATACATTGGATACAATACTGTGTTTTCGCAAGGATGCTTTTGAAGTAGTAAACAAACTCTATCGAGTTCTTTGTTCTTCCTGATGTCTCGATTTCAAAAATGGTTTTATCACCATTGGTATGCAAAATGCACTTCCGAACAACGCCATCGTATTCAAGATGATATTCGCTTTCGGAGCACTCATGGATATCTCCTAAAGTCTTATACCATATTTTCCATTCAGATCTGAGGTTTTTAGCGGTAAACTTTAAGAGGCCTTTTTCTTCATCAAATTCAAACAACTCTTCCTGAGAAAATTTAAGTTCTCTACCACTTAACCGAGTTTTCCATCCACCACTTTCAAGAAAACGAGCCGCATTATCTCCGGATAAGTCTTTTTGACTGTTTCCAATAATCTTATTGCAAAAGAAATCAACCGTCTCTGGGAAACATTGTTTCTTAATGTACTCATGCTTTTCGGACGAATTCGGACACATGATGCATCCAACACGATTGAACCCGTATTTATAAGCCGTATTCATTGGCAGTTCTTGCGAATAGATATAGAGAAACACTTCTGCGGATGACCATTCAAGCAGAGGATGAAAACTATGTTGTCCTGGCATTTTCTTTCCTAAGCTTAATTCATCATATTCTGCACGGGATGTACTCTCGTCTCCACGAACACCAGTTATCATCATGGAATGAATTTGATTAATATTATGAATTTCGCACAGTTTATTTATGACTGGCGCAGTCTTATGTACAGTACAGCACCATCTTAAACGCCGGGCCGGCGGGCCGAAGGCATCCCACGAATCCGAAGCCGACATAGTGGCTTTGGCGGTAAAGAAAGCAATGTTCCGCTCATGGCAAAAACTCTCAATTTGAGAGACAAGACTTTTAGTTGTTGGAAACTCCATATCGGTGTCACCAAAGAGAACTTCAAACTTATTATGCGGCAAAGCCCGCTGCACCAGATCGAGGGCTACTACGCTATCCTTGCCGCCACTGAACGCCACATAGAAGACATCGACTCGATCCACATACTCTACATAAGTGTTGTATATTTTTTTTATTGTTTCTGCGGACAGTTTTTCCAAGAGGTCCCGGTTCTTTTCAACCATTGCAGGGATGTCAATAAAGCGGAGAGGTTGTCCATTTGGTTCTGGGTCATCCAAAATGACAATTTCAGGTGCCGTGTAAAGACTACCGCCTGGCAACCTGCCGTCCCCGGTAGAAATAATTGTTGGCCTCCGCCCACATATATGGGTAGGAGTCATTCTTTGCATAATTCCAATACCGGTCAAATCCCAGAATATCCAGTTCTTTATAATACACCGGACGGGGTTCCTTGCTAAAGGGAAGAGGGGCGCTGTTTAGCAGCAATCCACCCGTCTCGGCATCCCAAGTGTATGAGTACATATTAGTCAGTGTCCTTCCTTTGCCTTTGTGCGTTCGCCTTGATAATAAGCGATTCTATTTCTGAGTATCTACGGCGGGCAAGATATCCATTGTCACTCAAAAATTGAAGCACAGGGGCTTTTTCCATCTCCATTTGATTGTTTGCCAATAAGTCAACAATTAAGTCATCGAAGCTGTCAATGCCTGCAGAACGCTTGACGATTGCGCCAGCACATTCAGTCCCATTAAAGCTACTGTGCAAAAGCATATATTTTTGACTGTAGCTCGCCACATAATGCTCCAACAGGAAGATGTTCCAAGGGAATCCTACATAGGGAAATGTGCCGAAGTTTGTCGCTTCCGGCAGAGGAATATACTTTCCCATGCAGATACGATTCAAAGCTTCATCCATTGCTTCAACGGGAAAATGAGCGGCAGTTTTTGCTACAAACTGGTCTCGGCTGATTCGCAGGCTATTTTCGTAAATCGCCTCAAAGTATATGGGAGTTGCGAGGTTATTTGCCAAACTCTGAAGCTCGGACAGTGTGAAAGCATCATGACTTCTCGCATATTTTGCAAACACATCTGCCATCGAAAGTTCCTGGCCCGAGCTGCTGATAATATTTCCCTTGAAGGAAAATTTATCGCCTAATTTTGCCTTTAGCGCATCCCGGAATCCATACATAGAGAGGGTGTGATTCTCATCTATGATATAGGGATATTTCACACGGATTGCGTCATAGAGCTCATTGCCGCCAATAAAATCTTTCTCGTCAATGGTTGTCTGGATGATTTCGGCAATTCCATCCAATTCTTCATCGGACAAATGGACGATACTTTCGTGAAAGTATTCGCTGCGGCCGTTGTTGACGAATTCAACATTGCTGGCAAGAATAAACTTTATCTTACTTTGTGGGAGATGAGGCAGAGCAGTGAAAAGCTCATCATAAGTCACCGGTCGTCCATAGTCTTGCAAACAAGAACGAACTTCAGCTAACAGGTCCATACTGACATCTGGCATCTTCGATATAAAACTTCTGTTGATGAAGAATCTGCCGTTTCCTATAAAAGCCAGGTACGACTTTAGCATATCGGCATCGTGGATATGGTAGTCCAAGAACGCATCGGAAAATTTGGCAAAAATCGCTTGATAATAGATCGCGGCTTTACCATTCGCAAAGGTGGTTTCGATGTAATTCAGCAATTCGACCGTTAGTTCTTCACTCAACATGACATCCGGAAGAAATGCTTTTCCCTCGTAAATAATACAGAGTCGCTTGATCTTTTTGCTGATGTCATCGTCAAGATCAGTTAGTTCCCTATCATAGGTTGCCATGTAATACCTCTTGAATTTGCGTATCTCAAGAGGCGAATCCATGCGGAATCCCTTCTTGAAGTATTGCCTAAGAACCTCATCATAGCCTTCATCTCTGTAGGTTTCTGCTGGTTCCGAATCGTCCTTTGCAGGTGCAGTCCAGGTCAGGTCTGAGCCAATAAATCTGAGAAATTTCTGTAAGGCCGCACGGAAACGATTGTGCTGCCTTGCGTTATAGACAAGAAAATCCGCATTGCTTAAGAGCAATCGAATTGTCTCCTGTGCCGTTTGTTTGTCCGTTGCGTAAAGCTGCCAGGAGGTCAGGTGGTGTTCTCGGGCAAATGCCTCACAATTATTTATCGCTGAAGAATAGCTCCGGCAGGTGGCGTCCGCCATTTTCAGCGTTTCAGATAGATAGAGAGAGAAGCTTCTGCTATTGATCTCACAAGTCGCATCGTTTCCAAGCGACTTCCTTTGATGAACTTGCTCAGAAGGGGATTTTTGCAGCAACCTCTCACCTTGCTCCGTTTTTATGTATGCAGGGATAGGAGCTGCTGCCTTGGCCGTCCCTATATCGGGCGCGCTTTGGTTCGGTATTTCATGTGCAGTGGTACTACTACCTTCAATGGTCTTTTCATCAGTAAGGTGAGCGTACAAACCTTCTTTTATATAGTTATAATAATGTCGTCCCGCGTCAACAATCTTATTGATTTGCCGTCTACGAGTTATTCTGAAGATTTTGTTCTGCTCAATGGTGCGTTGCACTTTTTTGATGGTTTCAAAATCTGTTGTCTCGAACAGAGGATTTTTCAGGACTTTTATTTTAAGACAAAAAGTTTCTATTTCAGAATAACATCTATAAAGATCCGAAAGCTGTGCAGGAGACATTCGTTCAGCAAGATAACGCATGAAGTCATCTTCAACAGTTTTTCTGTTACCTATCATTGCCCTTGCCTCATTCAATAATTTTTGGTACTTATCATATGATTCGTGATACAAACCTGCAACATCTGCAAAAAGTTTGGTAGCCGGTTTGAAAACTGTGTGGCCGAGATACGCCGACTCCATGCTTTTCATTTGCAATGAGATACCATTTGTATTGCGATACACTTCATCAACTTCCATGCCCCGATGAAGTGCCATTGTCCTTAAGTCGCGAGATACTGCCTTAATTGCATCCGAGCGAGTGAGTTCGCCTTTAATAGAGGCAAGGAGTCCCTCTAATAGGATAACTGCTTCATATTTATCCCAAGATGGCTGCCTCTCTACCATACATAACTACTCCCTTGAAGGTATTCGGAATTCTCAGTGGCATTGCTTTATTTTGATTCTTTTACATATTCTATGATATCGCCAAAATCACAATCGAGGGTCTCGCATATACGAGCTAAAATAGCGAGATTTACCGCTTCATCTCGCCTTAGCTTTGTCATCGTATTCGGAGCAATGTCTGCGGCTTTTCTCAAATCCGCTTTGCTCATTTTTTTGTCTACAAGCAACTTCCACATACGGTTATAAGATAGAGCCATGCAGTCTCTCCTTCTTTCAAGTATCAAAGGCATTTCGTAATGTGATTCTCAAAAATGCACTATACGACATTTTAGCTTATATTTTACCATTGAAATCCATCATTTTCAAGATGTTTTCGCAATTTTGCGCGAATTTAGGGGCGACTATTTGAGGTGAGTCGTAAAAATTGTTGAGCAATGTGGAGTTATTCTTTCCGCATAGCAAAAAAGGCGCACCAGCAAGTCAGTTAGCTCTCTTTTTTAGTTTTGCTACCTATGGAGCGATTCATAGAAATTACCCTTGACAAGTCGCTTTCCAGGAGTGCCTCCCGTTACATTTCCCTGGCAAGCTGCTTTTAGAAACGGGCAGCGGACCAAACCCAGGGCGTCCATTTTTACTCCACAATAAAACCGCGGAGAATTCCCTGTCAGTTCGGGCGACTCTCCGCGGTTTTGTTGTGCGCAAAATCGGTGGGATCCCCCCTGGTTCCACTGGGGGGATCCTATTCGTACTCATCAGAGGCAGGCCCTCCATCCCCGGTTTGCATTTACCGGTGGGGTTCGGGGAAAGCTCTCTGCGACCCCAAGGAGCGCAAGGAGATGCCGGAAAACGGCAAGACGATGCAGCTCATCCGCGCCCGGCTGGAGGCCCTGCTGGCCGCCTAACCCCCGCCGCCCCATAACAACACAGAAAGCAAGGCCCGTGCCAAATGGCACGGGCCTCGTTTTGCTTGGGGTATGCACCCGGCAGGGGGTTGGGATCAGGCCAGACCGGTCCAATCCTCGCCCTGGCTGTCCTGGGTGTAGGTGTGGGCGTTGGTGGCCTCTGTGATGTCATAGTAGGCCCAGTAGCCCTTCGTCACGTCGGGGAAGGCCCGCAGCTGGTCCTGGTGGCCGTCCACGTAGGCCTCGTCGGCGGCACGGCCCAGCATCCGGTTGGCGATGGTGGTTACCTCCGCCCGGGTGATGGTGTCGTTGGGCCGGAAGGTGCCGTCGGAGTAGCCGTTGATCCAGCCGTACTGGATGGAGCCCACCACATAGTCATAGAACCAGTCGTCCTGGTCCACGTCGGAGAAGATGTTCTCCCCGGTGGGGATCTCCTGGCAGAAGCGCATGGCCATAGTGGTGAACTCCGCCCGGGTGATGGTGCGCTCCGGTGCGAAGCGGTTGTCCCCCACCCCGTCCACGATCTCCAGGGTGGCCAGGGTGTTCACGGCCTCGGCGTACCAGGCGTTGGGGGCCACGTCGGAGTAGCCGGTGTCGTTCAGCACGGCGGCCCAGGCGGCGTTGGAGATGAAGTTGTACTCATCCCGCTGGTTGGTCTTGTTGGTCAGGGTGTTGGCGAAGAGCACCACGTCCAGTTGGGCGTTGTCCGCGCCCGCGCCCTGGTAGGAGATGGCCTGGATGGAGTCGTCCAGGAAGTCGTCGAAGTGCTCGCCGTCGGCGGGGAGGAAGCCCTCCAGCAGCTCCTTGGAGCCGTCCAGCTGCACCAGCACCTGGGCGCCGGCGGGGATGGCGGCGAAGTAGCCGGCGCCGTAGCCGTAGAGGAGGTCGTCGCCCTCGGCCACATAGCTGGCGGTGATCAGGCTGTCGGTGGGGTAGGTGACGTAGGCCAGGGCGTCCATGGCGTTGGGGCTGACGGTCTCCCGCACCAGCGCGCCCTCGTCAAAGAGGGAGACGGCGGACTTCATGGCCTTGGAGCCGTAGCCGATGTAGGGGGTGCCGCTCTTGACGGCGGCCAGGGCCTGCTCGTCCAGGGCGGCCGCGCCGATGATCAGGTCGGCCTGGGAGGCGTCGTCGGTGACGGTGAAGCCCAGGGTGCGCATGGCCTGCCGGTCGTAGTTGTACTCGTAGGAACCGCTGACAAGGGTGGTCTTGACGAAGCCCTTGTCGTTGTCGGCGGGATTGCCGGAGATGTAGCCCACGGGGGCCTTGGGGATGGCCAGGGCCGCGGGGGCGTCGGTCACGCCCACGCCGGAGAGCAGGTAGTCGCCCGCCACGCTCTGCCAGTCGGCGTAGGACACCAGGAAGCTGCCCTCGTACTGGCCCTCGGTGATGAGGGAGACGGACTTGCCGGCCTTCAGCAGGGCGTTGACGGCGGCGGTGGAGTCCTCGGAGGCGTTCATGAGCACCACCTGGGCGTCCTTCACGCCGGAGAAGGAGGAGGTCAGGGAGGCCACGTAATCCAGGGTCTCCTCGTAGTCCAGGACGTCGCCGCAGGCGGCGGAGATGGTCTTATAGGCGGCGGGCTCGGCGCACACCACCATGTCGAAGCCCCGCACCTTGTCGAAGGCGGTGATGCCCTCGGAGTAGAGGACGGGCCAGCCGGTAATCACGGTGCCGTCGTACAGCACGCCGTTGGCCACGCTCCGCTTGGCCTGGTACATGGATACGATCAGGGTGCCGGCGGGGTACTCCACGCCGTTGTAGGTGAAGCTCTGGTCGGTGAGGCTGACCTGGACGCCGTTGCGGGTCAGGTACTCCATCATCTCGGCGGCGGCCTGGAGGTTGGACTGGTGGGCGCCGTTCATGGGGATGATGTAGCACTCGGGGTAGAAGTTGCCGTTCTGGCCCTCCCCGTCGTACTCAGGCCGGAAGAGGTCAGCCTCCGCGCCCTCCACGTCGTACTGGTCGCAGAACCACTGGCCCACCAGCTCGTAGGCGTCGGAGTTGGCGTTGGTCACGCCCCGCTCGAAGATCTTGGTCTGGTTGGTCAGGTAGCCGTCCTTGTGCTCGGCGATGTAGACGGACTGGCCCAACTGGCCGTAGGCGACGCCCTGCACCATGTAGTCGTCATAGGCGGGCACCTCCACGGTGTAGGAGACGGTGCCGTGGAGCATGGCGTACTGGGGGGTGTAGCTGGTGGACATGTCGTCCCAGGGGTCGAGCCACTGGGTCTGGTCGTCCCCGTCGGCAGTCTTCGCACCGGTGTAGGTCAGGTAGTCCCGCTGGGGGATGACGTAGCTGTTGTGGCCGCCGTTGTTGGCCACCGCGGCGATGCCCAGGGCCTCGCCGCCGCCCATCAGGTGCTCGGCCAGCAGATCGTACTCGAAGTTGGGCTCGTGGGGGGGATCGCAGGGCTCGCACTGGAAGGCCTGCACCCGGCCGTGGAACTCGGTGAGGCTGACAGGGTTCCACTCGGCGATCAGCCTGGCCATGTTCTGGGTCTCGGCCTGGGTCTGGAAGGAGTTGTCCCGGTTGAGGTCAAAGCCGCCGGAGGAGGTGCGGGTCAGGTAGGTCCGGCCCTCCACGTTCTCCTCGGGAACGATGATAAAGAATACGTCGGAGAGCAGCTCGTCCACGTCCACCGTCACAGTGTCAATGGTATAGTATTTCTCCAGCTCCACCTGGGTGGAGATGGAGGCGGTGGTGCCGTCGGCGTTCTCGCCTTTGATGTAGCCCAGGTAGGTGGCGTCATCGGCCACCAGGTCGGGGACGGCCACGGAGCCCTCCTCACCCGCAGGGCCCATCTGCTCGGCCAGCTCGGCCTTACCGGCGGCGGTGAAGCCGGTGAGCTTGTCGTAGTCGATGGTGCCGCTCTCAGAGGCCGCGGTCTCCACCAGCATCCAGGCAAAGGCCAGGATGCCGTCGCTGGCGGCCACCTCATTGGCGTGAATATTGGAGTACATGACGGGCACCTGGTAGTCGCCCAAGGCGCCGCTCTCCAGCTTCTTCAGCAGAGCGGTGGGGTCGCTCTCCGCCTCCGCCTTGATCTCCTGCCACTTATCCACCGCGGCCTTGTCCTTGGCCACAATCAGATAAGGCATATCCAGGCTTTCCAGGCCGTTGTCGCCCTGGCTCTGGCCCATGGAGAACTGCTCCACGTAGAGGTCGGTGTGGCCGGCGGCGTAGTCCACCAGCGCGTCCAGCTCGTCATAGATCTCCGACATGGTGTGGAAGTTGTCGTAGGGTGCCACCTTCAGATCCACAGAGCCCAGGGTCTTGCCGTCCAGCCCGGCGGACAGCGTGAAGCAACCGCACACATCCATATAGGAGCCGCCGTTGCTGTGGGGCACGCTGAGATCGTCACCGAAGTAGCACTGGTTGGCGAAGGTGACGGTCAGGTACACCTGGCCGTCCACCGTCTCGGCGGCGGTGGCCACGTCGGTAAAGAAGGGGGTCTCGCCGTCCTGGCACAGCCAGTCGCTCAGGGGACCGCCCTCGGTCTGGTTGGGAAACTGGGTATCGTCCAAGTAATCCGGCGCGTCCGCATCGGGCGTCAGGGTCCAGGTCACAGAGGAGGCGGCCTCCTTGGCCTCGGCCTCGGTCATGTCCACCGGGATGCTGGCCTGGAAGGTCCGCTCGGCGGACAGGGAGATGCCGTTGCTCCCGCCGTCACCGCTGGTGTTCTCAAACACAGCGGCGGGGGCCGCTGCGCTGTCTGCGGCCGCAGACGGGATGACGCACAGGGACAGGAGCAGCGCCGATGCCGTCAGCATGGACAGCGCGTTGCCGAGTGTTTTGTGCTTCTTCATGCTCTTCACCTTACTCTTTCCTCTTACAGTGTATAATATTCGTATGTTTTCGAATATTTATGTATAAAAGATACCACTGCAAGCCCCATTTGTCAAGCATAAATATGCATAACCAGGCGGCTTTCTTCTCCCTTTTCCTTTGGATAAACCGCTGTTTTACGGTCCAATCTCATATCCTTTCCAACACAGGCCTATTTTTCTGCAATTTTATACACAGCGTCTTTTTCCCTGTCTGTGCCGGCACGCAGGAATAAAAAATGCGCGGGAGCTGATACAGCTCCCGCGCACGGCGCTCCGGCGGCCCATCCGGTTACCCGGGCATGGGCACCTCAAATTCCGGCTGGCCCATGTAGCCGGGGGCAATCTCATACTTCTCAAAAATCAATACCGGATTGCCCGCCTCATTGATATAAAAGCGCTGGTCATCGGCGATGGAGGTGAAGCCCTCCACCCCCTCCTCCCCGTGGAAGTAGATGTTGTCGGGGCTCTCCGCCTCCTGGGCGGCGATGCCCGCCCGCACGGCCTCGTTGGCCAGTTCCTTATAGTCCGGCCCCAGCATATCCCGGAGGGTGAGCTCCCGCCCGGCCTGGAGGTCAATGTTATAGGTATAAAGCTCGGTGTATGCATTGGCCCGGGTTTCCGTCTCGGTGAGCACAAAAGACAGATAATGGTCGTTCTGACACTTGATCTCGTAGTCAACATCGATCATGACGGGGATGAAGTCCTCCTCCGCACCGCCGGTGGCCACATAGGCGTCGCGGATGGCCCGCGCCCGGTCCTCGGCCTCCTGAAGCACCTGGTCGATGCGGGTCTGAATGGCCAGGTTAATACGCTGCTCCAGGTCGGTGTCCCCGGGCAGCTCCAGGGCGGGCAGGCGCACGTCGATAAGGCGCTCCCGCTCGTCGATGTGGTACTCCGTGACGGTGACCACCCGGGCCAGACCGCCCAGCACC
>ENA-ORUW01002162-ORUW01002162.1-human-gut-metagenome-genome-assembly--contig:-NODE-2162-length-11700-cov-17.375869_pt1 | contig 11700 bp, 10 predicted proteins | sample MGYA00242088_ERZ509227 | MGnify/ENA primary metagenome ERZ509227 (study PRJEB26280, sample SAMEA2338816) | human gut metagenome | biome: human gut; feature: human-associated habitat; material: faeces... | reverse complement strand
CCCAATTTTAAATTCGCCTCGCTTTCGGCTACGATAGTATAAACCATCTTCATTCCAGTCTTGACATTCTTCAATTCTACTTTCGTCAAAATTTGCACTGTATCTGCGTTCATTTTTGAAGTATCAATAATTTTAGCATCACCAATAGTTGATTTCAGCTGGCTGATCTTCATCTCCAACAGACCTTGCGCCTCTTTGGCAGCATCATATTCGGCATTTTCTGACAAGTCCCCCTTATCACGCGCTTCGGCAATAGCCGACACAATTTTGGGACGTTCTACTGATTCCAGATATTTCAGTTCCTCAATCAGTTGCTTGTAACCTTCTTCTGACATATAAGCCATAATGTTTTCCTCCTTTTAAATTATATAATTATTTATTGTTCCAGTTATACCTATAAAAACAAAAAGAATTCCGACATGGAAATGTCGGAACCCTCTTTGGTATTTCAAGTACTGCAAAGATAGACTTTTATCTAATACGAGTCAAGTTTATAAGGATGCTATGTAACATGTTTAAACAAATTCAACTCATAATTAGCTTTTTACAAGAGTTTTTTAATGGCTTCATCCAAATCTTTAATATTCTCACCACGAGCACTCAATTCATTATTACGATTTACCAAAAATATCGAAGGCAGATTAGTTACGTTATATAATGAAATGTATGAAGAATAAACACCATTAGCATCACGTACACAGACCCAAGGCAGATTATCTGCAGATGTTTTCCAAAAGTGTTCATCACCATCCAGTGAAATCTGGTAAATCTCGAACCCTTGAGAAGCATACTTATTATAAAGTTCACGTAACGCCAAATTATGCGCAGCAGACATTGCATTGTTATATACAGTAAAATCGATCAGCACCACTTTACCCTTCAAATCGGTCAGACTGCGTGTATTGCCTTTCAAATCCTTCAGCTGAATATCAATAATGCTAGCTTCTTTGATTTTATCTTCAGGGATTTCCATGGTTTGCTGACGGGGAGTACGGGTATTCTTCATTCCTTTTATAACCATATTATACAGGTTACGTGAACGGTCTGCATGTGGATAAGCATTATTCAGACTCGTAGCCACCGCAGCGAAACACTTCACATCCTCCTTATTTGTCAAAGGATCAAAAATCATATACCCATTCAACGACTGGAATAAAGCGAAATAAGCGTATGGCATATTTGGAGCCGCAAAGATATATTCTCGTTTCACTTTATTCTTGTAATTGTTTACCATAGCCAAAAGACTGTCTTGTGCGATACCCGCAGGGATATTACGATTCTGGCCGAGTTTGTCCACATTCTTCTGCAAATCAGCTTGTAGCAACACCAATTCCTTAATTTTCAAATTGTTTTCCGAACCTTCAATACGATAGGCAGTCGCAAAATCATTTATCTCAGCCTTAACTGATACAGTTTCCGTAGAGTCTACAGCAAAGTTTATCACTTTATTATCCAAACGCAAACGATAGAATTCAGGAGATTCCGGACGCTTCTGCGCAAAACTAAAACTTCCGCTACTGCCCAATTTTGTCGAATCAAGCGCTACTATGCCATCCAATCCCGACGCTTCCAAATAAAGCATCTTATCTTCAGCACCATTAATTTCACCTTGAACTTTGAACTTCGGTTCATTGTCGCAGGCGCTCAACCCTATCAACAGAAGTGCGAGCAAAAAATATACATTCTTTTTCATCGCTAAAATTAATATAAATGTGTGTTCTCTTAATAATTTTGAATGCAAAGATACGTCTTTTCGTGATTTGTCAAAGCATTTATCCACCTTCTTACACATTAAAATGAAAAAAAACAGTAATCATAGTAACTTTTTATCTCATTCTCACCAAATTAGAAGAATAAATGCCTATCTTTGCACGAATTTTAGACGAAAAATATATTAAAACATTTTTTATGATCAATCCTATTGTTAAGACGATCGAGCTTCCTGATGGTAGAACCATCACACTCGAAACGGGAAAGCTGGCAAAACAGGCAGACGGTTCTGTAATGCTCCGCATGGGTAACACCATGTTGCTAGCTACTGTTTGTGCAGCAAAAGATGCAGTTCCCGGTACAGATTTTATGCCCCTCCAGGTAGAGTACAAAGAAAAATATTCAGCATTCGGACGTTTTCCCGGTGGCTTTACCAAAAGAGAAGGCAAAGCTTCGGATTATGAAATCCTGACTTGCCGACTGGTAGACCGCGCATTGCGTCCTTTATTTCCCGATAATTTCCATGCAGAGGTTTACGTAAACATTGTTCTTTTCTCAGCTGATGGAATAGATATGCCTGATGCATTGGCAGGATTGGCCGCTTCAGCAGCATTAGCCGTTTCCGACATTCCTTTCGGCGGACCGATTTCTGAAGTACGTGTAGCACGTATCGATGGTCAGTTCGTTATCAACCCCACTTTCGAACAACTTGGGAAAGCTGATATGGATCTGATGGTTGCTGCCACATATGACAACATCATGATGGTAGAAGGCGAAATGCAGGAAGTCAGCGAACAAGACTTACTGGCTGCTATGAAGGCTGCTCACGAAGCAATCAAAGTTCATTGCAAAGCGCAGATGGAGCTGATGGAAGAGGTCGGTTCTACAGTAAAACGTGAATATTGCCACGAAGAAAACGATGAAGATTTGCGCAAAGCTGTACGCGAAACTTGTTACGATAAAGCATACGCCATCGCTGCTTCAGGAAACAGAAACAAGCATGAACGTCAGGATGCTTTTGACGCCATCCGCGATGAATTCAAAACTCAATATACAGAAGAAGAACTGGAAGAAAAAGGTACATTAATCGACCGTTACTACCACGATGTGGAAAAGGAAGCTATGCGTCGTTGTATTCTTGATGAAGGCAAGCGTCTGGACGGACGTAAGACGACTGAAATTCGCCCTATCTGGTGCGAAGTAGGTTATCTGCCCGGTCCTCATGGTTCTGCCATCTTCACCCGTGGTGAAACTCAGTCTTTAACTTCTGTCACATTAGGTACCAAACTAGATGAGAAAATTGTAGACGATGTTCTGGATCAACACAGAGAACGATTCTTGTTACACTACAACTTCCCTCCTTATTCTACTGGTGAAGCAAAAGCACAACGTGGTGTAGGTCGTCGTGAAATCGGGCACGGGCACTTGGCATGGCGTGCTTTAAAAGGACAAATTCCTGCAGGATACCCGTACACAGTACGTGTAGTATCTGATATCATGGAATCAAATGGTTCTTCTTCAATGGCTACTGTCTGTGCAGGAACCCTTGCATTAATGGATGCCGGTGTTGCCATGAAAAAACCAGTTTCAGGTATTGCCATGGGCTTGATTAAGAATGCAGGTGAAGAAAAATATGCCGTATTATCTGATATTCTTGGCGATGAGGATCACTTGGGTGATATGGACTTTAAGGTTACAGGTACTCGCGATGGTATCACTGCTACACAGATGGACATCAAGGTAGATGGCCTGTCATTCGAAATCTTGGAAAAAGCGTTGCTGCAAGCAAAAGAAGGCCGCGAACATATTCTTAACAAGTTAACCGAATGTATCGCCGAGCCTCGTAAAGATTTGAAACCGCATGCTCCTCGTATTGAAACGATGACTATTCCTAAAGAGTTCATTGGGGCTATCATCGGTCCGGGCGGAAAGATTATCCAAGGTATGCAGGAAGAGACTGGAGCAACCATCACGATTGAAGAAACTGATGGGGTAGGCCGTATTGAAATTGCGGGAACAAACAAGAAATGTATTGACGATGCTATGCGCATTATCAAGGGTATCGTTGCTGTTCCCGAAGTCGGTGAAGTCTATGTAGGTAAAGTCCGTTCAGTAATGCCATATGGTGTGTTCGTAGAATTCTTGCCTGGAAAAGACGGATTGTTGCATATCTCTGAAATTGACTGGAAACGTCTTGAAACAATAGAAGAGGCCGGTTTAAAAGAAGGGGACGAAATAGAAGTGAAATTACTTGATATTGACCCCAAAACAGGTAAATTTAAACTCTCTCACAAAGTATTACTGCCTCGTCCTGAAAAACAAGAAAAGAAATAAGAACATTCTTTATTTATACCATAAAGAGCGCAACCTGTTATAGGTTACGCTCTTTTTTTAAAAGATTAACCATTTATAATAATGTAAAATAAATAGCGCAACTAAATAATTAATCGCGCTATCTGATATATCATACAGAAGAAACTCCTCCGCTTTATATGATATCCGGTTATAAGATGGGATCAATCTTCTTGAACTTCGAAATCATCTTTACCTACTCCGCAAAGAGGGCAAACCCAATCATCTGGAATATCTTCAAATGCTGTTCCCGGAGCTATTCCACCTTCAGGATCTCCTTCTGCCGGGTCATAAACCCAACCACATACTGTGCAAACGTACTTTTTCATAATTGTCTCTGTTTTATGTTTTAAATGTTCTTTAAATACATAACAAATATACAATGAAATTGTTTACTTGCAAACTATCTCACTAATATTTTTTTTAACTCTTCCATTCCTTCGGACGCACCTTTCTGAATTACATGCACTTTACGCCCCGATGCAATGGGCACCTGCTTAGGATCTATTAAATAAACAGGAGTGTTGGCAGGCACATAATTCAACAAACCGGCAGCGGGATATACATTAAGCGAAGTTCCTATAATTAAAAAGATATCAGCTGTTTCAGCATATTCAATTGCAGTTTCAATCATAGGAACAGATTCACCAAACCATACAATGAATGGACGAAACTGAGAACCGTCTCCGGCCAAGTCTCCCAAATGTATCTCATATTCTTCCGGCTTTAATTCTTTAATATAAGCTGGATTATTAGGTTCCCAACTAGATGTCACTTTGGTCAGTTCGCCATGTAAATGAATAATATGCGAACTTCCAGCACGCTCATGCAAATTATCAATATTTTGAGTGATTACAGTCACATTAAAGAATTTTTCCATCTCAGAGACCAGTTCATGCCCCTGGTTAGGCTTTACAGCAAACAACTGTTTACGACGCTCATTATAAAAATCAATCACCAATTTAGGGTTTGCCGCATACCCTTCTGGAGTAGCCACTTGCTCCACCGGATACTGATCCCATAAACCACCTGCATCACGAAATGTACTGATACCGCTTTCAGCACTCATTCCAGCACCTGTTAAAACTACTAAATTCTTCATTTCTAGTCCTCCTCTTTTAACTAAACACACAAAAATAAGAAAAATTAAATTGTTAAAAACAGATTCATTCAAATAAAACACCTACCTTTGTGCGTTTTGTATAAAACATCTTATAAAATAAATAGTTATGGATAAATTCAGTTACGCCATCGGCCTTGGTATTGGCCAGAATTTATTGAGCATGGGTGCTCAAAGTATTAATGTTGAAGACTTTGCTCAAGCAATCAAAGACGTATTAGATAGAAAAGAAACGGCTATCAGCCACAACGAAGCACGTGAAATCGTAAACAAGTACTTTGAAGAGCTGGAAACCAAATTGAATGCAGAGAATATTGAAAAGGGAAAATCATTTTTGGAGGAAAACGCAAAAAGACCGGGAGTCGTGACACTTCCCAGTGGCTTACAGTACGAAGTGATTACAGAAGGTAACGGAAAAAAACCGAGTGCAACCGACCGTGTAAAATGCCATTATGAAGGTACCTTGATTGATGGGACTTTGTTTGACAGCTCTATCAAACGCGGCGAGCCGGCTATCTTTGGTGTGAACCAAGTAATCAAAGGATGGGTGGAAGCACTCCAACTGATGACTGAAGGTGCTAAATGGAAACTTTTCATTCCTTCAGAACTAGCCTATGGAGCACAACAAGCAGGAGAAATGATTCCTCCTCACAGCACATTGATTTTTGAAGTAGAATTAATCGAAGTATTATAATTATTAAAGCATTTAAGGCAAATGAAAAAAATTAGTTTTTTTGTAGCAATCGCTGCTGCAGCCAGCTTGGCTTCTTGTACAGCTCAAGCACCGAAAGCAAACATGAAGAATGACGTAGACTCACTTTCTTACATGATGGGTATCACCAACACGCAAGGTCTGGATATGTATATGAGCCAACAACTAGGCGTTGATACAGCCTATATGTCCGACTTCATCAGAGGTGTTAAAGAAGGTACCAGCAAGACTAGCCCTAAAGACGTTGCTTATATGGCAGGTCTTCAGATTGGTCAACAAGTTGGTGGACGTATGTTCGATATGATGAGCCAACGTATTTTCGGAAATGACTCTACTCAAAGTTTAAGTAAAGAAAACTTTCTGGCAGGTTTCATGGCTGCTTTGCAGAAAAAAGGCATGAATGTTACTATGGAAGAAGCCAACGCTTACGTTCAGTCTAAGGCAGAAGCAATCAAAGCAAAAGCTACTGAAGCCCAGTTCGCTGAAAATAAAGCTGCCGGTGAAAAATTCCTAGCTGAAAATGCAAAGAAAGAGGGTGTTAAAACTACATCAAGCGGCTTACAATATAAGATAATTAAAGAAGGTAACGGCGCTATTCCTACCGATTCTTCTAAAGTAAAAGTAAACTATAAAGGTACTTTGATTGATGGAACTCAGTTCGACAGTTCATATGATCGTAAAGAACCGACTACTTTCCGTGCTAATCAGGTAATCAAAGGATGGACTGAAGCGCTAACAATGATGCCAGTAGGATCTAAATGGGAACTTTACATCCCTCAAGAGCTAGCTTATGGTGCACGTGAAGCCGGTCAGATTAAACCTTTCTCTACTTTGATTTTCGAAGTAGAACTAGTTGGCATCGAAAAATAACCTCATTTAATACGATTTAGGCACTATAAAATATTAAATGAACTGATTTCTGAAAAAGGAATGATTATTTCTATATCAAACAATCCTATTTGGGATTTTATATCAGTTATTCCCAAGTAACTAATAGCGCACCCCGACTTAACGAGGTGCGCATTATTATTTAAGCAGCATCTTTACCTAAGAACTTTTCTACGAAGTAAATTTGCCCCTTACCAGTCACTTTGGTAGTAGTAGTGACCAATACAGAGCCGTCCGGCTTGGTGATGGTGGTTTTCTTCAATTCAAAAAGCCCCAATTTCATAGCTTTCTGCGTTGGCTGATTGTAGTAGTCACCCTTTTGGCAAAGATAACCATTCTCGCGCATCCAGCTAAACAAACGGTTCTGACCGATATTCACTCCATTTTGTTGCAGTATCTTTGCTAATTCAGCAACCAAGCAAGAACGTTGAGAAGTTGAAACGGCATCGGCAAAAAGGACTTTAGGTGCATCTTTCTGAATCTTCTGTTCGGCTTCGATACGCTTCTGTTTTTCTTCTTTCAAGTTGGTTGCAAGCTGAATCAGAAAATCGGGTGAGGTCAAAGCCTTTTCAAGTGTCTCTTGCGTCATGTATGCACCATGTTTGCGGATTGAGGGCAAAACTTCGCTTGTAACCCATTTGCGAAACGGTTTTGCTTTTTCGCTATCACTTCTTATGACAACATCATACAAACCGCTTTCAGTAACAAATGTCGCTTGTTGTGTTCTACCTAAATTATCTTTTATGGGGTGCGTTTGACGCACATCATCATCTAAACGACTGGCACACCTTGAAGTATCTTTTATGCCAATCACAGCGCAAACATCTGCCACAAAGTTTAAACAAATGTTGATGAAAGAAACTCTAAAATCATATTTCGGTTATGACAGCTTCCGACCCTTACAGGAAGAAATCATCCGCCACCTGTTGAACAAGCAGGATTCACTGGTACTGATGCCCACCGGAGGAGGTAAATCGATCTGTTATCAACTACCTGCATTGCTTTCTGAAGGAACGGCTGTAGTGGTCTCCCCGCTTATCTCACTGATGAAAGACCAGGTAGAAACATTGCAAGCCAACGGCATCGCAGCAGGAGCACTCAATAGCAGCAATGACGAAACGGAAAATGCCAATCTCCGCCGTGCCTGTATCGAAGGACGCCTGAAACTGCTTTATATTTCACCGGAGAAGCTGATAGCGGAAAAGGACTATCTGTTGCGGGATATGAGTATTTCGCTCTTCGCAATTGACGAAGCCCACTGTATTTCCCAATGGGGACATGACTTCCGTCCTGAATATACACAAATGGGAATGCTCCATCAGCAATTTCCGCAGGTACCGATTATTGCATTAACGGCAACAGCCGACAAAATAACCCGTGAGGATATAATCCGACAGTTGCATCTGATACAGCCCCGGACGTTTATTTCTTCTTTCGACCGTCCCAACATCAGCCTGGACGTAAAACGCGGTTTTCAGGCAAAAGAGAAGAATAAAGCGATTCTGGAGTTTATCCATCGCCACAGAGAAGAAAGTGGAATCATTTATTGTATGAGCCGTAATAAAACGGAAACTGTAGCACAAATGCTGCAAAAGCAGGGAATCCGATGCGGTGTCTACCATGCCGGATTGTCTCCGCAGCATCGGGACGAGACTCAGAATGACTTCATTAATGACCGTATTCAGGTAGTATGCGCCACCATTGCTTTTGGTATGGGAATTGACAAATCGAATGTCCGATGGGTTATTCATTATAATCTTCCTAAAAGTATTGAAAGTTTTTATCAGGAAATCGGGCGTGCCGGACGGGATGGCTTACCAAGCGATACTGTATTGTTCTATTCACTGGGCGATCTGATCCTGTTAACTAAATTCGCCACAGAAAGCAACCAACAGACAATCAATCTGGAAAAGTTGCAACGTATGCAGCAATACGCAGAAGCGGACATCTGCCGCAGAAGAATCCTGCTGAGCTATTTCGGAGAAACCTCAACAGAAGATTGTGGCAACTGTGATGTCTGTAAAAACCCTCCACAACGCTTTGACGGTACAGTCATCGTACAAAAAGCGTTGAGCGCCATAGCTCGTGCAGAACAACAAATAAGTACAGGGATATTAATTGATATTCTTCGTGGAAGTTATTCGGCAGAAGTTACGGCAAAAGGATATCAGGAATTAAAGACGTTTGGCGCAGGAAGAGACATACCACCTCGTGATTGGCAGGATTATTTACTTCAAATGCTACAACTAGGCTATTTCGAAATAGCCTACAATGAAAATAACCATCTCAAAATCACTCCAAGCGGAAGTAACATTCTTTTTGGAAAAGCGAAAGCAATGCTTGCCGTGATTCATCGGGAAGAAATCGTCACAGGAAAAGGGAAAAAGAAGAAGGTGGTCATCGCAAAAGAACTTCCTTTCGGTATCCCCGGTGGAGAAAACGAAGATTTATTCGAAGCACTACGGGGATTGCGGAAACAGATTGCCGATCAGGATGGTCTTCCGGCATATATCATTCTATCGGATAAGGTGTTGCATCTGCTCAGTATTTCACGGCCGACTACCATCGAAGCATTCGGAGAAATCAGTGGTATCGGAGAGTTTAAGAAGAAGAAATATGGAAAAGAGTTTGTGAATCTGATTAAGCAGTTTGTATAATAATGTATTGAGCCGTCCCATCGATTTACCTTTAATAAAGAGTAACTTATTCAAGCGTAATCAGGAAGGACCATATAATTAAGATGAGTAAACAAAAAAAGGGAAGCAATCGCTTCCCTTTTTGTTTAATTCAAGAACATCCGATCTATTTAGCCTATAATCCATTTACTGCCCGGTATGAATGAGATAATCTTTGTCGTTATATAACAGCAGACAAATGTAGTCACTGCAATACATGGGATAGCGGCAACAGTAGGCAGTTCCAGCGTATTTTTGAATACTGTCGCCCATAACCCGAGCCAGAATATATGCATAAGGTACATACCATAGCTAAGTTTCGACATATCTGTTACGAAACGCGGAGCTTCCGGCCGGTTTATACAAGTGAAGAGAAGGAATGTACCCGCTGTAAGAAGTACACAGTTAATCGTACAGAAAGCCCATCCTATTTCTATGACAGGGGTAGAATGAGTAATTCCGGGAATAGCCTGTATATAGAATGAGTAAATAGTCAGCGCAGCCCCGGCAACCATTGAAATGAGTCCTACAATGAAACGTTTGGAGCGATCCCATTTTAAGTGTACACGTATGTAGTGTGCCAACACAAGATATCCAAGATAACCTGAGAAATACCACAACATATGGTATTCGTTCCAAAAACACTGTCCCCACACTTCACCAAACCAGCGATTGAAGTACGGCATACACGTTGATAACAGGAACAGTCCTATAAAGAAACGTTCTTCTTTTGCAGTGGCTTTACTCAACCAAGGAGATATAATAGGTATAAACAAGTAAAGACTTATCAGAGGATACATGAACCAAAGGTGTCCTGCAAGCGTCGGGAAGTTCAGGAATATTCGAGACATATCCTTTATTGATGTCTCGCTGTCTATCTGTCCCCACAACATCGGCAGGATACTATAAAGTATCATAAATATAAAAAACGGTGGCAGGATATGAGTGAAGCGTCGACGGTAGAACTGCCATGAAGTCTGTCCCTCCTTCATCGGTACCAGCAGATAAGCAGAGACAATCATAAACAATGGTACTGCCATGCGTGAGAAACCGTCGTACACGGCCACCCACAATCGGTCTGCTTCACTGGCTAAAAAAGATTGCGGTCCCGCCATGTCCGTAGATCCGGCAGCACCATAAAAGTTTTCACTGGCGTGTACCACCATAACGAGGAAACATGCGAACACGCGCACGTAATCTAAAAAAACAATACGTTTCATTTTCTGTTTGGGTATTAGTTAGTAGTAATATGTTTTAAGTTTTGTCTTTTATTTACATTGTTTCAGCTGCTCGTGCAAATCAGCAGGAGGTATGCCCAACGAAATAGCTTTTTCAAAGTCCATTTTAGCCAATGCTTTCTTTTTCTGTGTCAGATAAATATTACCACGCAACAAATAGGCATCCGCCGAAGAAGGATTCAGACGAATAGCTTCCTCCAAATCGACCAAAGCCAGATCTTCATGCTTCATCTCCCGTTCCACATCTGCACGGGCAATGTAAAGAGTCGCGTCTTCGGGAGTTGCCGTAATCATCTTATTAAGAATTTCGAGCGCTTCCTTGAATTTTCCTTCTTTCTGTTCCAAGGTAGCCAGCCCAAGCCGACCGCTATAACTTTGCGGGTCAATCTCCAACAAGCGATTATAATCGATTCGTGCCGCGGGGTAATCCCTCCGGAGCACATAGATATATGCCCGCATCAACAGCGCTTCTTTATTCTGTTTATCTTCGTCAAGTACCTGACAATAATCGGTATAAGCACGGTCTGTATTTCCCATTTCCAGATTAATCGCAGCTCGGTCCAGCAGGATAGGTACTGCCAATGGAGCAAAGTTCAGCGCAAAAGAATAAGATTCGAGTGCCTTGTCATATTCACCCAACCGACGCTGTACCAATCCCAGATTGGAAAAAAGCATAGCATTCTTTGCATTCTTCGGCTCCAGTTTCAAAGCCTGAAGCAGTAGTTCTTCGGCTTTGGAAAGACTGTCCATTTCGATATATTCAATTGCCTTTTCTGATAATTGCTGATAGGTCTGCGCACATAGGGCAACCGGAAAGCTAAGAAATAAAATTAAAATAATTCTTATCATGATTCAAATATTAATCCAAAGGATAGGCATCAAAAGCGAACAACTCGGTCGACAGATAGCGTTCTCCCGTATCAGGTAACAACGCAACGATTTTTTTGTTCCTGAACTCCGGACGCTGTGCCAACTGACGGGCTGCATATACGAGATCGGAAGAGC
>ENA-ORUW01002160-ORUW01002160.1-human-gut-metagenome-genome-assembly--contig:-NODE-2160-length-11705-cov-15.008670_pt1 | contig 11705 bp, 11 predicted proteins | sample MGYA00242088_ERZ509227 | MGnify/ENA primary metagenome ERZ509227 (study PRJEB26280, sample SAMEA2338816) | human gut metagenome | biome: human gut; feature: human-associated habitat; material: faeces... | reverse complement strand
GGTCTATGTAGTCATCCAGCTTCTCGGTCAGCCGCCCGCCGTAGCCGCCCTTGCCGGTATTCTGTATCTGCGTCCACATATCCACATTCGAACGCAATGCCTTCATTTCTTCCGGGCTCAGGCTCCACAGGTTCCCGTCCCACTGGCGACCGATCTGTCCGCTCAGTTTGTCTATCTGTGCCTGGTTGAAACCACTCCAGTAGTAGTTCCAACTGTGGTGACTTCCGCTGTAGCGTGCCTGTTCCTTCGCTATCTGCAAATAGTTTGTATTCGTCTCCTGCTGATATTTGTACGCATCCCGGTAAGCTTCAACAGATTTAGTCCCCTTGCTTGCCTTGATGGTATCGGTCAGGTCCTCGATGGAAGTCTGCAGTTTCTCGTTCCGGTCTGTAAGGCGGTCTATTGCCGCCTGCACTTCCCTGGCGTTCCCGCCGATGCCGAACAGCTTGTTGAAACCTCCGAAAGACACCGTGTTCAGTAGTCCGCCAATACCTTTCACAAGGGAGCCGCCTATCTGTTTGAACATGTCCCCGCTGAGGATATTGTCGAGTATCCCGGTTATCGCACTGAAGATGGTATCTATCAATGATGAGATAACCGGACCTATACCGTCTTTCAGCAAATCCAGTATGGAGAGAATGGCCGATATGATCTGCCCGATGACTCCGGCACTTGACAGGGTCTCGGACATCCGGCTGATGGCATCACCGACCTTGCCCCCGATATTCAGTTTTGACAGCCCGGTAAGCATATTCTGGATTCCTTCAAATGATCCCTGTAAGGTTCCGCTTGCAAAGCCGTGCAATCCGTCGGATACCATGTTCAACCCGTCAACCGTGTCCTGGGAAGCACTTTTCACCTCCCCGGCAAGCGCCTTCATTTCAGAGGTGGCGTTCAGGTATTCTTCGTCAGCTGAAGCGCTGGACGATTGGGCCGTTTGAAGAGCGATTTGGGTACGCTCTATTTCTGCCTGGTTGCCGCTTTCAAGTGCCTTGTTGTAATCGGTCTGCGCCGTTTTCAACCGGATGAATGCCGCTTCCTGCTGCAGTTCCGCATTTTGCACGCGTGTTACGGCATCCCCCAAAGCGTGCATCTGCGTTTGCAGCCGGGCAAAATCCAATGTTCCGTTGCCACCGGGAAGCATACTTTGAATACGTTCAATGGCATCGTAGACGACCTGCTGGTCTGCTGCTCCCGTTTTTTTGAACTCATCCGTCTTGACATACTGTTTAAGCTCGCCAAGCAGGTTCTTCATCTGGTCTGCAAGCAGGCCTGTCAAATCCCCGAACGCTGCCCCCCAGTCTATCTTTTGGGTCAGGGCTTCCATGTCCACTTTGTGCACAGCCGCATCACGCTGCTTCTCCAAAGTCAGCCTTTCACCCAGGGACTGTGCCTTGCGGATTTTCTCCGCATATTCTTCAGCGATGGCCAGTTTCTGCTGCTGGAAGGTCCCGTATTCCTTCAGATAGTCACGCATGGCTTCCGCCTCTTCCCTGTACACGTCCGCCTCCGCTTTTTTCCTTGACTCGGTGTTTGAGGCACGGGCTTTTTCGAGTGCATCCTGTTGCTCCCGGGTAAGTCCGTTATCTCCGGTGGATATGCCGGCTTCCTTGTTCTCACGCTTCCAGTCGGCTTCCTGCCGGTTGATCTCTTCTTTCCGGGCATTATAGTCATATTCGATTTGTGCCAGTTTCTTTTCGGTACCGGCTTGCATGCGGTCTATCTCTTCCTTCCGGTTCTCGGCCTGCAGGGCGGCAAGATCCTGCGCCAGTCTGCGCTCTGTGGCAAGCCGTTGTTTGGCTTCCGCTTCCGGATTCTTTCCGGGCTGTTTGGGGTCGGCATGTCCGCCGATATTTCCTTTCTTGGCGGCTTCGGCTGCTTTTTTTGCCTCTTCCCTGGCTTTTGCCAAATAAGCTTCACGCTTCGCCTCTGCCTCCTTGATTTTCGTATTTTTGTTAGCCTCATTCTCCTTGTCCACTTCCGCATCCATTTCTTGTGGGGTAAGCCCGACACGATGGGCTCCCATTTTGGCCATAAAGCGGAAAAATCCGCCATGTGCGCCTTCCACTTCGTCCGGATTCTGGGCTTTGGTTTTATTCACCTCCTCATCCGCTTCTGCGGCTTTGTTCACCAGACTCTGTACATTGGCCTGATGAAGCAATACCTGTACATAGTCCTCGCTCTTTTGGATAAGGGTATCATACCACTCGGAAAGTGTTTTATAATACCCGAAAGATTCCCCGTACTTGCGGTTCAGTTCCTCCACCTTAGCCTTTTCCTGTTCCTTGCTTCCGGTGAAGTTCTTTATTTCATCGATAACTGATTTGAGCTCGAAACGGGTACGCACCATCTGGGCGCGGCCGCTCTTTTCTATCTCGGTCATTTCCTTCAGCGAGATGTTGAATTCGTCCACACCCTTTTTGGCACTGAACAAATCCTTCGTCCATTCCCAGATTTCGTCACCGTACATCACAAGCAGCATGATGCCGGTGGTGAGAGCCGTCTGCCAGGAAAAGAGGGAGGAGAGTACCTGTTTCCATACCGGCGTGCCTTTCTTGCCCGACTTTTGCAACTCGTCGTATTCTTTCCGGGCACGGGCAAGTTCGTCCGTAAAAATCGGCAGGTTATTGGATATGGCCAGGAAGAACATCTGCGGTCCCATGGCCAAAGAGGGCATTTCACGCGCCATCTGCTGGATACTGTTGTGAAGCCCGTTGAACTGCCGCTGTGCATTGGGAATATCCGGAGGCGTAACCTGTACGGATTCAGACTCCTCCTGCAACTGCTTCAACTTGCCGCGCAATTCCTCAAGCTGCTTCTCCAGTGCATGGATCTGTGCGATATTGGCACTCTGGTCCAGGTTGGGCGAAGCTGTTTCCCCGGCAAGGCGCAGCCTTTCCAGTTCAGCCTCCAGCAGCCTGACGGTATTACGCAGTTCCAGTGCCTCGCGCTCGGCCTTGTTCATGCCGGGCGTGAGGTTGTCCTTCATCAAAAATTCAACTTCTACAGGTTTGCTCATTCCAGTTTGCTTTGAAAAAATCCTACTATATCGTTCGCTTCATCCTCGGCGCTGCGCTCCGGTTTGGAATCATCGTTTCCGCCGCCTTGCCTTTTCCGCACATACCGCGGCGCGTCGCTCAGCATCAGTATCAGCGTCTGCCAGTTCACACCGTTCAGTATGTAGTCCACACTCCAGCCCGTTGCCGATGCTATCTGCCACACGAAACCGAAAGGGCTATGGGAACCTTCGTACCGGGTTCTTAACTCCCCTTCCTTGCCTGGCTCAGTCTCGGGGTCATCGGGTTCGCCCGCGCCGCCGAGCTGATAATACGCATAAAATCCTTCGTGCCCATCAGACGCTCGAATGTCCGGAACATAGCCGTCAGATAGCGCCACTCCACAAAGTTCCGCAGCACCCACGCCGTCAGACCGATGCCCACGTGCTGCGGCACATAGCCCCGGTATACCGTATAGGCCAGCAGACGGCTTACAGCCTTACCGTATTCCGCCACGAAGGCCAGTTCCTCGGCCTTGTCCTTCGGTTGCCAGTCAGGCTTGACACCCATCTTCAGGTATTCCCGCGCCAGCAGGATCTGACCCCACAGTCTCGGACGCTTCATCGTCACACGTACCTCCAGCGGGCGTTTCAGCCAGGGAAGCTTCCACCTTTTAAGAGGAACGGACACGCCGCTGTCAAGCAGCGCGTCCGCACACTCCATCTCTATCAGTTGTTTCAGCCGGTCATCCATACGTTAGCCCTCCTTACCCGGGACCGCTTCACTTTGGACCGATGCTGCGGCCGCGGCTCCCGCTGCCGGCAGCTTGTGCTGGCTCCATTCTTCGGGCAGGGCATCCGCATTGAACACACCGTAGGGCTGCGAACCGTCCTCCGGCATAGCCACCTCAAGGGTGCATTCTATCTTGGCCGTTTCCGTAAGCGTCAGCTTGCCGCCCAGGTTGGAAAGCAACGTACCGTTCGGTATCAGCACGCTCTGTCCGGACACCAGGGAAAGCTCCCACGGCCCCTGCATCAGGATGGCGGCCTGCGGGGCGGTCCAGCCCACAGGATTCTTCTTCTCGCTGTCATCTTTCTTGTAGTGCAGCGAGCCGCCCAGCAAGGCATGCAGGTTCTTGTAGTCCATCTGGATTACGTTAAATGTAGGGGCAATGCTGCCGTTGCTCTGCGGGATAATCAGCACCGGGGCTCCCGGCACCTGTTCAGCCTCGATCTTCGCGGCTTCGGGTTTCTGGCCGCCCAGGTCAAACGAACCTTTCTCTATATAGCCTACCACAAAGTCCTTGTATTTCACGGCACCGATGCCGTACATAAAATTCTTGTTCATCGTTTATAAAGTTTGATGGTTAATAACACACCGGCCAACAAGCCGGCCAATATACCTGTAACAAACACCCGTATCCGGTTCGGAGGGCGTTTTTCCTCCGTTTGAACGTCATTTGAAATTTCGCTCTTGGTCTCGCTGCGGATACGTGTCAGTTCCGACTCATACCACAGCACCAGCCGTTGCAAGCTGTCACAGGTGGCCGTCACGACAAGGGTGTCGCCGCGTAGCGCCACACCGGCTCCGGCACGCCCTTCCTTGCCATGGAAAGAGGCATTCGGGGGAAGTGAAAGAAGGTCAACAACCGGTATTTTCAGCTTCATCACTGATTCCGGAATGCCCGCCATCAACAGCCCCGCGGATGCGTTTCTTTGACTGTCCGCGTTTTGGACGGACCGGGTCGACCGGCTCGTCCGATCCAGGGTTCTGGATGTCCCGCAGCTCATAAAGCACAGGACAATCAGAACGGTACTCGCAATCATTGGCACCGTCAATTGCCTTGCGAAGACGTGCCATTTCCCTTCTTGTCGCATTCAGTTCTTTTTTTAACGGTTCTACAATATTTTCTATCAGGATATGCGTGGCCTTGTCCACGTTGTCGATACGTACCGTCTCGGCGGCGGCGTTCGCTTTCCTGACAGTAGGCCTGATCGTTATCAGGGCAGTCAGGGCGGTAGCAAGACCGCCGCCCAGAACAAGGTTAAGTATCTCACTCAAGTCCATGCACAAATCCTCCCTGAAAAAAATGCCTATTTACCTCCTGCCTTTTTGGCAAACAGGCCGATAATCCACTGTACGAAACCCGTATCGGCAATGCCGTTCGCCACAAGGGAGGACCCGAGGCCGTACAGAAGTGCGATATACCATTCCACATCCGCCACAAAACCCGCGTCAAGCCACCACAGGAGCATCACGGCAACAATACCGGTAAGCCAGCTCACAAGCTGCGTCCAGATACCTGACATCTTGGGAAAAAGTTTCTTGATACCTTCCACCAGAAGGACAATACCGCCGGCAAAGCCGGCAAAGGTCGCGATTATCGCGTCATAATCCGTTTCCGGAGTCAATCCGTCCTGAGCGAAAGCCACGGATACGAATCCGAGCATCAATGCAAAAAAGAATAAAAGTCGTTTCATCTGTCTTTTGATTTATTGGTTTATACCTATTGATTCAAGCCATTCCTGAACATCGAAACTGGGACAGGCTTTAGCCGCCAGTTCGTTATGACCCACAATGCGAACATCCGGGAATCTACGGTGGAAGTCCTTCACATACTTATCCAGCGCTTTCTTCTGACAAGCCGTGCGAGTGTCTTTCGGGGTCTTCCCGTCTCCGGCCACTCCCCCGGCATATACTATATGACGGCTCACACTGTTGTAACCTGTGGCTCCGTTGGTCACTTCCCAAGGATCTACCTGCGCATCCTCGTTGTTGTCCACAAGACGTTCCACGCCCCCGTTCAGGTGAAACAGGTCGGTATAGCCCACCTGCTTCCATCCTCTTCCTCCCTGACACACCGGAGAAGTATGCCATTTGCGGATGTCCGCCGAAGACACCTCACGCCCCTCCGGGGTGCGGCGGACTATGTGATCACCGGATGCGCGTGCAGTGAATTACCAGATACTTCAACTTTCCCATGCCTACGCCTCCTGTTTTGCCTGACTGACGGTTATCTTCACGGTCTTGGCCTTGTCGGAGTCCAGCGTCAGGGTGACAGCCCCGCTCTTGTCCTTGCCCGTCGTATTGGCTGCGGCGGAGATACGGATACCGTTATCCGTCGGGGACACGGTAAAGCCCGCAGGGGATGCGCTCACGCTGTACTCGCCGGAGGCGGTCACGACAATATCCTGACTGCCGCCTTCCGGCTTGATAGTCACCTCCGTCGGATCGGCGGACAATGTCTTCTCCGCAGGCTTGAATACCGGGGACTTGCGGGTATCCAGAACCACGAACTCCTCGCCGAATGCGATATTCGTATCCGCCTTCATCAGGAGCTTGAAAAAATAAAGCTCGCTGGAGTTCATCCACTTGTCGATCTGAATTACCTCCTCGTCATCCTGGAGGTTCACACCGGCGAACAGGTTGCCGTCAGCCGACGGGGAACAGATGGTGGCCACAATCAGGTCATCGGGCCAGGAGTTCAGCGTCTCGATGGTGATGCCTTTGTAACGCTTCTTGTTCAGGTCGGTCTCGCTCGCATTCTTGTATTCGCGTTCGGTCAGTTCGTTGTCATACTTGTCGAAGTCATCGATGCTCATCAGGATACGCAGGTTCGGATTCTCACGCAACGCTTTGGGGACAGCTGCACGTACCGCCTTCAGTTTGGCAAGCATGCTGGACGTGTCGGAAGGTGCGGACACGACAACAACCTCCGTATCCCTGGCAGCCTGTGTCAGGATGCCGTCAAAAAGGTGGTCGTCATCATCGCCGAACTCACCGTTGATATAATGCCATCCGAGCTCGAACTTCACACTTTTACTGAGTTCGTCAAGCAGAGTGTTCTGCGCTTCAGGCGGAAGCTCGGAGAACACGAGGTTGCCCTTCGGTTGCCACTTGCGCCAGATATGTTCGAACGCGCGCGGGTTGAAGGTGGTGAACGCCATGAAGTCCTCGGGGTCAAGGGATTTCTCCGAATAGTTGAAATTACCTTTCGAGTCCTCCAGTGTAGGGTTCTCCTTACGTTTCTGCAACATCCTGCCGGTCTTGATACGCGGCAGACTGATTTTCTTCTCCACTCCGGGAATAACCATGATCAGTCCTTTTTCGACAAGGTCATTTCCGGTGGTGGCAAGGGTCAGGATCTTTTCCAGCACCTCGCCGTTGTAATTGGTGTTTCTTACTACTATTGCCATAGTCCGGTTCTATTATTTACGGTTCAACTTTTCCTGAATTTCACGCATGCGCTTGTTCCACGGACCCTCATTATCCGGTTCCGTGCGCACATCAGTCATGACCCTGCGTTTGGGAGAAAGCTTCTCCAGGGCCTTTTCACCGTTTTCACGGTCCTTCGCCAGCAGGTTCTCATAAATCGGGCGGGTGGAGGCATCAATACGCCCGTCCTTCTCGGCGGCGTCCAGCAGTTGCTTGCGCGCGGCGGCATCATCCGCCTCCGCCTTGTCCTGGAACACCTTCAGCTCACCCTTAAGGCGGTCGACTTCCGCATTCAGGGAGGGCACTTTGCCGGCTTCCGTCTCCAGAAGCCCGATTTCACGGAGGAAATCATCGTCCGTCGCACAATTCGTGAAGCGAGGACGTTTCTTGAGTTCGTCTAAATTCATGTCATTCTCGTTTTGTGGCTGTTGCAGCCGGTTATTGAATATTTGGAATACCTGTTCGGGAGTACTGTCCTCAGGTACCGGGTCAGCGTCATAAATACCGTCAATGAGCCCAAGCGCCAGCGCTTCATCGGCACGAAGCCAGTGGTCTTTGCCGTCAAAATACAACGAGCGGATTTCCTCCTTGTCCTTTCCCATGCGGGCGGCATACATCTCGCAAAGGGTATCCTCCAGCGATTCGATCTCGCGGATGCACCCTCGCATCTCCTCCTTGTTGCCGTAACAGCCTCCCTGGACACTGTGAAGCATCAGACGGGCATAACGGCTCATCTGCACGGGCTTGCCGCAAAGGGCGATGACGGAGGCCATGCTGGCGGCGATGCCGTCCACGTAGATGGTAATGTCGGCCTTGCTGTTCTTCAAGGCATTGAAAATGGCGATGCCCGAATAAACCTCGCCGCCGTTGCTGTTGATACGCACGTCCACCTTCCCGGTCAGGGCTTCCGCTTCCAGAAGTTCACGGGCGATATCACCGCTGCGCACGTTATCATCGTACTCACCGATGTCACCGTAAAGAAGGATGCAACAGGCATCGGTTCCGGGTATCATATTGAAAAATCTACTCATGTCACTATCGTTTTGGCAGGTCCTTCCCTGCAAAAGTTTACGGTGCGAAATTAGGGGGATTAAAAGCCTTTTTCAAACCGCGTTTTCATCATGGAGACTTTAAAGGATTGCCATGACGCTTTAAAATGTCATCATGCGGAGCGCGTTTTTTTTCGCTCCTTTTCCTTATCAATTTTGCACGTAAAAAAGGAGGTAATATGGCCGAACTTACAAACGAGCAGAAAAAGGCATGGGCGAAAACGCTCTACACCCGCGAAACGCTCACGCAGGCGGAAATAGCCGAGCGTGTGGGGGTTTCACGGGTGACTGTGAACAACTGGATAGGCAAAGGAAACTGGGAGCAGCTGAAGGCTTCCATAACCATCACACGGGAGGAGCAGCTGAAGAACCTGTACCGGCAGCTGGCGGAACTCAACAACGCCATCATGGGAAAACCGGAAGGGGAACGGTTCCCGAACGCCGCGGAAGCGGACACCATTTCCAAACTGTCGAACGCCATCAAGAAACTGGAAACAGAAGTGGGGCTGGCGGACATCATCTCCGTGTTCTCCGACCTGCTCAAATGGGTGCGGACCTACGATTCCACGCAGGCGAAGGAGATCACCCCGCTTCTGGACGCGTTTGTCAAATCAAAATTATCCTGACATGGCAAAGAAAAGACTCACACCCCAGGACAGGATCGCACTGGACAACTGGAACGAGCTGGTGGCATCCGTGCGAGAACATTCGGACATCAACCCCACGGACACGGAAACGGAAATCAGGCAGAGGCGGGAAAGGCTGGAGAAGAACGACGAGGAGTGGTTCAAATACTACTTCGCCATGTATTGCACCTGCGAGTCCGCCGCCTTCCACAAAAAAGCCACCGGGCGGCTGATGAGGAACAACCGCTGGTACGAGGTAAGGGCCTGGTCACGCGAGCTGGCGAAATCCGCACGCTCCATGATGGAGATATCCAAACTGGCACTGACAAAAAAGATACGCAACGTGCTGCTGATCTCCAACTCGGCTGACAATGCGGAAAGGCTACTGCTGCCGTTCATGGCGAACTTCGAGGAGAACCAGCGGATCATACAGGACTACGGACAGCAGAAAAAACCGGGAGCGTGGGAAACCGGGGAATTCACCTGCATGTGCGGGTGCTCCTTCCGCGCCATCGGAGCCGGGCAGTCACCGCGCGGTACGCGTAACAAGAACTTCCGCCCGGACTTCATCCTGGTGGACGATATAGACACCGACGAGGAGTGTCGAAACCCGGAACGCATCAAAACCAAATGGAAATGGCTGGAAGAGGCGCTGATACCGACCATGTCCGTATCGGGAAACTACCGCATCCTGTTCAACGGGAACATCATCGCGCCGGACTGCTGCATCAAAAGGGCCATCGAAAAGGCCACCGAACTGAAGGCGAAAGGAATCGGGCACGTGGATATCATCAACATCCGGGGAAAGGACGGGCTGTCCGTATGGTCCGAAAAGAACTCCGAGGAGGATATAGACCTCTTCCTTTCACTGGTGAGCGCGGCGGCGGCACAGAAAGAGTTCTTCAACAACCCGGTGGTGGACGGCGGCGTGTTCGCGGAAATCACCTACGGGAAAGTGCCGGCACTTTCCAGGTTCAAGTTCCTGGTGATATACGGGGACCCCGCACCGGGAGAGAACAAGACGAAAAAAAGTTCCACCAAAACGGTGTGCCTGCTCGGGAAACTCGCGGGAAGGCTTTATCTGATAAAAACGTTCCTGGACAGGGGGCTGAACGCGGAATTTGTAGAGTGGTACATCAAGCTGCTGGAGTTCGTGGGCGGGAAAACCACCGTGTACTGTTACATGGAGAACAACAAATTACAGGATCCTTTTTTCCAGCAGGTATTCCAGCCCATCGTGCGGCGGATACGCAGGGAAAGGAAAATATCACTGTACATCACCGGGGACGAGGAGAAGAAAACCGACAAGGCCACACGTATCGAGGCGAACCTGGAACCGCTCAACCGGGAGGGGAACCTGGTACTCAACGAGGCCGAAAAGGACAACCCGCACATGAAACGGATGGCGGAACAGTTCAAGCTGTTCAACCTCCAACTGACCTATCCGGCAGACGGACCCGACTGCGTGGAGGGGGGAAACAGAATTATAGACCGCAAGGCCAGACAGTCGGAAAAGCCCGTCATTGTCACAAGGAAAAGCACGCGGTCACAAAACAAGTACAGAGTGTAAACTTCAATACCTATCATTATGAGCAAATTTATCGAACTTTCAGACTACGACGCGAGCATACACCGAGAGATTCTGGACGCACTGACAAGGGAGGATGACGCCGTCGTGGAGATATGTGAGGACCGCGCCGTCGCCGAGATGCGCTGCTACCTTTCCAGACGTTACGACTGTGACAAAATATTCACGGCAACCGGTGACAAACGCAACCAGCTTGTCCTGATGATGGCCATCGACATAGCCGTGTACCACATCTTCTGCATATCCCTTCAGCTTGGACAGATAACTTTCATTTATAATCTTTTTCCCAACCAATTCTCTGTTTGTGCTTCCGATAATCCGGCCATCTGTATTCATTATAAATACATCCTGTTTATCATTTTCCACTCCTTCGCCAAGCAGTTCTTCCAGCGTTTCATAGGGTACGCTTACGTCCATCATCCCAATAATTCTTCCGCTATTGAAATTCCTCATTAACCTTGCAATTCTGAATGCACTGGAATCGTCAAATTTTGTAAACTCTTTGCTTTCATATGTAGGGATATAGCATACACTATTTTTCTCTTTCAGGACGCCATACCATGCTTCCTTCTTCAGCTTTTCAAGATTCGGAAATTCAACCGTCACCTGTCCCCCGTTTTCTTCCGTCGAATAATTGCAGTCATTTTCCCCTATAATTTCCAGATTATACCTTCCGTTGGCATAAAGACGCCTATTCTCGCGTAAATAATCCCGGACTTTCTGTTTCGTCTGTATTTTTTCATATTCATTGCCAAAACTGATGGTTGAGATAAGCCTGTTCATCTCAAAGTCGCTGTAAAAACTCTCTGAATATGCAATACCATTGTACAGATAATTTTCCAGATTACTGTTAATCTGATTTAAAACCACCATTTTTGACTGATTCAGCCTTCTGTTTCCCTCTGTATTAATAAATGATACGATACTGACAGAAAGGAGCAGACAAGGGATAACAAACAAAAACATATTAGTAATAAGAATTTTGCGTTGTAACTTAATCGAATGATTTTTCCTCTTCCACATATTTCCATATTCCTCACCGTCAGAGTTTGTATCCTCTTTGTGTCCTATCTGCATTCGGACAGACTCTCTTCTCTCCGTCTGCTGTATTTTTTTATTATATCTTATTAATCAAGGAAACGTCAACGATACGTTCCTGAAAGGATGAAGTAAATGAATTGTCAGTTGACATGAAAAAGACTGCTCCTAAGAAGATATAACTTTAGACTTG
>ENA-ORUW01002157-ORUW01002157.1-human-gut-metagenome-genome-assembly--contig:-NODE-2157-length-11719-cov-2.693416_pt1 | contig 11719 bp, 7 predicted proteins | sample MGYA00242088_ERZ509227 | MGnify/ENA primary metagenome ERZ509227 (study PRJEB26280, sample SAMEA2338816) | human gut metagenome | biome: human gut; feature: human-associated habitat; material: faeces... | reverse complement strand
CACGATCGCAGCCATGACCGCCAAAAAAACAACGACAGAAAGGATCTGCATAGTGTCCATTTTCTTACCCCCTTCTTATGCGTCGGTTGTCTTTCCCAGCGCACAGCTCTCAATTTTTATTACGACATATTATAGCGCCGTTTTTCTCCATTTTGCAATGTGTATTTTCTCCTGAATTACTCGGAATTCGTGTGAAAGTTTGGTCATTTAGTGACAAAGCATCCCCCCTTTCTTTACGTTTTTTTAACACATCGCCCTTTTGTCCGGTGATGCGCACACGCTTTCCGAGGCGCGGCGTACCCCCTCACCGCAGGCAAAAAAAGACCCCGCTCCGAATGGAGTATATTTATAAGGATGTTTATACTTCGGGGAAACGGCGTGATGTGCAATCGGCATATCACGCCGTTTCTTTTTTGTCGATTGCATGGGAAAGCCCGATTTCACCAATAAAATTGTAGTGAATATCAATTTGCTGGGTACGGTGTCCGCTGGACTTATCCGGGGCATGGACAACAATCTTTTCCACAAAGGCGTGAAGCAGTTCGGGAAACAGCTTGTCCGGCACGGTGTATTTCTTCACCAGCTTGATAAAGCTGTCCATGTTTACGCTTTGCTGTTCGCAGGCTTCCACGGTCTGTCGCAGTTCCCTGGCGCTCACCTGTAAGCGTGCCTGCTCCTGCTCATAGTCAGCAGACATTTTGGAAAAGCGTTCATCGGTCAGCTTGCCGCTGATGTTGTCCTCATACAGCCGCTTGATGATGTTGTCAATTTCAGCGATACGCCGTTCCTGTTGCTCCAGCGTCCGTCTGGCCTGCGCCTGTTCCTGCATCTGTGCCTCCATCCGGTTGGACATGGCCTGCCGGATAAAGCCCTCGGTATCCGCACGGGCAAAGGCAATGACTTCCCGCAGGTTTTCCAGTACAAGCTGTTCCAGCACCACCGCACGGATGAAGTGGGCGGTACACTCGCCCTTTTTCCGTTTGTAGGTGCCGCAGGTGTAGTTGTCCTGCTCCCGCGCCCATGATTTGGTGCGGTTGAGGTTGAGCAGCCGGCCGCAGTCGGCGCAGTATAACAGGCCGGAGAATAGTCCCATATCGCCCATGCGGGTGGGCCTGCGCCGGTTCTCCCTGTTCTTTTGCACAATCTCCCATGTTTCCTGTGACACAAGGGCTTCGTGGGTATTCTCAAAGACCACCTGCTTTTCTTCGGGGTTTTGAATTGTCTTTTTGATCTTGTAAGACTTCTTGGTGGTCTTGAAGTTTACCGTATGGCCGAGGTAATCCCGGTTGCTCAGGATATGGGCGATGGTGGTGGTGGGCCAGAAGCAGGGGTTTGCCGGGTCATAACGGCGGGTTCTGCCTGTACGCTCAAATTCCAGCGTTCCCGGCGTGATAATCTCCATTTCCCGCAGGCGGCGGGCAATTTTGCCGGGGCCGTTGCCCTCGGCGGCAAGCTGGAAGATCAGGCGGACAACCGGGGCCGCTTCCGTGTCTACGGTCAAGTTCCCCTCCTTATCACGCAGATAGCCATAGGGCGCTTGCGTGGAAAGCCGCTTGCCGCTCATACCCTTTGCCTTGAATACGGCGCGGATTTTCTTGCTCGTGTCTTTCGCGTACCATTCGTTGATGATATTGCGGAACGGGGTAAAGTCGTTGTCCTCACGCTCGCTGTCCACGCCGTCGTTGACGGCGATAAACCGCACATCAAATTCAGGAAAGCGGATTTCGGTATACATTCCAACCTCAAGGTAGTTACGCCCGAAACGGGACATATCCTTGACAATGACCATGCTTACAAGGCCGTTTTCGATATCGGAAAGCATTTCCTGAAAGCCGGGGCGGTTGAAGTTCGTACCGGAATAACCATCATCTTTATAGATTTTATATTGGATAATATTATGGCCTTTCGCGTACTTTTTGAGGATTTCGATTTGATGGGCAATGGAGTTGCTGTCGCCCTAGTTATCGTCGTCGCGGGAGAGGCGGACATAGAGAGCCGCCCATTTCCCTGCTTCAGAATCGCTGTATGGATAGTTGATAAAAGACTGCCTTTTCATTGTAGACCTCCATTCCGGCAGTCACCGCAATCGGTCTTTTATGACACCATTATTATACCAAAAATCAGGAAATAATGCAAATTTTCAATAAATCCGCCTTATTTTATCACTTTTGGTTTGCATGTCAATTAGACGCCGGATATGGTCGGCTGCGGTGCTGCCAGTCTGCTTGAAATGTGAGGTCACAATGTATGTAGTACCGTCAATCGTTCTTTCTCTCTTTGGCGGCTTTACCTGGATACGGCCTGCCATGAAAACACCTCCATAATGTGTCCCGACTTGGGACCGATTTTCAAATGATACGACAAAAACCGCGCCGTACTATTCAGCGCGGTTTTCCTTATGTCTTAAAGTAATCAAAAGCAGTCCAGACGGCGGCCGGCCGGGCCGCTCCATAGGTCTGCACCTCCCCCCATTCCCGTGGCGGGGCGTCCTACGCTGTGACGCATAGCCGACGCAAGTATCATCGTCCCCCATGCAGGGTCATGGCCCGCAGTCATGGCCTGTGGTGCGGCTGCTTTACAGCACGGCGTTATTCGCTCCGGCCCGCAGGCCATCCTGGCGCGTCCGCTGTCCGGCTCTCCCGCATGAGAATGTATCTGGAACGCTCTATTCAGTTGTAGGATAGTTTCAAATAGGCTGTTTGCCAGCCTGTGAAAGCGCGCCTTGCGCGGGGCAAGATGCGCTTTGGCAGTATGGCAAGAGTGCGCTGTTATTCCAGTGTTGCGCCTTTGGGGAGGCGGTTAAGATCATAACGGAAAAAGACAGCCGACATATACTCAGAGATAATCATGCTTTTCATTTCCTCGTCAACAACATCATGGGGGATACCGTACTCGTCGTATATCTGCCGCTTGGAGAAATGGGAGATATACGGCTCATAATACCGGACGATCTCGGCCATTGCTTCATCGTCGCCCTGCTTGGCCGCATAGATGGTTTCGTAAGTAATCCGCTGGTTATACTCCATAGTCCATTTCCTCCAATATCGCCCTCAAAAGCCTCAACGCGGCGTTGCGGCGGCGATTGATTGTAGACGTGTCCAAATTGAGCAGCCGTCCAATCTGCGGCTCATTCCGGTCGGCAAAGTAGAACAGCAGCACGATATCCCTGCGCTTGGGTGGAAGCGCAAACAGGGCTTGTCCCAGCACAGAGCTATGAACGATGACGTGCAGGCCCTGAACATGAAATACCACGCTTTCCTCCTCCTGGTATGTATCCTCGGTACATAGTTTCTGAAAGTCCTGAAAGGGCAGGACAGACAGCTCAATTTCCCGTTTTGCCTGTGTGGCAAGCCTCCGGTGGATATAGGCGCTGACTTTCTTGATAGTGCTCTTGCTGAACGAATCGAAGTTATCCTCATGGAAAAGGCGAAAATCTTCCATTGTCATTGGTATGTCCTCCAGTTTGTCGGTTTTTCCTCGTGGCACTTATTACTCTGCAAAAGCGGGGCTGGATTTGATTTATTCCCGCCAATCAGACAAAGGTTTCCAAAAGAAAATGTTTTACGGCTTTATTCGTCATTTTTCGCAGTCAGGCTTCAAAAAATGCGTCCCGACTTGGGACCGATTCTGCAAACAGATATAAAAAGGGCGGGACGGTATAAAAACCGTCCCGCCTCCGCATAAGGAAATCGGATAGAATTGATTTTACTTACTCCAGCTTTCCTCGGCCGTGTTGGAGTCTCTGGTGTAATCGTGTTCCGTGGAAGCCTCCACCACGTCGTAGAACGCCCAGTGGCTTGCCGGTACATCGGGGAACCGGGTGCCAGCGCCGTTGTCCACCGCGCTGCGGTCTGCAATGCGGGCCAGCATACGGTTGATGATGGCCGCCGTCTCCGCACGGCCAATGGGCTGCTCCGGCTTAAAGGTGCCGTCCTCATAGCCGTTAATCCAGCCGTAGCTTACCGCCGTCTGCACCGCCCCGCGATACCATGCGTCCGCTGGAACATCAGGGAATGTAAGCGCCTTGTCGGTGCTGGCCTTGGCGAAGCGGGCCGCAATAGCCGCAAACTCAGAGCGGGTGATGGGCTGCTCCGGCCGGAACGTGCCGTCCTCGTAGCCGGTGATAATACCCTTTGCCGCCAGTGTCACAACCGCCTCGTGATACCACGCATCCGCGGCCACGTCGGGGAACGACGGGCTTTGGCTGTGGCTCTGGTCCAGCAGCAGGCGGTAAAACGCCTGCGCCACCTCGGCGCGGGTGATGTTGTTTGCCGGGCCGAAGTTTCCGGTTTCATACCCTACCATGTAGGCCATGTGTTCTCTGGTGTTCAGCATGGAAGAAACGCCGGTGCTGTCAGGGTCGGCCATATTGGGAATCTCCTGCTTTTGCTCGAACTCCACCGTTACCGTGACCGCCGAGCTGGGCATTTTGAAGGTGTATTTTCCGTTGCCCTTGTCGGTCAGCGCGATTTCCTTTCCGGTCTTGTCGGCTGTTGCGGTGATGCTCTCCACCACGCCCTCCGTGGTGATCGTGACCGTCTCACCGGACGCGGCCTTGTCCTTGTTGGAATCCGCTGTGCCGCTGCCGTCGGTTTCCACATGGACGGGATACTTGTCGGTAGTGGTTCCGCTGCCACCGCCGGAGCTGCCGCCGCCGCTGTTCTCCTTTTCATAGACAACCGCAATCGAGTGGTCGGCGGTTACATTGGTAAAGGTGTAGCTGTTTCCGGTCAGGCTGGCCGGGGCATTGTCCACGGTCACACTTTTCAGCTCATAGCCGCTGTTGGGGGTAAAGGTGATCGTCTGGTCCTTGCCGTCCTCCACCTGCACCGCGCCGCTGGGGCTGGCCGTGCCGCCCGTTACGCTCACAGTGATAGTGTGCTTTACAGGCGTGGGCGGCTCGGCTTTCGCCTGTGCTGTGGCACGGATGATAATATCGCCGCTCACGTCGGTAATGCTCACCTTGCCCGTGGCCGGATTATAGATGGAGGAATTGGAGGCCAGCTCCATGCCGCCCATCTGGATGCTCACGGATTTCATTTCGTAGCCGCTTTCCGGCGTCAGGGTGGTTTCATAGGTGCCGCCCCGTGCAACCGTTTTCCCTGTGTTGGAGCTGGTCACATGGGAGAGGGCATAGCCGACCTCAAAGGAGGTCTGCTTCCAGACGGCATACAGGGTCACGGTCTTGCCGTCCTTGTCAATCAGGCCGTCCGCAAGGGCCTTGTCCTCCTTGACCACCTTGCCGGAGGGGGCAGTCGCCCAGCCGGTAAAGGTGTAGCCTGCCACGGGATAAGTAAACTGGTTCTGCGTCAGGTATTGGGTTTTGGTATCCCATGTCACATTCTTCATGGGCTGCATCGTGCCCTCGCCGCCGTTGGCGTCGAACTGGATGGTGCCGGTATAGGGACGCCATGCGCCCTTGAACGCCACTGTTACGTCAGTTGCGTCACGGAACTGCTCGGTGTGAAGCAGGCCAGTGGTGTTGATGGTGTAGGTCTTTTCGTTGTGCGTGCCGGTATAAACTCCGTCACGGTCAGAGCCGCTCAACGTCACTTCCTGTCCGCCGATGGTCAGCGTGGGCACCCAGCCGCCAAAGATGTGGTTGTCCGCGTGCTCCAGAATGGAAATGATGGCGTGGTTGTCGCCCACCATGATTTCCTGCGCATGGACGTGCTGCTCGCCGTCGCCCGAGACAATCTCGCCCGGCAATTCAGGCGCGCCGTTGGGTACATGCTGCGCATCATTCTCGCTGGTGTACTGGTATGTCACCGTGATTTTGGGCGCGCTTTCCTCTTTGATTTTCCATGTGCCGGTCAGGGTCAGGTCGTTGTCCGGCATGGAGAAGCCCGTTTCGCCGGGAGGGACGGTGGCCTGCGTATCCGAGCGTACCCAGCCGCTGAACTCATAATAGTCATAGCTGGTGGTGGGCTTGGCCGCGATGCTCACCGTATCACCCTTGCCATATACCCCGCCCTGCGGTACTTTCACGTCGGGCGGCACCTCGCCGACAAAGGCATAGGTCAGGGTATGCTGGTTAGAAGGCTCCGGCGGGGTAACTTCTCCGCCGCTGTTGTCCTTATCCCACAGGCGGTACACGTTGGAGACGGCCGAACCGGCGCTGTCCTGCGCATAGGCGATAGCGTCCCAGTAGGTGTATCCGTCCTCACCGGATGTTTTGCTCTGGTTGGTACAGGTAATGGTGATCTCGATTTCGTTGCCGGTATAAAGGCCCTCAAAGGTGCCGCGCAGGACGGGATTGCTCGGATCAGATTCGTCCAGGTAGGGCTGCTTTACAATCTGCCCGCCCTTGAAGCCGCCGGAGGAGCCGTCGCTGTACTCAATATCGCTGACTTCAATATCTGTTTCGGTTATGGATTGCGCCACCTTTTCGGGTAAGGGGAAAGCCAGTTCAATGCGGCCGCTCTGCGCGCCTGTACCGCCTGCGTATTTCACCCGCACGCGGTAAGTGAAACTGCTGCCCGCCGGGGTTGCTTCATCGTGGACGATGATAGAGGAATCCCCAGCGGCCTGTACTGCCGCATCGCCGTTCTGGCTGTTCAGCGGGGTTGAAAGCGGGGACACGCCCACGCTGCGGACATTTGCCATAGCGGCCAGCGGCACAGGGGCAGCCTCTGCCGGGGGCATGTCCTCGACGGGGGCTGCGGGTTCGCCTGCCGGTTCTTCATCCGGGGCCGGTTTCTCTGCCGGAGGTTCGGTTACTTCCGGTTCCTCAACAGGCGGTTTCTCCGGTGTATCGGGTACTTCCGGTACAGGCTCCGGCTGGGGTTCGCTTTCGCCGGGCGTTTCTTCGGGGACTTCCGGTGTTTCCGTATCCGTGCCCGGTTCGTCCATGGGCTGCTCTGGTGTTTCCGCAGGCTGTTCCGGTTCAACAGGCGGGACAGGCTCCTCTATGGGAGGAAACTCCGGCTGGGGCAGGTCGCTGATTGCATCCGCGCCACCCCATGGCGCACCGTCCACCGTCACGCTGCCGGGGAACTTTGCCGCGATGGCTTCCATAGCGGCTTTTGATTCAGCGTCATTGCCGATTTCGAGCGTGGCGGTTTCGGGCACATTGGTAAACATGCTGTCAAGGGTTAGGTCCCCTGCCTGGGCGCGCATCCCTTTCAATGACAGGTCTGCACTTTCCAGTGAGGTACAGCCCTTGAACATCTCTGAAAAGCTGGTCGCATTAGGCAGAATCCAGTTGCCCATATCTACAGATTGCAACGAGGAGCAGTTCTCAAACATACGCCTCATGTCGGAAAGAGCGTCAAACTGAGCTCCGCCTTCCGGCGTGCTAAAGGAAACGCTTTCCAATGCGGTGCAATCGGAAAACATATACTCAATATACTTTGCCGCGTTGTTCTCGCCCAGTTTGATCTCGTTTTCAACCTTTTTTAAGCTCGAGCACTTGCCGAACATATAGCTTATATCTGTGGCGCTGGAAGTATCGAAGCTCATGCTAAGGCTCTCCAAACTGGTGCAGCTATAAAATACAGCTCGCATATTCGTGACTTTGGAGGTATCCCAGTCGCTCAGATCAAGGCTCGTCAGGCTGGAACAATCCCTGAACATAAAGCTCATATCCGTGACGCTGGAGATGTCAAAGTCGTTCACGTTAAGGCTCGTCAGGCTGGAACAACCCCTGAACATATAGTTCATATCTGTGACTTTGGAGGTATCAAAACTGCTCACGTCAAGCGTCGTCAGGCTGTCGCAGTCGTAGAACATATACTCCATATTCGTGACGCTGGAAGTATTCCAATTGCTCACGTCGAGGCTCGTCAGGCCGGAGCAGCCGTAGAACATACTGCTCATATTCGTGACGCTGGAGGTATCAAAGCTCTTTCCCAGGTCAAGGCTCGTCAGGCCGGAGCAGCCGTAGAACATACTGCTCATATCCGTGACGCTGGAGGTATCAAAATTGCTCACGTCAAGGCTTGTCAGGCTCTCACACTTGTTGAACATAAAGCCCATATCCGTGACGCTGGAGGTATCAAAGCTCTTTCCCAGGTCAAGGCTCGTCAGGCTTACACACTGGCAGAACATCTGTCTCATATCCGTGACGCTGGAGGTGTCAAAACCGCTCAGGTCAAGGCTCGTCAGGCTGCTACAATAATTGAACATATAACCCATACCTGTGACTTTGGAGGTATCAAAGCTCTCCCCCAGGTCAAGGCTCGTCAGGCTGGTACAGGCACCGAACATACTATCCATATCTGTGACTTTGGAGGTGTCAAAGTCATCGCCCAGGTCAAGGCTCGTCAGGCTGGTACAGCCCTCGAACATACGACCCATATACGTGACGCTGGAGGTATCAAAGCTATCGCCCAGGTCAAGGCTCGTCAGGCTGGAGCAGCCGTAGAACATATACATCATATCCGTAACCTTAGAGGTATCAAAGCTCTCCCCTAGGTCAAGGCTCGTCAGGCCGCGGCAGTAGTAGAACATGGAGCTCATATCCGTGACGTTGGAGGTGTCAAGGCCGCTGAGGTCAATCGTTTTAAAGGGAGAGTGAGAGAACATACCGCTTGCATCCGTCGGCGCCTTTGCCCCACCGGGGCCAGCAATATACATATCGTATTTCCCTGCCTCGGTCTGATTTGGCACCAGATAGGCCACTACCTTGTCGTTCTCCGTCGCGCCGACATGCCGGGCGTAGACTGCATTGGGAACGCTGGTCAGCTCGACGCGATACCGGTCCTTATCATCCTGTACCTTGTCATACTGCACCGTCTGGTCAATGATACTGAGGCTAAGTATATCTTCCATAGAGATCAACTTACCAGTATCTGTGCGCACATCATCAAAAAGCAAACGGCCGTTGTCACTTGCAGTTGCATTATCCGCCATCTGGTTTCCAGGCGGGTCGGCAATATCCACATTGCCCAGCTCCAGTTCCACCTCCACATGGCCCCATGCGGGTTCCAATACCATATCGCCAGAGGGCATCGGGATAATCTGTCCGGTGTTGTAGTGCGTCCCTTTATTCGGGCCGCTTACCACGTTCCATCCGCCGAAGCTGCTGCCAGAGTTCACCAGCCCCTCGCCGCCGGGGATGGTGACGGTCGTTCCCACAAGCTGCTGGATGGCTTCCGGCGCGCTTCCCTCCGCGCCGCCTGTCTGGAAGGTCATTTTACTCTGGCGGCGGTCAATGACCACCTCCGGCAAGGTCAGCGTCATGCCGTAGAGTGTGCCGTCGTCAAATATGCCGGTGTGCAGGCCGCCGTTGGAGTGGTCAGCCGGAGCGGTGATGCTGCCGCCCGGAATCACTTTTTCCTGTGTATAGACCTTTGGATTGAGTTCCACTTCCAGCACAAAATCAATGTCCGCCTGTCGGCATACATGCTCCAGATGCACGTCGATGCCCTTGCCGTCCGCCGTGGGGGCAGCGCTCATGTCGATATAGCCGCTGTCCGATTCATAGTAACCGCTTTTAATTGCCTTTACCACGGACTGCTGCCCGTCCAGACGCAGGGTAAAATCAATATCGTGATAGTGGTCATGCACCACCTGTTCCAGATCGGCCCGCATTTCATCCCTGAAAATGGTTGTGTCAGGGGAAGCATGTGCCGCCACAATATCTGCGTCGGGGGTATGGGCCTCGCCGTGGTGGGTGGCGTATCTGGTCAGCATTTCATTCGGCTTGTCCGCGAGCTGCCATGTAATGAGCGCGTCGCCCTCTCCCAGCTTGCCAGACAGGGCTTTTAGCTGTTCCTCAATCTCGCTTTCGTTCTTCCAGCCGAAGCGGTCCCCCAGCACCCAAAAGACCACGGTTGGATTCCCGTTGTCCATTGCCTCTACCGCTTCCATGGCCTTTTTCAGCGCCGCCGGCTCATTGGCTACGCCCTGCCCGGGCGTGCCGTGCTTGTCTATGGCGGCAAGCAGACCGTCTTTGTTCGTTACAACGCCGCTGTCTACCACCGTGTTCTGGTAGGTGATCAGCCGCGTGTTGGAGTTCACACCGTAATCATAGATGTAGTTCAGGCCGTTGCTCCGCATCATGCGTTCAAATTCTTCATGGGATTCCCGTCCGGTAACGGCCACATCCACAAGAAAAATCAGATTGACCGGATCGGCCTCGATCCCTTTCTTGTGATAACGGATCTCCGCGCTGGTACGGTTCACGTCGGGGTACGTCACCTCAACCGTGGCGGTTTCCGTCTGCGGCTGCGCTGTTGGCACCGGCTGCGGGTCCGCCGCCAGCGCGTAGGTAGGCAGTAAGCCCACAAGCATCGCTGCACTGAGCAGGAATGACAGCGCCCGCTTTCGTAAGTTTACCTGTTTCATTTCATTTGCTGCGCTCCCTTCATTTTTCTATTTGTTCCTACTGCTCAAAAAAGCTCCCCTTGCCGGATATGTTTTGAGCCGGTGAATCGTATTCCACCCCTCCCTCTTTCAAGTTCTGTGTCAGGACAAAAACATTCTTTTGCCCCCTTGCTTGTGGAGGCGCCAAATAGACAAAAACATTCTTTTGTTGCCGTTGCGCACAGCTTTTCAGATTGCAGGCCGCAATTAACAGGGCAGTCTTGAAAAACAGGCGGCGGGAAAGCATGAAAATGAGGCCGAAAAAATTTGTGCATTTTTTCGGCCTGTTTGCCATGTCTAAATTTGACGGATTTTCTTGATATAAATATTACCAATATGGTATTATATATTTGTCTTACTACCCGCCGGTATGCTTTTGGACGGGCCGCGAAACAAAAGAATGTTTTTGTCCCTTACCGTATCAGGCGCAGGCGTTCCAGGTGCCGTTGATGCTCTGTGCCGGTTGAAAGAAGATAGATACGGGTCGTCTCGACGCTGGAGTGTCCCAGCACGTCGGCCAGCTTGATAATATCCCGGCTGGCCCGGTAAAAGCAGCGCGCAAAAAGGTGGCGCAGATTGTGGGGGAACACCTTGGAGGCCGCCACGCCGGCCTTTTTGCAGATGGACTTCATTTCCGCCCATATCTGCTTTCTGGACAGCTCACGGCCGCTTCTGGTGCGGAAAACCGCGCCGGAAGCGGTCTTTTGCTTTTTCGCATACTTTTGCAGCTTGCGGCACAGCTTGGCCGGAAGCAGAATTACCCGCACCTTGCCCTTGAGGGAGATTTCCGCCCTGCCCGTTTTCACCGCCTCCACTGTGATGTATTTTACTTCGCTTACCCGGATGCCGGTGGCGCAGATGGTTTCCAGAAGCAGAGCCAGCCGCGTCCGGCCCGCCGTCTCGGCCGCACAGACCAGACGTGTGTATTCCTCCCGCGTCAGCTCCTTTGCCGGATCGCGGAACACCTGCCGCTGGAGCCGCAGCGCCTTGATATGGCAGTCCGGCCAGCCCATGTAAGCGAGAAAGGAATTGACCGCCGCCAGCATGGAATTTACCGTGGCAATGGCATAGATACTGGTGATGTGCTCCTTCCATCCGATCAGCGCCGCCTTGGTGAGCGGTTTTCCGGCCAGATACCTTTGCAGGGCGTTCAGGTCGTGGATATATTTCTGTATGGTCTGCGGGGCGCGCTCCTGCTCCTGCAAATGGGCGGCATAACTTGTGAGCTGTTCCTCGTCGATTGTGTATTGCGGCATATTGGCGTCCTCCTGTCCGTAACGGTTATACCGTTATTGTAGCGGACCGGCGCTACGCCGCACAGCACCCTTAATGCGTCCCGACTTGGGACTGATTTTCTCCATGGCTGAAAAAACGCCCGCCCCGCACCGGCAAGCTGCCGATACGGGGCGGG
>ENA-ORUW01002154-ORUW01002154.1-human-gut-metagenome-genome-assembly--contig:-NODE-2154-length-11747-cov-8.054738_pt1 | contig 11747 bp, 10 predicted proteins | sample MGYA00242088_ERZ509227 | MGnify/ENA primary metagenome ERZ509227 (study PRJEB26280, sample SAMEA2338816) | human gut metagenome | biome: human gut; feature: human-associated habitat; material: faeces... | reverse complement strand
ATATAGGGGAGGTGTCACGTAGTGACGGAGGGGTTAGAAAATACCGGCAGTGGAGGTGGCAGAAGTCAGGACTCTTCTCCCTCTGCTCATCGCAAATGAGATAGGGGGAGTGCCCGCAGGTCGAGAGGGTTAAAGAAATACTCGCAGTAGAAACAGAGACAGGCATTAACCTCTTCCCTTTTCGAGGTGTCTCCGAAAGAAAAGTGCAATAGCTATTCCCCGGGAAAATGCTCTTTATCGGGTCGGTTGGAAACTTTTTAAGCTCCTGTTTCTGCTATCTTTGTATTTGTGTTATCTTTGCAGTCGTAAACTGCTCGGTCCTTTCCGGGCTCAATATGTGAAGCATGAAAGATTTTTTTTCCATACTCCGGCGATTTGTGCCCCCCTATAAATATTACCTTGCCCTCAATATCTTTTTCAATATTTTGGCGTCGGTCTTGACGCTTTTCTCGTTTGCCCTTATCATTCCTATATTGGAAATATTGTTCAAGCTCAAACAGGCTTCTTATACTTTTATGGAATGGGGGTCGGGTTCCATTAAAGATGTGGTGATAAATAATTTCTATTATTACATTACAACGATAATCGATGAAAAAGGAGCCGGTTTCGCCCTGTTGATATTGGGCGTTTTTTTAATGGTGATGACCTTTTTCAAGACGGCCGCTACCTATTTGAGCTCCTATTTCATGATACCGCTTCGGTCGGGAATCGTGCGCGATATTCGCAATTATGTGTATGAAAAAGTAGTAAGTTTGCCTATCGGTTTTTTCACCAGTGAGAAGAAAGGCGATGTCATGGCCCGTATGTCGGGAGATGTAGGGGAGATAGAAAATTCGATAATGGCATCGCTCGATATGATGTTCAAGAATCCCATTATGATTATTGTCTGTTTGGCGACCATGTTCGCCATTAGTTGGCAACTTACTCTTTTTGTCTTGATTCTGCTTCCTACGGCAGGATACATTATGGGACAAGTCGGTAAGAAACTGAAACGTCGTTCTCTCGAAGGGCAGAATCAATGGGGATTGTTGATGTCTATCATAGAGGAGACTTTGGGCGGGTTGCGCATTGTCAAGGCCTTCAATGCCGAGGATAAAATGATAAAATGGTTTCACGACGATAACAATCGTTTTTATCGTATATCCAATCGAATCAACCGCCGGCAGTCGTTGGCGCATCCCATGAGCGAATTTTTAGGCACGTGTACCATTTGTATCGTCCTTTGGTATGGAGGCTCGCTCATCTTGTCGGGAACGAGCAGTATCGATGCCGCTTCGTTCATTTACTATCTGGTTATTTTTTACAGCATTATCAATCCGGCGAAAGATTTGTCCAAAGCTGCTTACTCCATACAGAAAGGGTTAGCCTCTATGGTGAGGGTCGATCTCATTCTGTCGGCGGTGAATCCCATACAAGACCCGAAGAATCCGGTAGAATTGAAGGAAATGAAAGAGGGGATAGAATATCGGGGAGTCTCTTTCCGGTATAGTACCGAAAATGTCGTGAAGCACGTCGACCTTTCCATTAAAAAGGGACAGACGGTCGCTCTCGTGGGACAATCCGGTTCCGGAAAATCTACGATGGCCGACCTTTTACCACGCTTTTACGACGTGAATGAAGGGGGAATTTATATCGACGGAATCAATATCAAAGATTTCAGAGTGCACGATTTGCGGGGATTGATGGGAAATGTCAATCAAGAAGCCATTCTCTTTAACGATTCTTTCTACAACAATATAACCTTCGGGGTGGAAAACGCGACGATGGAGCAAGTCATCGAAGCGGCGAAAATCGCCAATGCGCACGATTTCATCATGGCGACCGAACAAGGATACGATACTTGCATTGGCGACCGGGGAAGCCGTCTTTCGGGAGGGCAGCGACAACGTGTGAGCATAGCCCGTGCAATCCTGAAAAACCCTCCTATCCTTATTCTCGACGAAGCGACCTCGGCTCTCGATACCGAGTCGGAACGGTTGGTACAGGAGGCTTTGGAGAACCTTATGCGTAATCGCACTACGCTGGTAATAGCTCACCGTCTTTCCACGATAAAAGATGCCGATTTAATTTGCGTCATGCACGAAGGCGAAATTGTGGAACGGGGTCGTCATGACGAATTGATAAAACTCGACCGCTATTATAAACGCTTGGTCGATATGCAGAAATTCTGAGACGTTCCGGAAAAGATATGCCGAAGAGCCTCCTCTCGGTAACCTCTTCGGCATCACTCATTTCGAGATTTTTTTGTATGTCCCTTCCGGTAAAGCCGTTTTATCCATAATATTCTGTTGTGGAGTGTCTTGTCGTTTTGTAATACAGGGCAAGTAGAAATTGTGCGTGGGTTGATATGGAACTCGTATGGCTTGTCGTTGATAAAATAAATTCCACAGAAAACTTTTTTTGATTTTTATTCAAAATCTTTATTAAGATTGGCTTTTGAAAAATAATAGCAATATTTATATATTATTATAATGATAAAACTTTCGTTTTCTTTCTTGTATATTAATATTATTTTATATAACTTGCCTCCGCTTATAAAAATAAGATTGGTCGGGCTTTATTCCATAATTTGATATAGGCCGATAAAGTTGTTAGAAATTCGAATATAAAATATTGATATTCAAATTGATGTTGTCTAAAACGCTGGTTGAGAATCGAATAGTTTGTTGAGCTATATTTTTACAAATATTATACATAAACTAAATTTAAATTATGATGAAAAATTTCTACAAAAAGCTATCGTTTGTAATGGTCATGGGCATCTCTTTTTCAAGTTATGCCGCATGGAACGGTGATGCAACTGCTTGGACACAGGGCGATGGTTCGGAACAAAATCCGTTCTTGATAGAGAACGAGGCACAACTGTCGCATTTGCAGCAAACGGTGACAGCCGGTGAGACCTATCAGGGAAAATTCTTCCGCCTGACCGCCGATTTAGACATGGGTGGCAAGCAAATGCCTTCGATTGGTCACTATAATGACTATACGACACAAGAGAACCCCGAGTTGGTCAGAGAGTCAAAAGTGTTCCGTGGCACTTTCGATGGCGATTTTCATACCATCGACAATCTCACGATCGTAAATAATAACGCCGATCCCACTCTTGGGGGAGTGGGACTTTTTGCAATCTCTTACCCAGAGACTTACATCTGTAATCTCATTCTTGGAAATAACGTTACGATTGAAGGTAGTGACTTTGACTGTGTGGCCGGTTTTGTTGGTTACGGCTCGGGTGGCAAGGTGGAAAATTGCCGCTTCATGGGTTTGGTGAACGGGGGCAGTATGAACGCCGGAGGCATCGTGGGTGCTGCCGAGGTAGCTATGACGATCTCCGGTTGTGTAAATACCGGTAGGTTGGTAGGGCATTCGTTTGCTGGTGGTATTGCTGGGACTGTCAGTATATCGAAAGTTCAAAACTGTTATTCTTCGGCTACAATTTCGTGCCCATCGGCCTATTGGGTGGCTGGTATTGTTGGTTGGGCCGAGCAATCCACAGTCTACAACTGTTATGCTATCGGTTCCATCGAGGCGGAAGTCGGTTCGTCTTTCTTGCCCGGTAAAAGCCCCATTTGTGCAGAATTGGAAAAATCTTCGGCTTCCGATTGTTACTATGTCGAAGCGCTCACCGGCTGTAAGCCTTTGAGCGAGCAGACCGGTGTGACCGCTGTTACGGAGGAAGAAATGAAAGCTGCCGATATGATTGCTAAACTTAATGCCAATCTGTCTGCTAATGCGTGGGGGGTAGGGGCCGACGGCTTCCCGGCTCTTCTGTGGGAAATCGACGGAACGGGCAGTATCGAGTCTGTCGGTGCGACAGCTGGAATTGAGATTGTTAAAGAGGGCGACCGCTTGGTGATTGTATCGGCAACAGGTGAAAAAGCTCGCCTTAGTGTTTACGATATTACCGGTAAAGTGATCGTGACGGCTGTTGTCACCGATGGCGATTGCATTACGGTGCACGATAAAGGAGTATGTATAGCCTCGCTTGTTACAGACGATGGCAATCGTACGACCCATAAATTTTTGTTCTAAAAAGTAACGAGAAAGTGAAGGGGAATCGCATGCTGTCGGTTCCCCTCGTTTTCTTTGCATTATAATATCATCGACTTATGATAATGCGAAAAAAAATTACATGTATGGTTGCGGCTGCGTTGGCCTTTATGGCTTCGGCGCAGCCGTTTCAATCGGTATATTATCCTTCGAAGCTCACCGCTTCCACGATTACCCGTGTTCATCAGAGAGCATCGGCCTTGCGGTCTGCCGATGAGAATATACATGCCATAGTGAGACTTTGCGACGAAGCCGACCTCGATAGGCTTGCTGCGGATTATGGAGTGGCGTTCAATGTGGTGACGGGTAACCTAGCCACAGCGGTAATCCCGATGAGATCGTTGGTGGCTTTTGCGGAAGATGCTGACGTCGAGAATGTTGATGCCGGAAATACGGTGAGAGCTATGACCGACCTTGCGCGTGAGTCCTCGCAAGTGGATGCTCTTCACGGAGGTCTTCCCGATTTCCCCCGCAGTTTCACGGGAAAGGGCGTGCTGATAGGAGTGATTGATACGGGTTTTGATTTCATGCACCCTGCATTTCGCGATGCCGAGGGCAATAGTCGCATTATTCATGTATGGGATCAGAGCGGTAGGAACGGAAATACTCCTTCTATGGGATACGGTGTGGTATTCGATACCCCGGAACTGATTCGCTCTGCGGCTCATGATGTTTCGAGAGACACTCATGGTACTCATGTGGCTGCGATTGCAGCCTCCTCGGCCGATGTGTATAAAGGTATGGCGCCGGAGTCCGACATTGTGGTAGTGGCGACCGACAAGAGCGAATCCGGAATTATAGATGCCCTTGCCTATCTGCTCGATTATGCCGAGAAAGAGAAGAAACCGATAGCTATAAATCTTAGTATGGGTACGGTCATAGGCTTCAAAGATGGGACTGATCCTATCGCGTCGATGATTGACGAGCTGCTCGACAAAAGCGGCAAAAAATGCCTTATGGCGATTGCGGCCGGTAACGAGGGGCATCGCAACTCCACGATTGTGACCGAGACCACGGGGCAGGGTGAGGTGATTAACACATCGTTTACTCCGCCATCGCACATGCGCGAAAATATCTTTATCGGGTGTTCGACCACATCTGCATTTCAAGTGACCCTCTCGTTGGTAGGTAGCGATGGAGTCGCTTTTGAAACTTCGATTAGCTCTGATGTTTCCGAATCGGTAAGTCACGAGAATATAACCGGCGAAAAAGACTATTCGCTCGTCACGCTTTCCCCTATGAAAGATGCCGATGGTTTGCAGCGCGGTGTGAGCATCAACCTCTATGCCCCGTTGAAAGACGGGCAAAAATGGAAACTCTCAGTGACGGGCGCTGCCGGAAAATACATTGCATGTTGCGATTACGGGGAACTTGATAATGGCTCCAACGCGAGCACGATGGCGGCGACCGCTTGTGGGCAAATTCCCATATCGGTGGGTGCTTATGTGTCGCGAGACAAGTTTACCAATTTACAAGGTACGGAACGAAGTTCCGATTGGACTGTGGGCGAGAGGTATCCCCTTTCCGGTATGGGTCCCGCATTTGATGGACGCGATAAGCCCGATGTGCTTGCACCGGGTGCACACATAATTTCGGCGATCAATAATTATGCGGCATCTTACAATGTAAATCGCGAAGACTTGGCTTATACCGAGGTCGATGCCCTGATTCCCGGGCGTACCAATTATTGGGGGGCAATGTGCGGGACATCGATGGCGACGCCGGTAGTCACCGGCATTATGGCATTGTGGTTGCAAGCCAATCCTCGGCTCGACTTCGATCTCGTGCGAAAGCTCATCGGCTCCCCCGGATCTCACATCGATGCCAAAACCGGTATGGAGTCGCTGTTGGCAGGGGTAGAGCTACCGAAAAGCAAAAACACCGTGCCCTATATTTACAATCCCTTCACACGCAGTATCGCTATTATCGGTGAAGGAGTCGTTTGTGTAGAGGTGTTTGCTGTCGACGGTACTGTTTTAAAGAGGAAAAATCGGCCCGTGGAGCCTGTTCATATCCCCGAAGGAGCTATGCGCATTGTGCGTATAACCACTTCGACAGGCTCGCATATCTTGAAAATATGATGCTGCACGGTGTTGCTCTCTGTCGAGAAGTCCGCTTGCGAGGATATATCGCATGGTTATGGGAGAAAATATTTATTGGAGAGGCGAGAAAAGGATATCCTTGCAATGGGGTGAAATTCAATTTTGAAAAGATAACCTTTCGGTTGGGATTTGGGGGGCAGTCTCAAAGTCAATAGAAAGAGCCGTATTAAACTCCGTTTTCTTCCTTTTTGACCATACCGATCGCCCGTTTAGTCATGTCATTTGATTACACGTGCGTTAATGTAAATATATATATCATAGAACCGATTCTTGTGAATCTCGAAGATTTTTTATACGTTTGTCACATGAAAGGTTTCATGAGAAAAATAGTAGCCTTCTTGTTTGCCGTTATATTCGGGCTTACTTCTGCCATCTTTTTGTCGGCAGGAGCCGACAATGAGCTTGTGAAACCGCAAGACCCCTCTTATCCTTATAGCCTTATTGACATTCGGGCACAATCCCTGCCTATGCAGAGTTTTACTGCGATTATTCCGGTAGAAAGAGGGCTATGTGTGAATGTTTCACGCTTTCCGTCTTCTCCGATAACAGGGAAAGTAGGAGAAAATATCGCATTTTTATATGAGCAGCAATTATATTGTCAGTTAGTAGACCTTTGGGAGAAGGTCGTCGAGGATTGTTATGATAAATATAAGGCACAGTTGTGCTATGACGGACATTATCTATATTCCCTTTGTAAAATGTTGATTTAGCGGAATAACGGTGGGTAGCTGTTGTTCACGGGGAGTCGAGTGCCTCACCCGGTTTTCTTGTCGCATGTATGAGTGTGGCGAGAAAGAGCCTGCATATACATATAATTGGAATAGTCTGGTATCCCGATGATACGATTCTCTGGCTGTATGGAGTTGCTATATTTGTATTCCTGTCTTGCTGGAATGCGATAGAAAAGAGATAGCTCGCAGATTCAGAGGCTTGAAATCCGGCAGAGATATCGTCTTTTCGGTTTGATTCCATATACTATCTGAGGTTCGGCACTTAGGAACTATTTTGTGGTTTGTCGATTTAAGCAATCAAAATAGTTTCATGGAATTTTAACGACCAATTTTTATTACGATTCAATTAGTTTTATCATCAAATGGAAAATATAGAAAAGGAAACTGCTTCTTCTAAATTTATGGAAAATCCTTATATTGAAATGAAAAAGAAAATTTCTGTAAATGGTATTGTTACACTGGTAATTGCTATACTCGCTTTTGTAGGTTCATCTGCTGTTTCCGATACACAGTCCTCCCTCAAACTTTTTTTGATTATGTTGGGAGCGGGACTCCTTATATATGGATTGATAAGAGTTGCAGTGGGGAATAGGATAGCTGTTTGTCGGGCTACTGGAAAAGTGTTGAAAAAATATGAACTACTTTTCGAAAGCGCCGAAGTTTCACGGTTAAAACAAATGGTAGAGTCGGGCAATTTTCAATCTATCGATACGTTACAGCGGGCGGTAGGCCACAAGGCTGGGGCAAAATTGACTTTATTCATCGATGCGGATCATAATTTTGCGACAGCACAAGTTTCTGAATTTATACCGTTTGACTACGAGCCGGTTATGTCTCCGATGAGTTATGAGGGCGAGGTCGTAAAGACAATCGCAACGTTAGTGACTTCTGGAACATAACGGATTTTTTACTACTTATACTACTACTTTGTTATTAGAAATGATCGTAAGGTAGACTCTTTGTTTCAAGTTATTTAGAATAATAACCAAGAGACATGCTACTGAATTAATGTATTTTTTAGGCTCCCTCTGTTCGGCTTTCATAATTTTCGAATAGAGGGAGTTTTTTATGATTCGGTTGAGTAAGCCCGGTTTTGGGTCAGTAGAAAATCCGTGGGGTAGATCTGAATCTTAGCGATGAAACCTTTGTCGATAACTATATTCCAGCCTTTTCGGAGAGTTTGATTTACAGTTCTGTTACTGTTATCGGGCGCTCCCCCTATCTTATCTATGATGAGCAGAGGAAGAGGGTAATACCTTTCTGTGTATCGTGTTTGTTCTTCTTCCCTATATTACACAGAAAGACTTGCTGCGGGGCACGGCATGGGAAAGATTTTAATGACTTTCTGTCGCATTGTTTTAGCGAATGAGATGGATTGTATTTAACCTTCTCCCCTGTGTTTTGCGACGCAAAATATAGGGGAGACACAGAGGCGCGAAAGCGCCGAAGAGAGGGGTTAAAAAAGACAGCGTATAGGATTTTTTATTGTAAAATCTAACCCCTTAGCCCTGTGGGTACTCTGGCTATTTGCTCCGAAAAATTATTCTGGGAAAGAAATTTGCGATAGAATGTCGTTAATTATTGTCGAATTGGTTTCCTTTACGTATCTTTGCGCAAGAAGCAAAATAGACAGTATTCGGTATGGCCGGATAAATTGGTCACTGTCCATCTTTGCGTTATCTTTGCATAGTGTAACAATATAAAAAATAATTCTCATGAATCAAGTATCCGATCGTTTGGCAGCTCTTGCTCCTTCGCAAACGCTTGCGATGTCACAAAAAAGTAGTGAACTGAAAGCACAAGGAGTAGATGTGATTAATCTGAGTGTGGGAGAACCCGATTTTAATACACCCCAGCATATTAAAGATGCCGCGAAAAAAGCGATAGACGATAATTTTTCGCACTATTCGCCGGTTCCGGGATATATGGATTTGCGGCAAGCCATTTGTGCGAAGCTCAAAAACGAAAACGGACTCGATTTTACTCCTGAACAGATTGTCGTTTCGAATGGAGCCAAACAATCCATTTGTAACACGATTCTTGCCCTTGTCAATCCGGGAGACGAAGTAATCCTCCCCGCCCCGTATTGGGTAAGTTATGTAGAGATGGTCAAACTCGCCGAAGGAAAGAATGTGATTATCGAGACGGGCATCGAACAGGATTTCAAGATGACGCCTGCCCAACTCGAAGCCGCTATCACGCCCAAGACCAAGCTGCTCATTCTCTGTTCTCCCTCCAACCCTACCGGCAGCGTCTATTCCCGTGAAGAGTTGGAAGCGCTGGCCTCCGTTTTGGAACGCCACCCGCAGGTATTCGTCATTTCCGATGAAATATACGAACACATCAATTATGTGGGAGCCCATCAAAGTCTGGCGCAATTCCCCTCTATTCGGGAGCGGATAGTCATTATCAACGGGGTTTCCAAAGGCTATGCGATGACCGGTTGGCGTATCGGGTTCATCGCTGCTCCGTTGTGGATTGCCAAAGCCTGCAACAAATTGCAAGGACAATACACATCGGGAGCATCATCTATCGCACAGAAAGCCGCGGCTGCCGCTTTTGCCGGAGAGCAAGGTTGCGTAGAAACCATGAGACAAGCATTTCAACACCGTCGCGATTTGGTCGTACGTTTGGCAAAAGAAATACCCGGCTTAAAAGTAAACGATCCGCAGGGAGCATTCTATCTCTTCCCCGAGGTCAGCCACTATTTAGGGAAGTCCGACGGCGAACGCAAGATAAACACCTCTTCCGATTTGGCGATGTATATCCTCGAAGTAGGTCATGTCGCAACGGTGGCGGGCGATGCTTTCGGGGCTCCCGATTATCTTCGTCTGTCTTATGCCACTTCCGAGGAGAATATCACCGAAGCCATGCGCCGTATGAAAGAAGTCCTCGCCCGTTTGAAGTAAGACCCGCCGAATCCGGTTCAGTAGAAAAACAAAAGGGTTAGCGATGAATTTCTTGTCGATAACCACATTCCAGTCTTTCCGGAGAGTTTGTTTACAGTTCTGTTACTGTTATCGGGGGCTTCCTTCGCCCTTCGGGTACTCCCCCTATACCGCTGTGTGACACCCCGCAATGCTGCGGGACACGGCAGGGGAGAAGAACAAACACAATACACAGGAAAGTATTAACCTCCTCCTCTGTGTTTTGCATAGCAAAATATAGGGGAGGTGTCCGCAGGACGGAGGGGTTAGAAAATACCGGCCGTGGAGATGACAGATTCAGGTTTCCTCTCCCTCTGCTCATCGTAGATGAGATAGGGGGAGTGCCCGTAGGGCGAGGGGGTTGAAAAAAATACTGGCAGAAAAGGAAACAGAAGCGGATATCAACCTCTCTCCGGCTGTGTCTCGTAGCGTTACGGGGAGTTACGTTAGTAATATAGGGGAGACACCGAAGATACGGTAGTTTCTTCGGAGAGGGGTTGGAGGTGTATAAAAAGAAAATTTCCTCTGATGTCCTCCTGAGCTCTGAATCCCTTTTTAGGAAGATACAGATTCCTATTCGATAAAAACAGAGAACACCGCTCCTCACGGGGCGGTGTTTCTTTACTAACTAAAAACAAACTCCAATGTTTTGGATTTTTCTTTCCCCGCGAATTAGATCTGGCTTTTGGGGGATTTTATAATTATTTCATTTGGCTTTGCGCTTGCAATAGCGGAGACATTGTCCGCAAATATCGTAACCCAGCATGGCTCCCAATATGAAATCCTCCTCTGGTGTCAGTTCGTTCAAAGGTCGGGAAGTCATGGATTGAATCACTTCGATACACTCCCTGCGGCCGAAAAACAGATTGATTTTATTACAGCCGATCGGTTGAATGCAATAATCTATGTTTTGGCTGTTCAATCGACTGACGGCAAACTCTTCATATTTTTTGTTCGTCGTATAAAGAACCATGTTGCGAACACCCTTCTTGTATTCATACACGTGGTTCAGAAACACTTTCAATTCGGCCGGATAGGCATTGCACGTAATCATGGGATGCCGGTTGTAAAAGGTTAATCTTTCAAACTTTTTACCCAGTTATCGATGCGACCTTCGGTCTTGTCCGATTCATTCATTTCGTCGAGGGGAAGCCCCGCGAATTCACCGTCTACAACTGCCGTAGAAGAGGAAAAGTTGTAATCGCCCGTCGGTACGTGATTACCGATAAACTTACAGCCCGTCCCTTTCAGCTCCTCATACAGTACGCCTATTCCGTCACAGAACGTATCGCAGTACGACTCCGAGTCCCCGCACCCGAAGAGTGCGACCTCTTTCGAACTCAGGTCAGCCTTTTTCAACACCTTCACAGCGTCGTACCAATCGTCTTGCAACTCTCCGCAGCCCCAAGTCGATGTACCCAATACCAATACGTCGTATTCCTTTACCATTTCTCCGGTCAGTTTGGAAGCATCGTGTACGTCGTTCGAGGCGACACCCAACTTTTGTGCGATTGTATGGGCTACACTCTCGGTAGTACCTGTGGAAGAACCATAAAATATTCCAATTTTTTTCATCGTTTTATTCTTTAATTTTTCACGATGTAAAGTAACGACTTTCGGCGAGCTTTCGAAATACCTAGTTATAGGGATTTTATGGTCGTCCAATACTCAATTTGTGTGGAATAATAAGGAAAGAGAGACTAATTTTTATAAAAATACCGGCTCGATAGGAAATCAGATAGGATTGTCATATCCCCAACCCCTCTCCTCGAAACAACTGTTTCTTCGGTCTCTCCCTTATATTGCTAACGCAACTCCCCGCAATACTACGGGACACGGCAGGGGAGAAGAGCAAACACAATACACAGGAAAGTATTAACCTCCTCCTCCTCTGTGTTTTGCATAGCAAAATATAGGGGAGGTGTCCGCAGGACGGA